>Ga0153996_1001080_pt1 | contig 11346 bp, 8 predicted proteins | sample TSNC080MetaG_FD_104728 | JGI IMG/M metagenome (GOLD analysis project Ga0153996, IMG submission 104728) | Attine ant fungus gardens microbial communities from North Carolina, USA - TSNC080 MetaG | ecosystem: Host-associated > Fungi > Mycelium > Unclassified | place: USA: North Carolina, Lumber... | reverse complement strand
TCCTTTTCTTAGAACAAAGGACAGCCTCCATATGGTTAGGTTATCATTATTTTAGCACAAAGACACTACCATATGTAGAACAATAGGTAGTAATCAGGTGATGATCTGTACTAGTGCACAGACTATCACTTTTTTGTATATAAGGACTCATAGTCTGAGGATTAGATCTCAGACTTAACAACATCTTTTGTCATTGTCTAAACTTCGCATTTTTGAACTTCTCAAGTATCAAATCATCAATCACAAATTAGTAAGTGACCTTTTGTGATACATTTGATATACCTTATACTAACAAATTCCTAATTAGAATTCGCTCTAGAACCTATTATCAGTTCTTAGAATGTACTAAAGTGTTATGTGAAATAGTGAGTAGGTAGAACTGGACCTAGAGCTCATGCAAATACCTCGGGAGACAAGTAAGATAAGCTGGCATCAGGTTATAAACAAAATTATTGGAGGAAAATGTTCTAGATCCACTTTGTATAGGATACACCTTGAAAGAAATAGAACACTTGAACTCTAGAACCAGCAGTATACCAGTGACAAACTTAGTCAGATAGGCTGTTAATTGCAAATAAGCATTGATGGCATCAGATCAATTATATTTAGATAAATGACCTCTAGGACGTGACTTGGAGATACTAGACATTGATTGGGACTTACTAACTGTTTAATAGGTAATCAAGGAAGTCCAAATTATAAAGCAACATCAAGAGAATGATAAAAGGAGAAGAAAGAATATTCTAGAAGAAAGTAGCAATGAAGATGTATTATCTTTGATGGGAAGGACTTGGTGAGAGGACATGTCATCATAAAAATAGGAGAGGGATGCATTATCAGTAGGATTTTGGGAGGACTTAGAACAAAAAAGAGCCAAGAGAATCCTAAAAGTAGTAATAGTTTCCTTTTTATATTTTATTCCTTGAGTTTCAGAGCTTTGTAATAACTTTAATATAGTATCCAGGGCAAGATGACAAAGGAAGAAGAATCTCTTGGCACTTACCTCTATCATTACTGCCTCTGGAATTGTAAAATGCAAAACTATTGAGTGTAAGAGTTCAGAGTCAGTAGGATATCTTAAGCAAAACACAGAATATACCTAGAACTCAATCTAGAGAGGAATAGCAGATGCAACTTGGGCAGGCTTTGGAGAGGACAGTAGGCTGGGAAAGCTTGGCTAGGTACACACTTGGATTGCATCACACCTGTAAGGTTTGATGTTGGAGGTGTAGACAAGGGGGCAACTGAGTGTAGAGAGTCTATAAGTGATCAACTAACTGTACTTTCCAGTTGAGTCTAGTCATGGTGTGTAAAGGTTGACACCTTAGGGAGGCTATGTGACACCAATCTAGAGAGATTTTACATTCATTTCACAACAACCAACATATATTTTATTAGAGTTGCATACAATTTTACTTTTTTATTTATTTATAACCTTCATCTTTGATTATCTCCCCTCAAACCTTTAGCATGCAATTAGGAGCTAGCATATCATTGTTTTGTTTGTCTCAGTATGTAATTTTCTTTTGCACCTCTCTTTACCATGCTTCTCTATGAGTTATTCTTCTCTCACATGTCTATCAATAAGAAAATAAAAGAAAAGAAAAAGAAAAGAAATATAAATATTGACTTAGCTGTTTTGCCAAGTCATGACACAAGTCTGAGTTGACAAGGAGAACTCAATAGAGTTTCCATTAGATTTTCTATACTACTTATACAACTACTACATAGTCTGTATACTGTTTTCCCACACCATCATGTGACATCATGTGATGTGACTGTGACTATGTGACACTTGTGACATGATACTTTCTTGCACTCCTTCCTATGTAGTAAGTCTAAGAGAAAAAAAAATATACATAATTACTTAAGTCATGATAAGGCCCTTGGCTTAAGGGGACTTTGCAGTTAGTTAGGGACTACAGGTGGAGGTATAGTATTAAGCTCAGGTATTATGTTCAAGACCTGACTTTATAATTAAGTGGTATTGCATAATATACTTGTACTGTTCTTAGTAGAAACCTTCTGCTGTGCTCTATTGTAAGTAGTACATGCAGAGAAGTAACAATTACTTTTAGAAGGCCATCTAGAGTAGAGATCCTATCCATTGGATAATAGTCTGACTCTATTATTAAGGCAGTAGTTAGTAGGGCAGTAGAACTCTGGTTAGGTGAAGATCTTGTGCCCCAACAGACATAGTTATAATAAGTAAGATCAAAACATTATATCCATACCCTTGGGATATCAACACAATGTCTCAAACTCAATATAACTCCCTTATGAGCAACTTGCTCAATAAAAAATAAGCCCTTGCTAAATTAAGAGCAGAATTAGAAGAATAAAAGAGAAAAATTTGCTGGTGTTGCAAGAAGTTCAGACACTTGGCCTGAAACTGTAGAAATAGAAAAGAAAAAGAAAAGGAAAAGTCAGTTCCCCAAAATAAATCTGCAATGTTGGCTAGCAGAGTAATACAGTGTGAAATAAGAGAAGAAGTGGTGAGAAGGCAAGAAAAAGAGAAAACAGTACAATGCTTTAAGTATGGGGGAGAAGGGCACTGATGCAAAGAGTGCCCAAAGAGGAAAGAGGAAAGAAGAAAATGAGCAGAGAAGATAGTAGTATATATAGCTATACCACAAAAAGTACAGCAAGAAAAGTGGAAGAAAAGTCTAGTATACATCTTACAATAGAAAACACAGGAACACTACAGGAAAGGTATCCTTGATGAGGTATGCCTATTAGTATTAGAATGGTATACAAGGGAGGTGATTGTGTCATACTTAGTATGCGAAGAGTATGAAAAACAAGGATGACATATAGAGGAGAACAAGGGGTAAGGGGTGATTTCTAGAAAGCAGTTAGAAAAACTGAAGTAGTATGAATGTCTAAAAAAAGAGAAAAAAAAGGCAGCGTGCCTCACAAAAGGAAAAGTGCAACAGAGTAGTGCATAGATAAGAGCCCCAGAAAGCACAGCAAAAGAGAGGGATAAACAAAGGAATCTTAGGAAAACGTTCAAAATGCTAAGAGAGGTGTGATTAAATATCAGAGTAGAAAAAATAGACACTCATAAAGAAGTAATAGTCAAAGCACTCTTGGATAGTGGTATAACTGGAATGTTTATGGACTGAAAAATAGTAGCAAGACATGGTTTCAGGCTGCACAAGTTAGAAAGGCCAATAATAGTCAGAAATATAGATGACACAAATAACAGTATAGGAGCAATTACACATCAAGTAGAAGTGAATGTGTATTACAAGAATCATGTAGAAAGGATGAGAATGGACATATGTGATTTAGAAAAGACAAATATGATATTAGAAATGCCATGGTTATAGGCTCACAATCCTAAAATTGATTAGAAAACTGAACAAGTTAAAATGATGAGATGTCCACTGCTATGTAGAAGAAGTATAAAGAAGAAAGAAAGAAAGGTTAAAAGGGGAAAGAGGATAGTAACCCTAAAGGAAGAGAAGATTGTCAGATGAGCAATAAATAATAAGGAAGATTGGAAAAAAGAAAAAGAAATAGAAGAGAATCATAGGAAAATTGAAGAGATAGTACCAAAGAGGTTCTGGAAGTGGAGAAAGGTCTTTGGAAAGGTAGAGTCAGAAATAAAACCAATGAGAAAATTTTAGGATCACATAATAGATCTCAAGAAGATGTTTAAACCATGAAAGGAAAGAATATACCCTTTGTCTAAGAATGAAAGAGAGAAGGTCCAGAAGCTTGTAGATAACTAACTAAGAAAAGGGTACATCAGATCATCAAAATCCCCTCAAATATTGCCAGTATTCTTTGTGGGCAAAAAGAGTGGAAAGAAGAAGATAGTAATGGATTACTGAAATCTGAACAACTAGATAGTGAAAAATAACTATTCACTACCACTAATTACAGATCTAATTGACAATATAAATAGTAAAAAAGTGTTTACTAAAATGGATCTAAGATAGGGTTTCAACAATATAAGGATAAAAGAAGAAGATGAGTAAAAGAGAATATTTACAATGTATGTGGGCTCTTTCGAGCTAACTGTTATGTTTTTTTGAATAACAAACTCACCAGTTATATTCTAGGTGATAATAAATGAAATTCTAAGGGACCTAATCAATGAAGGAAAAGTTACTGCATTTGTGAACAATGTGCTAGTAGGAACCTAGATAAAGGAAGAACATGATGAAATTGTAAAAGAAATATTAAGAAGGTTAGAAGAAAATGACTTGTACATCAAGCCAGAAAAGTATGTATGAAAAGTAAAGAAGATAGGATTACCAAAGAATATAAAAGATGTTAGAAAATTTTTGGGCTCACAAATTATTATAAGAGGTTCATTAAAGACTTTGCTTGAGTAGCTAGGCTAATGAATATATTGATGAGGAAAAATGTGAAATGGCAATAGGGAAGTGAATAGCAAAAGGTATTTAAAGAGCTCAAACAAGTCTTTACTACTAGACTAGTATTAGTAGTCCCTGATCTAGACAAAGAATTTTGGATAGAAGCAAATGCTTTAAATTACATTACTAGAGGAGTATTATCAATGAAATACTCCAATAAATTATGGAGACCAGTTGCTTTTATTTTTAAATTGTTAAGTAATACAGAGAGGAACTACAAAATATATGATAAAGAGATACTAGTAGTAATCAAATGCTTAGAGGCATAGAGGTACTTCTTGGAAAAAATAACAACTAAATTCAAGATCTAGACAGATCACAAGAATCTTGAATATTTATGAAGGCATAGAAATTGAATTGCAAATAAGCAAAATAGGCATTATACCTATCAAGATTTGATTTTACATTGAAACATGTTCCTAGAAGTAAGATAGATAAAGTAGACAGTCTGAGCAGAAGACCAGACTGAGAAATAGGAGTAGAAAAAGACAATGAGAATGAGATGTTAGTAAAGCCAGAGTGGCTAAAAGTGAGGAAAATAGAAGTAGTGGAGATAATCATAGAAGGGACAAATCTACTCAAAAAGGTTAAACAGTCTAGGATAAAAAATAATGAAGTAGTAAAGGTAGTGGAGGAAATGAAATAAGCAAGAGTGAAAATGCTGAGAGATGAGAAGTGGAGAGAAGTAGATAACATTATGTGTAAGAAGAAAAAAGTCTATATATCTAAGAATAACAAATTAAGAGCAGAGATCAGTAGGTTGCACTATGATATGCCAGTAAGAGGCTATGAAGGGCAGTAAAAAATGGTAAAACTAGTTACTCAAAACTTTTGGTGGCCAGGGGTTACAAAGGAGATAAAACAATATGTAGAAGGATATGATTCTTGCCAAAGGAATAAAAACCACACAGAATCACTAGCCAGTAAGCTGTCATGATGGTGACACCATGATACATACTGTGTGTGCATCACACACATGCATGGATTAGTCAGCTTATCATCAGCCACTCCAGAACCCTCTGAATTATTTAAGTAATTCTATTTACTGTAATTACCTTAGTTTCATTCTCCCTTGGGTAAACTCCACTCTGTTGATACTCTGATCCTTTCTTCTCTCAAATTAAATCCTATTGGAACCCAAAAGGGGCAAGTATAGAGGTAGGCACAACTTATCATTGAGACCAAGCCCTCTAGAGCAACTTCTCTCCTGAAGTCATTTCTAACTATCACAAAAGGTCACTTACTATTTGTGATGGGTGATTTAATACTTTAAAGAGTTCAAAAATGCAAAGTTAGACAAGTGACAAAAGATGTTAAGTCTGAGGTCTAATCCTTAGACAAGGTGTTCTTATATACAGAATTGTGATGGTCTATGTACTAGAACAGATCATTATATGCTACTACCTATTGTTCTATATATGGTAGTGCCTTTGTGCTAGAAATAGTGATAACTTAACCATATGGAGGTTATCCTTTGTTCTAAGAAAAGGACAGATAGCTATCTATAGGTAATTAATGAAGTCTATGTGCAAACATTGAGGTCTTCATATCTCTACTAATATTAATTGCCTTGAGGTTGTTTTAGGCTCATTCTGAGCATTATAAAGAAGGCTTCTGCTGAGCCTAGAACCAAAGCATTGATCATGGCAGTTTCTGAGATATTAGCAATTTAATAAATGGTAATATGGTGGTTACCAGTTGATCTGCTTAATATCTCGACCAATATTGATTGTCTCAAGATGTGACTAGCATCGATCAAAAGGTCTTTTTGAGGGCTTTCCATAGCTGTTAAGACTGTGGGAATCTTTGAAGAATTGATAGAGATATGGCTGAATGAAGTTTGTGATAATAACTCTCTCTTAATAGGCCTACTACAAGTGATTGCTAAACTAGTTCAACATGAGCCATTGTACACCACTGTCTACTTTTTTTTCTCCTGGAATATTACTATTAATAGAAGATTGTCCATTATCAGCAAAAGAGGAGAATAAAATAAAGAATATACTATACTGCAAAATATTAGGATCACTAATGTGGCTTCAAGTTGTAACAAGACTTGACTTAGCATTTGTAGTTAGTCTCTTGACATATTTTGCTCACAAGCCAGGCAAGGCATACTAGAAGGCACTAAAGCATGTTATGGGTTATATAAGAGAAACTATTGGTTATAAAATCATATAATAAGCAAGGGGAGAACTAAATCCTATAGGATATGTTAACTCAGACTTTTGTTATATTCTGGAAATATGATGATTATGTAATTTATTTCTCCTAACAATTCTCCTAAAATTAATAATAGTAGGATAGCATAGTAGACTACTCTCCTCCTATTACGGACTTCCTATAAATACTGTGTAGTTATAGTGTAATTCCTCAGTCTATAAATTAACATTATCTGGTCCTAACCCTCTCCCTATCCAATTTGGATTCCTGGTTCATTTCCTTAAGACCTCTTCTTCGATAACTTCCCTCTACTCTGAAATACATAACTACCTCATGACCAGAGACTGGGGCATAACACATAAGCTGAAGCCAAGGTCATTCATTAAAGTTGTATTCCACTCCAATATCTTTTACCTTCTACTAGAGCCTTCCTTTGGAGTTTACACTATCATTAAGTAATATTCTTTTCTGACATAGTATATTACTCCATTTCTAGAGAGTATTTTTATCTATTACTTTGCTTCTCCATCTTCCATAATTCCGTTCTTGACAACTTTGCAGAATGTCATAACATAAGAAGGTCAACAAATAGCATAGTTTTCCTAGTAGCAAGACTCTTGGAAAAGTAAGCAATAAGATACAGTTACATTATCCACAGTAAAAGCTAAATATATGACCTCCTCATGTGCTATAACTTAAGCTCTATGTCATGACTTGGCAAAATAGCTAAGTTAATATTTATATTTCTTTTCTTTTTTTTCTTTTCTTTTAGATTATTACTAAGGTGGAGCATGGGAAATATCACATGATAGTCACAGAGTCACAAATGGTCATGTCACATGGAGTCATAGTCACAGTTACAGCATATGACAAAGAAGTCAGCTGATGGACATGAGAACTATGGGAGACAAGGTACATAGCCACAATAGTAATTGTATATATAGTATAGCAAATCTAATGGGAACTCTATTGAGTTCTCTTTGTCAATTGCTAAACAAAGAGCAGTTGGCTTAATTTTAGCTTAGAGTTTAGTTTTTTTACACTTTATAACTCTCAAAATTTTTTGAAGAAATAGGATTACCTGCTACCAAGCCTATCACCATTTTCACAAACAATACTAGTACAATATAAAATTGTCTTAATAACAAGAGTTATCAGAGAACAAAGCACATTGATGTCTAGCACCATTTTGTAAAAGAATGAGTAGCCTCTAGAAACATTCAATTCCACTACATATTCTTCATAGACAACATTGCCAATATACTAACCAAATTGCTGCTTTGAGAGATAATATGAAAGCTAGTATTTTATATGAACCTCAATACAAACCCTACGAGTATATTGGTCAAGAGGGAATGTTGAACTAGACAACTATATTTATATGGTATTGTTATTAGGGGACATGACTGACCAGATACTCACTAGATTACTTATATCTATCTTTGAGATAGTTATACTAGTCAGGTACTTATTAAAGATAGAGCAGATATATATATACATATATAATGAAGAATCCTCTCTTAGCTATCTACTCATTTGTATAACATCTGAGGTGAGAATATATGTCATATTCTGGAAATCTGACAATTATGTAATCTATTTCTCCTAATAATTCTCCTGAAATTATAATTAGTAGGATAGCATAGTAGACTACTCTCCTCCTATTCAGAACTTCCTATAAGTATTGAGTAGTTACAGTATATTTCCTTAGTTTGTAAATTAATGTCATTTGGTCCTAATCCTATTCTTGTCCACTTCCATCTTTATCCTATATCCCTAGGACCTCTACTCTGCCAACTTACCCTCATTCCAAAATAAGTGACTGACCTCACGACTAGAGACTGGGGCACAACACATAAGTTAAAGCCAAGGTCGTTTATCAAGTTGTACTCCGCTCCAATGTTTTGTCCTGTTTGCTAGAGCCTGCTTTCTTAGGTTTCTACTATTGCTAAATACTATTTATTCTCCAAAGTAGTACTATACATCTGTCCCAGAGTATAAATCTATTTATAACTCCTCCACTTCATTATCTTTCTTCCTATATTTGACAATATACTAAACTATCATTACAATATACACTAATGGTAACTCTGTAGTTATACATCTTTTTAGGTAAATATACTTAGCCATCTACTCATCTGTATGATATCTGAGTTACATATCTCTTTAATAACTTAGTGTAAGAAAGCTAAACTCCAAGCCAGAATTAAGCCAACTGCTCTTTGTTCAGCGATTGACAAAGAGAACTCGATAGAATTCCTATTAGATTTTCTATACTACTTATACAACTACTATATGGTCTGTGCACTACTTTCCCATGCCTATCATGTGACCCATCATGTGATGTGATGCTGTGACTTCCTGTCATGTGACTGTGACACTTGTGATGTGACACTTTCCTGCACTTCCTTCTGTGTAGTAAATCCAAGATAAAAGAAAAAAAAGAAAAAGAAAAAGAAATATAAATAATAACTTAGCTGTTTTGCCAAGTCATGACACTTAGCTATTTTGCCAAGTTATGACATAGGTTGACATAGGATGACTACAGTGTTATTGTTGTATTGTCAAAGATATAGCTATTTTGGACTGTATTTAGTACTATATATTAGGATGGCTAGACTACCTATATGCCTCAGTTGTACACCTTACAAGGTGACTTCTAAGATAAGCTTATTTTGGACAACTAGCATAATGTAGACTTACTATGCTTGTATAGCAATATTGTTCTTTAGACAAATAATACTAGTTGTGTACCTTGTAGGGTAACTTCTAAGCAATATAGTTCTTTATAGACATTAGACTGCAGAACTATAATATAGCTACTCTATATTTATACTATTCTAAGATAGGAGAAAATTAGTTTGTATCATGATCCTACAAAAGTAAATAATTAGGAGTACATAAACAAGAGGATTAAATAGTTAAAATGAAATAAAAGAAAATAATAATAAAAATGACAAGAAGTCCAGTCCTCCCATTCCATCCCTTATGTCTATTGCTATTCATCTAGTAAGTTGAATAACCACTCATACTTGTCTTTCTCCAGATAGTTAACCTCATGGTGATCATCTAGAGGTATATCTTCTCTCCAATAGTCATACTATTCTTTGTCACCTAATGAATTAATCATCATAGGTAACCTTTGTATAGTCAGAATTGGTAGAGGTGACCAACCATGCTAAAGGCATGGTTGCAAACCTTGTAATCATAAAAATAGAAAAACAATCATGGTGATAAAGAGAGATGAGGAAAATAAAAGTACTGAATACTCTTATGAATAGTCTTTCATATAGTATTTGTAAAAGCATATTTTCTTAGACAAGTACTTGAATATTTCTCTTCTAGTACAATTTTTCCAATGAACCATAGTCTTCTTCAATTGACTTGTGATAAAAAATGTTATTCCTCAGCACAAATTAAGAACTATGATCTTTCATCAGATGTGATCAAGAGTATAGGAATAAGAGAAATGTGAGACAATCACAAATTGGAACAAAGAAAAACGTGGGACACTATCACTACACATGACCCACTTGGCTTTCACCGCAGGATGTCAAAATAACTCTGGAAAAAAAGGAGGCCAATCTGATACATGAACTTGAATACGGAAACGTAAAGGGGACCGCATCAGTAACAATGAAATTACGTTCTTCATCCCATTTTCCAAGCGCTCCCTCCCCGAACTGTGGCACGATGCTGGTACTAGGCTTAATCATACAGATCGCACCGGCAATCATATCCGGTGCACTACGTCATAGAATCAAAATGTATATATTGCCCCTATCTTCTAAATTTCGAAATCTTCATGCCTAGGTAGATTCCTGGCTAACCTGGCGATAGACATGTTTTTAATGATCAGAACATTACTCCGAGGAGAGGATTAACATCGTGTTCTGTGCGCTGGTCAAACAAAGCGAGATAACAGCACACTCAAAAGATGAAGAGCAAAAAGGTGACGACGGGAGAAGTGCTAATTCGGATCAAAAGAGACAAGGACTACTATGGTACAACCATATATGCTGGACAAAACAAGATAGTGCAAACGTCAAATTATCCATGTGCGTTGATCAAAGACCGTAATATACAAGTCCGAGAACAACAAAATCATAGAAGGAACATCAAGTACCTTACCAGGGGACGTCACCGAGCATCATTGAAAAGGAAAGCGGGTGAAGTTTTAAGACATATACGAAACCGCGTGCCTTAGATCAATGATGCAAGTGCCAAAGCCGCAGCGATAATAATCCAAAGATTATGACTGTGAACAGGCCTAGCAGAACTAGTCGAGGTCGTCGCTACTCCTGTTGTACCGCTCGAGACAGTTGCCAACTCCAACGTCCCAGGCGATGACGACGACACCGAGGTAGACACCAAGGTAGGCATCGTGACGGACATTGTGACAAACGACGAAGCAGGGTTGGGAGAAGGTGATACGGAGGCAATAGACGTTGACACTGACGCAGAAGTGCTCAGGGTACTTGAATGCTTTGTGGAGGTAGTGACAACCCCAGTAATGCTACTACCCGTAGATGAAGGTGTATTATCGGGAATTGAGGAGCCAGAAGCCGATGCTGAGGAGGAACTGGAGGATGTGCTAGAAGCCGATGCTGAAGAGGAATTGGGAGCTCGTTGGATGGAAGTGATAGCAAAAGCAGGGCTAGCATTCCCAGAATCACCCATCACTGGAGAGGTCCATTAGCTGCTTAGGGAGCAAAGAAAATTCACGTACGGACGATGATGTAATCGTTACGAGGAGGAACATCTGGGACTGTGATTGTGACGTTGCCTGCACGGA
>Ga0153996_1001079_pt1 | contig 11348 bp, 12 predicted proteins | sample TSNC080MetaG_FD_104728 | JGI IMG/M metagenome (GOLD analysis project Ga0153996, IMG submission 104728) | Attine ant fungus gardens microbial communities from North Carolina, USA - TSNC080 MetaG | ecosystem: Host-associated > Fungi > Mycelium > Unclassified | place: USA: North Carolina, Lumber... | reverse complement strand
TAAGGATGTCACATTAAGAGAGGTGGGCAAAGCTGCCGGGATCAGCGAACCCGGGATTTACCGCCATTATGAGAAGAAAGCGGACATTTTGGATGAAATTATTGCTGTGTTTGGGAGAAAGCTGCACGGCTATCTTCTGACAAAAGAAAAGGTCGACCGATATATTGAAACCGACACGCCCCGCCAGCTTCTGGAACGCTGTATCGGGAGATTTTCGGAAGAAGATACCCTGTTCATGGTGCGTGGTTACCGGATCGTATGTATGGAACAGTTCAAGTACCCGGCAGCCATGAAAGTCATAAAGGAACAGGTGCATGAAGAAACCGCTAAGAGTATCCGGTATGTGTTGGATAAGCTGATCGAGCGAGGGAAGATCCCCGCCTTCAATACCTGGTTTTACTCGATGCTATGGACACAATCCATGTTTTCCGGGGCGCTGATATGGATGTCACAATACTTTAATGGTAGGCCGCTGGAAATGTCGGCGGTGGAATATAATGAGGTGGCGAAGCGGCTGGTGGATCTGGCGCTTTCCGGGCAAGTCCCGTATGATTGATTTTTTTACCGGCAGCGTGAGTGATCGATCACAAATTTATTTGCCGGGAATGCGAGTGATTGATAACTCCATCAAGCAAACGGGTGATCAGCATTATCCAGAAGCAGTAAAACAGAAAGCAGTTAAAAAATATCTTACAACAGATCGTTCGCTATAGGACATATGCAGGGGATTTCAGATAGGCTTGATCTTGCAAGTTCAGAAGTGGCTTGCAAAAAGCGGAAAAAAGTTAGCTGATGTGAAAATAGTATAGGTGGTGAGGACATGAAGATAAAACAGAGTACTTTTTATGCATTTCGGATCCTATACAGGATCGACAAGGGGAAGAACCGGGTGGTCACCTCCAAAGAGATCGCTGAAAAGGAAGGGTATTCTCCGGGGATGATTTTGAAGATCTTACGCGTAATGGGGCAGAGCGGCATAGTCCGTGCACATCAGGGGAGAGGAGAAGCCGGCGGTGGTTTTTCTTTGGAGAAAAGCATTGATGAGATCACGTTTTTAGAGATTGTAAGGATAATGGAAGGTGTTGATCTCTGTGCAAATCTTGATGAGACATCCCGGGAAAAAGAAACACAGATGTTTCTGACCTGCAGCCAGATGAATGAAGAGCTGGAGTCAATGCTTTCAAGATATACCGTCCGGAATTTGTTTGAGTCCGATAAAGCTGGGCGTCTTTTGGATACAGACGGTGGTATGAAGGCAAGAGTACGGTTTGAAGGGCCATTTGTATTGATGAGGTGAAGAAATTGGAAAAAGAAAATAATATAGCATCATCCAAACTGCAGGAAGTAACCGCGAGCGGCGGATCGGTTGAGTCCAAACCGCAGCAGAAAAAGCAGTTCCCGTTTGGAGATGTGCTGTTCTACGGTACTCTGCTGGCAGTCGTTCTGACGGTGTATCTGACAGCTGGCACGGGAGATGGTGCCCCGCGTAATGTTTTTGGCTATTCGATATTTTCAGTATTGACTACCAGTATGGAAAGTGAAATCCCAAAGGGATCACTGGTAGTCACAAAAAAGGTAGATCAAAAGACCATCCAGGTGGGTGACGACATTACCTTCCTGCGTAAGGATGAAACTACGGTCACCCACCGGGTCATCGCTATTTATGAAGACTATCAGGGAAGCGGGATGTGTGGCTTCCAGACCAAAGGGGTGGATAACAGCATGCCGGATGAAGAAATTGTCCTGGCCACGAATGTGATCGGTGTAGTCATTGGCCATGTTTCGCTGCTTGGCGATTGGATCGCCGCGATCACCAGTCATCTGTGGTTGGTCCTGATCTTTATGGCGCTGCTGATCGCCACCGGGTTCTGTCTGAGGATATATTTCAGTGAACGCCGTAAGGAAAGGCTTTAAGCAGCCTGTTTCAAATGGTTTATCCAAAGTGAATGTGGGGGGACTGTATCCATCCGGGCAGTGTGAAGCTCTTCAAGCACTTTGTTTAAATAAATCTTATAAAAAAGGAGTTGATTTTTTTCATGGAGGAAAACAACAAGAAGGGAAAGTTTAAGAAGAGGGCATCGGCCGTTACAGCGGCGTTGCTGGTGATCGCTTTGCTGCTGACCGGGACCTATGCTTACATTGCACTGGGTCAGCATGATTCGAATGAGGCGATGGGGAGCGGTACCAAGTATGACGCAACGTTAAATGAGGAATATGAGCCCCCAACGGACTGGAAGGTCAGCGATCCGGCAGTTAGCAAGAAGATCAATGTAACAAATACCGGTCTTACGGACGGTACATACGGTGATGTTTATATCCGGGTACAGCTTAGGGAGTACATGGAGATCGCGCCGATCAGCTATGTTTACTATGATGTGAATAATGATGGAACACCGGATCTGTACATGACGAATCCTGACGGAAGTTATGTCATCTTTGATACGCAGACAGATGCCCAGACGGCTTATCCGGGTCATACCGTGGCAGAACTGACCGATGCAGTCAGCGGTCAGACCGGCTGGTTCGTACAGACTCAGGCAGGGGATATGAATGGTCAATATGGTAAATATGTGATCAAAGAGTTTACCAGCGGCACAGCGGGATCGCTGGTGAGCGGAGTGACTAGGGCAACCGATGCCGACTACGGTGAAGAAGGGCATAATGGCGAATGCGATTATACCTTACATGTTTGGGATGAAAATGTAACCGGTTATTCGGATACTGAGCTGTTCCTGGCTTATGTCAAATGGACATTAGGTGACGATGTGATCACCATTGATGAATGGGATGGAACTTCCATGGCAAAATGGATCATCGATACCAGCAGTGAAGATGGCTGGATCTATTGGGGCGAAGCGTTGGCACCTGGAGTTACCACTTCGAATTTGCTGGAAGCGATCCAACTGATCCAGCAGCCGGACGGAACCTTCTACTATGTGATCCACTCGGATATGGAAGCGGTATCTTATGAGGAGCTGTGGAGCGATCTGCCGGATAGTCTCCGGGCAGCATGGGAAGCACAAGAGTCGCAGGTTCCCGAAGAACCGGAGGTGCCCGAATTTGGCTTGTTCTACAGTGAAGGAAATAAGCTCTATAATGAAGGGACAACATCATCCCCTGTCAATCTTACGATTAATCTGACCTCGCCGGTCGGTGCGGCTACCGAACGTTACTTTACGACGCAGGCGGTGGATGGTTCAGCCAATTACAGCACTGACACATGGGCGTTGGATCCTGGTGCAACCGGTGCATCGCTAACGGCAGAAACGGCGAAACAGGTATACAAGGTATCCATACCGGTTGGAGCAACAGGCACTGCGAAGCTCACGGTAGGCTCCTATACCGTAACTATCAACGTGACTGATAGCCAGGCGGCATCCAGCAGTCTGAATGTTGGTGAAACCTTTGCGGAAAGCGGCGTCGAATGGCGGGTGTTGGCCAAGGAAGGCAATCAGGCGCTGATCATTGCAGAACATGTTTTATTTAACCAGCGGGTTCATAATGCAAATACAAACTGGGATACCACGGTTAATTGGGGGGGGGCTGAATTATGTAAGGCCCTGAATGGTAACAGCAGCTATAGCACTACTGCAGCTGGAGAATGGTATGCTGGCTTGGATTCCGCGTTTAAGAGTAAGGTTGTGCCAACGACCATCAAAACGAAAAAGGAATTCGATGGTTCCAGCGGCGATTATATTACTCTGGCTGACCAGAAGTTCTTCCTGCTTTCCGAGGATGAGGTATATGGCACGAGTGCGGGTGGAGATACAGCTAACAATCTGTATCCTGGAACAACGTTATTTACTGATATAAGCTCACGTAAGGTAACGGCGCTCTCACCGTCGTCTACTAGCTGGTGGCTGCGCTCTCCGCGCCAATCGAACTTTGCTGCTGCCTTGGTGTCTTCTGGAGGCGGTGCCGCTAGCACTACTGTTATGACCGCTTACGGCGTGCGCCCCGCTTGTATTATAGATTTTTAATTTTAAATCTTTAGAGGTAACTATAGTTTGAAAAGATTAAAGTGGTATAAACTGGAGGGTGTCCAGGGGGTAAGCCCCTTGGGGACTCGCAGTAGCATATTTTAAGTGTGATAAAAATAAAAACAGCAGATGTGCGGCTTCGATGCCGTCCGCAATGGATTTCAAGGGAGGTTGCCCACATGTACAATAAGAATGCAAGTGAACTGAGCGTTATAATGAAGCCAAGGATTTGTGTAAATACATCATGATAATTACGCAGAAGTCTCCGAAGCAATACCGCTTACTTTTACAAGCCGCTTGCGGGATCTCTCAATGAATTGGATTCTATTTAGGACGGCAGCCCTGTCGCTGTCTGGAGAATAAATTGTCAGCGCTCGTGTCGGCTGGCGGCTGCGCTCTTTGCGCAGCAATACGGAATCTTCTTGAAAGCATCTATCTATAGTATATGGGTCTTTTCAAGGATATTTCGAACGATCGAAAACTAAAATAATAGGAGGAATGCGATATGATGCATAAAAAACACTATAATGCCCCAGTCGGCCAGGTGCTGGCTCTGCTGTTGACGCTGACTGCGCTGCTGGTGGTGGCAGCATCCCAAACCCTGGCATGGCAGGGTTTGATCGGTCATAAGAGCAATGAGGCCATCGGCGCAGGTGAGTATTACACCGGTGCGGTACAATTGAATAAATATGAAAGGGATCTTGATGGCAATGAGACCACTGTGTTGATTGAGCATGCGGAGTTTTATCTGTACCAGGTGACTGAGGGCGGTGATATTCAGATCGGTGACCGCTATGTCAGTGACAGCCAGGGCAAGATCATCGTGCAGGAGCTAAAGCCGGGGGACTACTATTTTCTTGAAACCGCTCCCGCCTATGGCTACACCTGGGATAAAGACAGCGATGCTGACGTGACGAAATACTACTTTATCGCCACTGGTCCAAGCGGCAGCGAAACCATTGTGGTCAATGCTTATAATCGCCGTCTTGCCGGTAGCTTAACCATTACAAAGGAGGTTGTCATTTCCGAGGCGGAGGAGGTACCTGAGGAAATGAAAGAGATTGTCGATACCGAACCGACAGCCGAAGAGACCACCGATATCCGGGAAGTGACAGAAGAAACGGCGGATACTGGTTCAGAAGATGACGCTGGAGCTGCCGGATCGATCACTTCTATGGAAGCAGCAGAAACCCCTCCGGCAGCAGCAGAAACGTCAGATTCAGTGAACGGGATTATTGATCTGGCAGATACGGATCTATTGGAGCAGACCTTTGAATTTATTGTCACCTTTTCCGATAGCGGAACCTATGAATACCGGATTGATGGGGGTACGCCCCAGCAGCTCATAAGCGGCGGCACCCTAATGTTAAAAAGCGGCCAGAGTGCTGTCTTTTCAGACCTTCCTGTGGGTGTTCTTTACACCGTGACCGAGAAGCCGGTGGACGGCTATCTGATCAGCAGTGAGGGCGAACACCAGGGCAATATTATCGCTGATGGAAATACCGTCCGGTTTATCAACACCCTTGATACGGCAGAGCCGGGCGATACAGAGATCGCAGTCACAAAGGTGGTAAAGGGCAGCCCCCCGGACACCGAGCAGGATCAGGAATTTGCATTTACCATAACCATCGATGGGGTCTCTCAGGAATTCGTCCTGAGAGCTGGTGAGACGAAAACCTTCACAGTGCCTGTGGGAGTGATCTATGAGGTTAGAGAAAAAGATTCCCTTTCCGATGGCTATAGTCAGGCCATTGCCAATGGATATGGCACAGTCTCCGGGCAAACCATACAGGTGACAGCCACGAACACTTGGACCGGATCGGAATGGATCGATATCCCTGTGGAAAAGAGCTGGGATTTCATCAACCTGCCGAAAGAAATGACTGCAAGTGACCAGCTGCCGGGGAGTATTACCGTATCTCTAAGAGACGGTGACCGGACTGTGGAAACAGCCACGGTATACCCAGATACAGATGGTAATTGGAAGTATACGTTCAGCGCTCCGAGATACCGGGCGGACGGTGTGACAGAAATTGAATACAGTATCGCCGAAGAACCGGTCAGTGGATTCGTCGGTGAGGTGGATGGATGGCAGATCACCAATACCTATGTCACACCGATTACCTTTGACGCACCGATGGTGGAGAAGCAGATTGCCGGTGATGCTCCGGAAGCGGATGCCCAATTTTGGTTTGTTCTGTCGGCGCAAGGCGGTGCACCGATGCCGAAAGATGCGGAAGGGGATAGTACAGCCGTGTCGCTTACCGGCGCCGGAGAGATGAAGTTTGGAACCATCACCTATACCGATCCGGGAACTTATACCTATACCCTTGCCGAAACCACCGGCAGTGACAGCGGGTATGAATATGATAAAAGTATTTACACCCTGACCGTGGTGGTCGAACAACAAGACAACCAACTGGTTGTAGCAAAAACTGAATATGTGAAAAACAGCGGCAGTCAGATCAGTGATAGCGCTGTGTTTGTCAATACGTATCGAGCGGCGGATGAACCGGAGGATACGGTGACGATCAGCGGGGAAAAGAGCTGGAAGCACGGAAACAATACCAACGTGCCGGATTCTGCCACCCTGTATATCATGGCTGACGGGCAGCGTAAGATATCCTTCAAGGTGGATGAAAGCAGCCACTGGAATTATTCCTATACCCTGCCGAAATATAACGAGGAAGGGAAAGAGATCGTTTATACCATAGAAGAGGAACCTGTACCGGGATACAGTCCGACGATCCATGGGTTCAATATCACCAATACCCATGATTCGGTTTTGGGTCCTGGAACAGGCGGTACTCCTTCCGGTGGTAATGGCGGTCAGGACAGCACGAGCGGCCGCGGAGTAAAGACAGGTGATACCACCAATATCTGGATCTGGATTGTGGTGATTGCGGTCAGTGCCGGAGTGCTGGTTAAGTTGATAAAAAAACTAAAAATGAAATAACAACGTTTCGCAAAGGACGCAGACAGTGATGCTCGCGATGCTGTCTGCGGCATGTTTGCAGAAAAGTATGCTTTGCAATAAGCGAAGGTCAAAAAGAGAGAAAATGGCGAAACCCGGATGCAGTATGCTGCATCCAAAACGGAAGATTCAAAAACAGAGGATTTACAAGATGAGAAGAGAAATGGTAACCCCGGATCAAAAGCTGCAGGCGGTAAAAGAGGTACTGGAAAGGAAAAGCAGCCTACGTCAGGTTGCGCGCCAGTATGGTCTTCACCATTCCAGTGTTGAAAAATGGGTAACCCTCTATCAGACCTTTGGAGCAGAGGCATTTTACCGGACGCATAACAGCCATTATTCAGAGGAAGTAAAACAAAAAGCAGTCAAAAAATATCTGACCACAGGCGCTTCCCTGCAGGACATTTGCAGAGAATTTCAGCTGCGCTCCATCTCCCAGGTACAGAAGTGGGTGGAAGATGAGGGGAAGCAGAAAAACTGCAGACCAGACCGTCTGATAAGCTGATCTTTACGGACCTTACTTACGGGGCAGGCGGATCCTGCTCCAACCATGCGGGGGAGCCCCAATTCACCTGTCAGGAATAAAACGCAAGATAAAAACAAGCGACGGCAAGCATGCCGGCCTGGCTTTAAGGAGGGAATGCATATGAGGATCACCCGGGAATCGGAATACGCCATCCGGATCGTTGATTATCTGGCGCGCGGCAACAGGCTGGCGGGAGCGGCTGAAATCTCGGAAGAAACTGCCGCGCCGCTGCGCTTTACAAAAAACATCCTGCAGAAACTGGCCCATAAGGGGATCCTAAACGCCTACAGAGGGATGCATGGCGGCTACAGACTTGCCCGGCTGCCGGAAGAGATCAGCCTGTATGACGTGATGGAAGCGACGGACGGGCTGGCCCAGTTAAGCGGGTGCCTGGAGGAAGGGCATGAATGCCCTTATATAGCGGATAAAGAGCGGTGCCCATACCAGGTGGCATTTTTAGAGATATCCGGTGACATGGAGCATAAAATGCGCAAGTTCCGGTTTTCGTCCGACGCTTATGGTGACGGTTAGGGGATTTTCCCGGCCGGCCCGCGAAACAGGAGCAGGATCACGTTGCTGTTTTTCCCACATGGGAGCATGGGTACGACCGGAACGGGGCCTATGCCTATATTGCCCGGCTGCATCAGGAGCAGGAGGCAATGGCCAAAAAATAAAAAGCGCTTCAAAAAGAGCATGCATTGCTTATGATGCAGTCTGAGGGGCAGTCACGGAAGGAGTGATACTACGAAGGATTATGAAACCTATATCGGAATGAGGTTCGGGCAGTTAACGGTCCAGGCTGTGTTCCGGGATTTCAAGGGAGCGGTAAAGTGCCGCTGCCGGTGTGACTGCGGGCATATGACGGAAGTGCATTGGCACAATGTAAAAGCCGGCCGTACAAAGAGCTGCGGGTGCCAGGAAGAGGCGAACCGCAGGAAATTCAGGGATATCACCGGACAGCGCTTCGGGATACTGACCGTCCTGTCCCCGACAAAAGAACGGCGGCAGGGAAATGTGGTATGGGAATGCCGGTGTGACTGCGGAAACCTTTATTACCAGAGCGAAAGGAATCTGGTACGGGGATTTTCCAAACATTGCGGTTGTGAAAAAAGGAGAGGGAATCCTGCGGAGTTCCGTGATATTACAGACCAGAGATTCAACCGCCTGAGAGCTCTTTCACCGACTGATAAACGGACCGGCAGCGGCTCCGTGATCTGGCATTGCATCTGTGACTGTGGGAAAGAGGCGGACGTGTCGGAAACGGCACTGGTGCATGGCAGCCAGATCAGCTGTGGCTGTCGGGTGCAGGAGGTGGGGAAAGAGTTGTCCACCCATCTGCATTTCATCGACGGAACGTGTATTGAATTCCTAAAACGGAAGCAGCGCAGTGACAATAGCAGCGGCTATACAGGCGTCTACCGTACAAGAAACGGGAAATACAGGGTCGGGATCACCTTTAAAAAGACCCGATATTACCTGGGCACATACGATACCTTTGAAAAAGCGAAGCAGATACGTCAGGATGCAGAGAAACGCTACCACCAATCATTTGTTAAAAACTATGAAGAGGAGGAGGATATCAAAGGAAACTCGGATGCCGTAAGCAGGTCTTGCCTTGCTGATTTCGTTTATCATTACGGCTTTGATTATAACATGGGTTAAAGAAAATGCAGCAGATCATGTGATTTTGTCTTGAAAAAAGGAAAGAGAAAATAGTTTGATATTCCAAGAGAGATAAACATGCAACCACCAAAGGCATAGGCAAGGTGCTGCCATGGTTAAGGGGAAGAGGCAGCCGATCCATTGCGATCTGCAAAGAATATCCTGCAAAAGGGAGTCTATGGGGACTATGAATCAGATAGATCCGTGAAAGAGGTTAGCCTGTATGACCTGAAGGAAGCCATAGATGGATTGGTGGTATTAAATCGATGCCTAATGAAAGGATATGAGTGCAGCTGCATACCGGATAAAAAATGCCAATGCTATGGGATATTTAAGGATCCGCCAGACGGGCCGGAACAAAAGATTCGAAAGACAAGGTTTGCTTCCGTAGTTTCCGACTCAAAAGTAGAAGTGGGCAACAGACAAAGAGACATAATATAAATGAGGAGCCGCGTTTACGGTTAAACGTGGCTTTTGTGATTCAGCCATTAAAATGGGATATCCGGTCGATAAAGGCGTAGCGATTTTCTGACTATCAGATAGCCAGGCTTTGCTGCACTTTCATCAGCCGGATATCCTTTTTCTATCTATAAATTATGCAATCAGTATATAGCTGCCAGTTGCTTAAAAATCTAACAAATATTGATCAAACCAAATTTATACAAAAGAAGCAAAAGGAATATGATTAAATGAAAGATTGTTTTCAGTTTATTGCAAAAAACATAAGAAAGTTACGGAAAATAAAAGGATTTACACAGGAGAGATTAGCAGAAGAAGCAGACATATCCGTCACCCATTTAAACAAGTTTGAGAATGGGAAAAGTCAATTGAGCATGACTGCCTATCTGGATATCCTACAGGCGTTGGATGCCACCACCATGCTGATCACCTATCCTAAGAATATAGAGGATGCAGAAGAGATTTTCCAGGATTTTGCTCTTTTGATCAACGATTGCTCCAAGAAGGAAGCACAGTTTTTATTAAAAACCATGGGCAATATAAAGAATAATTTAAAAGAAGTTTCCTGATGGATTATGATTTTACCAATCCATCAAAATGCGTCTGCCGAAATGTTGCTCAAGGTGTGCTTTGATGAATTGATAGAATTTTATTCCAATAATAACCGGGTTATTTTTGCACTTGATTGAAAGCCATGTACAAAGGAATCGGCCATGCTGCGGCTCACTCCGTCTAATCTTTTGCTTGAGATTTTCTCTAATTGAGCAGCCTGTTCAAGGGAGAGCGTCGCGGCAAACGTTCTTTCCTCTTCGTGAAAATCCTTCCAGAAGTTTACCGTATCCGGTGAATCACAGCGGTCAGCACATGGCTGAAAAATATTATTGTAAAAGTTAAGAATAGCATCCCTGTTACTGACAGCAGTGCTTTCAGACGGTGGAAGGAGAACCCCTAATTTTTGCCCATCTATTAAACCAGCTAAATAGTTTAACGTACTGTATTCCGCTTGACAGATGTCATTTGCGGATAGGAGAGATTCAATAATTGATTCCTGCTCTTTTGAAAAGGCAAGAGAATGATACTCTTGTTCAGCAATACCACATTCCCTTGCCAGTTTCTGATATGCTTTATCCCTTGTGATCAAAGAGGATAAAGTCTTTTCTTTGAGTTCATCGAGTTTACATTTGAGCTTTTCACTAAATGATTCGTTTTTCATCTTTTTTACTCCTCATATTTAATTTAAATTACATAAATGTACTTTATATAGTACTATTATAGATTCTTTTTTAGGGGATGGCAATACAAAAATGTACTAAATACAGAACTATCAATGAGGGTAAAGCAATGTTAAGAATAATGCAGGAAGTTAATGGGAAAAATGAATGAATGTACTGCTGGCAGTACCAATATTTTGAGCAGATGTACTAATATCAGATAGAGTACTGAATATGGAACATTATGTGAGGGGTGATCTGGTGCAAAAACTAAAACAAGATAACGAATTTGGTATTGGGCAGAACCTGCGCCGCTTGAGAATCAGAAAAGGGCTTACACAGGTACAGGTAGTGGCAAAGCTGGATTTGTATGGGATTGAAGTAGGAAGAGTTACCTATAACAAGATGGAACATAATTATTACTCCATACGCATTAAGGAACTCATGGCATTGAAACAGATATTTGAGTGTGAGTTTAATGAGTTTTTTGAAGGTATTGAATTACCGGAAGTGGTGAAATAGTAAAGATGTAACCTATG
>Ga0153996_1001078_pt1 | contig 11350 bp, 13 predicted proteins | sample TSNC080MetaG_FD_104728 | JGI IMG/M metagenome (GOLD analysis project Ga0153996, IMG submission 104728) | Attine ant fungus gardens microbial communities from North Carolina, USA - TSNC080 MetaG | ecosystem: Host-associated > Fungi > Mycelium > Unclassified | place: USA: North Carolina, Lumber... | reverse complement strand
CTCAGTTCCGGCCCAAACCCATTCAATCAGTTTCTTGGGCTCACAGTCATGTGCCATCATCTTTTTAGTGAGTTCACTAAAATATGTCTTAATAAACAAATCCTGGTCCATTGGCAATAATGTTCCATCTAAATCAAATAAAACTGTATCAATCATTATCTTTTGACCTCATTTCTTCTTTTATCGTTTTATACTTGCTATCAATTGCAGGAAAGACTCCTCAAATCTCTGGTCATCGGCAGATGTCCTCTTTTTGGGTCCTTTCAAATGATGTTTTCCTGCCCCCCGGCGCGCCCGGCCGGCCATATGGCGTTCAAGCAGCATCTGATCGATATTCTCATTGGTATACCATTTTCCTGACTGGTGTATACCGCAGGCACCTTTTCCCAGCGCCATAGCTGCCACACCATAATCCTGAGTGACGACAATATCCTCTTTTTTGCAGAGGCCAATCAGTGCAAAATCCACCGCATCAGCACCCGCACCGATAACCCTTACTTCACTGTAATCCGACTGCAGGACGTGATTGGTATCACATAACAAAATAACCGGAATTCCTTCCCGTTCCGCTGTCTTTTCTACGATCCGAACAACCGGACAGGCATCGGCATCAACTAATATTTTCATCATCTCGTCCTTTCGACCTTTCGCTCTTTAGCAGTCATTTTATCACATTATTCTATCCTTTGCAAAAAGTGCTGTTTATCATACGGGCGATATTTCTGCTGAAACAGCGGGGCGAAACCCTGGCCGCAATATTTAGCAGTTTAGTTGTCAGGCCATAATATTTGACCGTTTTTCCCTGCATACACGCTCTGCACCCTGCCTCCGCCACCTTGCGCGGTGATGCTGGCCGCAGCAGCCAGTACATCCTTGGGCCATGCATTCCCGCCGCCGTTTCAAATCCGGTTAAGACGGGTCCCGGGCACAGTACCGTCACCGTTATACCAGACCCTTTAAGTTCTGCAGCCACCGCCTGAGAAAAGGAAAGCACAAAAGCCTTCGAGGCATAATAAACCGCCATCTTGGGTCCAGCTGAAAAAGACACGGCCGAGGAAAGATTTAGAATTCTGCCGTATTTATATCTGCGCATATCATTTCCATATAAATAAGTGAGCTGCATCAGCGCATTCACATTGACAGCCACCATATTGCGCTGTTTAGTCCAGTCAGATCGCAGAAAGGAGCCGTTGTCACCAAAACCCGCATTATTAACCAGAATAGTTACTTGTATACCCAACTCATTTGTTTTCTGCCACAGCGCTAAAGCGGCATCTTGCCGTGCCAGATCCATTGGTAAAACAGTCACTTTTATATCATATTGATCTTCTAATATTCTCTTTAAACGCATCAAGGATTCCGTTCGTCTGGCTGTTAACACCAGCTGAAACCGATGAGCCGCAAATACTTTTGCACATTCTCTACCGATTCCGCTCGAAGCACCGGTTATCAACACTGTCTGTTTCATCATTCTTCACCTCTTTCTTGTATTATGTCCAACATTTTATCGAATAAATCATCTGCCGCAATCATAGAATACAATAGAGAGAAGGGAGGGGCCTCCAATGAAGAAAAAAGACTGGATCAGACTTATCATTTTTGTCCTGATCATTGAAGCTATCGGATTTTTAAGCAGTTATCTGAGCGGTGACATCTCTGCCTCATACCGCATGTTGGTTAAACCGCCTTTTTCACCGCCGGGATTCGTCTTCGGTATTGTCTGGCCGATTCTTTATGCCATGCTCGGTGCCGCCGCCTCTATTATTTATCCGGAAAAATCCGAAGAGAGCAATCGGGCATTTATGTGGTTTATGATTCAGCTGGTGCTGAATTTTAGCTGGAGCATTGTCTTCTTCCGTTTTGATGCATATTGGATAGCACTGATTATACTAATACTAATGGATATAATAACCGCATATATGATCTCACTGTTTAAAGAAGTGAATAAGTACGCCTCACTGTTATTAATTCCATATATGATTTGGATTTTATTTGCGACCTATCTAAATCTGGGGATTGCTTTGCTTAACTGATATAAATGATTTGAATTTAGACATAGTAAATCCGGCACTTCTCTCAAACATATGGAAGTGCCGTTTTATCATATCGACTTTATGTTCAAGATTATTAATTGGCTTTTCAACCCTTTCAAAATGATTATTTGTTTCCACGGTTTAAATCAAATAAACTGGAAATATTCATTTTTAAATTCTTCCATCCACCGTATCTGATGTGCCGGTATTCCACATTTTTCTGCAGCTCATATGCGCTCTGCTTTTATTTACATCATAGTGTCAAATAAAAAATAAGAGGAATTTACCTCTTATTTCTTGCGTCTTTTATACATTCTTTCTTCCCTTTACAAGCGGGCTGGTGCACCATACCAAAATATTCCGCCAGTGAAAGGTATTATCACCAGCTTCAGCAAACACCCACTTAGTCCCCCCCCTATTAAACTAATTATAATTGGCCGGGCAGGACCAGTTTCTCCATATATGGGAATTTCTTATTATACTCTTCTACTTCCGCCTTCGGCAGATCGTGATAAACCTGCGGCTCATAAAACTTTCCCACTACGTTGGCAAGCGCATCCGGAACCAATTCAAGCCCCATAAAAGCATCAAAATTTTCGCCGTCCGGGGTAGTGATTCCAAACTGGTCACAGGTGACAAATCCATGCCGCGGATAATACTCCGGCTCCCCATAGATTATAATCGCCTTAAACCCTAACTCTCTGGCTATAGAAATAGTCTTTTTGAGCAGTTTTCCGCCGACTCCTTGTTTCTGAAATTCCGGTTCCACACAAAGCGGACCGAAAATCAGCACTTCCGTTTCCGTTTTTCCCTCTATCACCTTGGCCCTGGCATAGTAAATGGCTCCGATAATCTTTTCTTTATATTCCGCCACCCATGACAACTCCGGCACAAAGGATACATCGCCACGCATCTTATGCACCAGCAGGTGCTCATCACATCCCGGTACATGCAGATTCCAGAATGCTTTTTGAGTCATGTGTTCTGCCGCATACCAATCCCGTTCTTCCTCTCTTCTAATTATAATATCTTCATCCCCCTTTATTAAAGTCAGGCTCCAGTATCATCGTGACTTTTGGCGCACCGTCCATTTTTTATTCCCAGTTTTCTACCATAAACTGAGCAGCTACATCTTTCGGATTCATCTGCAGTTCATCCACTTTATAGTTCAGTTCCATCATCACTTCGTCAGTCAGGAGATCACCTAATTTCTCCAGCAGCAAAGCAACCTCAGGATAAGCTTCGTTAATCTCATGCCGGATGATCGGCATTGCATAATAAGGCGGAAAATATTGCCGGTCATCCTCCAACACCACAAGATTAAACTTTTTAATCAGGCCATCCGTAGCAAATGCATCAACCACATCAATCTCCGATTTACTCAAAGCGACATAGCGTGGAGATCCGTCAATACCAATGGTTGACAGAAAGTTAACGTGATACAGAGCCGCCAGCCCGGGAAAACCGTCACTCCGGCTTAAAAATTCAAGTGTTGAGCCGAATTTCAGTTTAGAGGAAACCTTTGCAAGGTCGCTGATAGTTATTAATCCATACTCTTCTGCCGTTTCCTGCTTTACTGCCAGAGTATAAGTGTTATTGAAGCCCATTTGTTTTAAAACATCAATGTCAAATTGCTCATAAAAATCCTTTTTTACCGTGTTATATACTTCCTCCATATCATTGGATACCGGATACTTCAGGGTATCACCGTAAGCCGTACCGCTGTATTCGATATACAGATCAATCTCACCTGCTTTCAACGCACTGAAACAAACCTGGGTTCCCCCCAGTTCCAGCTGCCTTTCCACACGGATATCGGTCTCCGCTTCAATCACATCTGCAACCAGGTGGGACACAATACTTTGTTCTGTAAAATCTTTTCCCCCGATTACAATCGTCCGGTCTCCCTGCCTGCTTCCACTTATACCGGTATAAGTGAAGAGTCCCACTATCAATAACGCAAAAGAAGCCAGTATAATCTTTTGGTTTCTGCGGGTCTTACGGCCGTTTTCCAGAGAGATGTTTTTTATTGGCTGTAAGCTGACCGGAGTCACCAGACGCTCCACCAGTCCCGCCAGATAATCAACCAGCAGCGCCAATAAACAGGCAGGAATCGCACCTGCCAGTATCTGATAGTTATTTACCGTACGGATACCGGAAAAAACCAACAATCCCAGTCCTCCAGCCCCAATAAATGCAGCAATTGTCATAAGACCTACCGCCGTTACCGCTGAAATCCGAACACCTGCCATAATTACCGGAAGGGCGAGCGGAATCTGCACCTTCATCAGAATCTGAAATTTAGTAAGTCCTATACCAACTGCCGATTCGATCATTTCTCTGTCAATATTATCAATTCCGGTATACGTATTTTTTATAATCGGCAATAAGGAATACAGCAGTACCGTAATAACAGCGGGCACCACCCCAATTCCCAGAAACGGAATTGCAAACCCGAGCAGTGCCATACTTGGAATTGCCTGAATCACATTGGAAATTCCTATAATCGGTTTACTAAGTTTTTTTATATAACATATCAAAATTCCCAGGGGCACCCCAATAAGCAGTGAAAGTCCGACAGAAGCCATCGTTAGCCGGATATGTTCCAGCATCAGTGAAAATATTTGGTCCTTATTTTGTATCACATAATCTAAAAACCCCATATTACACCTCTCCTTCCACTATGAACTGCTGGCTCAATGTTGTTATAAGACTGGCTCTTGTGATCAATCCTACAAAGATGCCAGCCGCGTCCACGACTGGAATATTTGAGATCTTATTTTCATTTACTATTTTTAAAACTTCAATTATAGTATCATCCGGATCTACCGAAAGAAATCCGCTGTCTATAACCGTCCCGGCCTTCAAAGACATGTCCTCCTGAAAATGAATCTGATCCGCCGACAAGATGCCCAACATTTTCTGGGACCTTTTATCCACAATAATCAGGCTGTCTACCTGACTGGATCGCATCTTCTCCATGCAGCCGGACAGCGAACTATTAGCAGTAGAAGTGATGGCTTTCTCTGAGAGAATATCTTTTGCTTTTATAAACTTTGGAGATGTCCATATCCGTTTTTTTCCTACAAATTGAGATACAAAATCATTAACCGGATTCTTCAGTATATTCTCAGGTGTATCAAATTGAATGATATGTCCTTTATCCATAATACATATCTGATCGGCAATTTTAATCGCCTCATCCATATCATGAGTGACAAAAACAATTGTTTTCTTAAATCTGGACTGCAGATCAACCAATTCATCCTGCAGGCTTGCTCTTGTTATTGGGTCCAGCGCAGAAAACGGCTCATCCATCAAAATGATGTCCGGATCAGTAGCGAATGCCCTCGCCACACCTACTCTCTGCTGCTGCCCTCCGCTCAGCTGGGTTGGATACCGATCAAGAAATTCATCAGATGGCAGCCCTATCATCTCCATCAGCTCATTAACCCGGTTTCGAATATCTTCTGGCTTAAACTTTTCTACCCGGGGTATAATTTCGATGTTTTCTTTTATGGTCATGTGGGGAAACAGCCCCGTCTGCTGAATTACATAACCCATATTTCTGCGCAATTTGATAACATCCTTAGTACCGATATCCTTGCCATCAATATAAATCTTACCGGAGGTAGGTTCTATCAATCTGTTAATCATCTTGAGCATCGTTGTCTTTCCGCATCCGCTTGCACCGATGATAACTACCAGGTCTCCTGTCTTGATCTCAAAAGAAAGATTTGAGAGAACCACCATATCATTATATTTTTTTACAACATTCTTAAATTCAATCAAACTAAAACCTCCGTCCTCCATACCTCCCGATAATCATAAAAAAAATAACTTCCGCACGTAAACACAGCGAAAGTCACCCTCTCTCATACTCTCTATCAGCAACTACTTTTATTCTATGTCTTATTCTACATCTTGTCAATATTAATAAGGCCTCAAATTGAAGCCACTTTTTTATACATAGTGCACAATACAATACGAGCTTTTTTTGTCTAACTTATATAACTGCTTATTCTGTTATTTCGATTTGATTACCCTCAGGTCCTAATACGCAGCTTTCATAATATCCATCACCAGTTGTGCGCGGACCGCTGAGCACCTCGTAGCCGTCCTTCCTCAGCCATTTTGTTAATTCATCCACCTTATCTTTACTGCCCACGCTGAAGGCTATATGAATGAAACCGGTTTTGATTAATTCCGCCGAAGCGGCACACATATCCGGCCGGTGCATTATCTCTAATCTGGCACCATCATTAAAAGTCAGGAAATATGATCTGAAGTCGGTTTTTGAATTATGATAACCGTCATTTGCTGCTGCCTTAAAATATTTGATAAAAAAGACTTTTACCGCTTCCAAATCGTTTACATACATTGCAATATGTTCTATTTTCATAATACTGCTCCCTTATTATTTTATATATGACCATATATTGTTTACTACCAGTGATGTCCCTGACAGGGCCAGCATAACAATCACCAGCAGTCTTACCTTCCGCTCACTGATTAACTTTGCTAAGTTTATCCCAATCGCCAGACCAGCCAGCATCACCGGCAGCAGCATGACGGCACTGCAAAATATCGACATTGTAACGATACCGGTCAGTGAATAAACAACCAGGCGAAACGTATTCTCCACAATAAAGACTATACACAGATTCCCGCGGAATGCCCTGTTATTATCGGTGGTTCTGCTGATATAAGCCGCTAATAGAGCACCGATACCAAATAATCCGCAAAGAAATCCCGATAATATACCAATCCCGCCTAAAAGCAGGGAGGAAGATTTGTTTTGCTTATGTTTCCTTTCACACAAAAACATCTCTGCAGCAATAAGCGTAACTACGATACCAAACAGTATTTTAATCATAGTAGTATCGCCGTTCCTCAGCAGAAATATTCCGGGAATGCTCCCGGCAATCACCAAACCCGCCAGCGGCATCCACACTCCTGCTTTGATCCCCGCACGTTCGCGCCAGGTGATAATGAGGTTTGATGGATAACCAACCAGCAGCTCAAGAGGTGTGATTGCGATATTATTGGTAGAAAAGCTCAGTATGGTACTGAATACCAATGTATTGGCAAATCCGCACATTCCTTTTATTATATAAGCGCAAAGTACTGCCAGTATCACCAAGTAGTCCATTTTAGTCTTCTCTCTTGCTTTTATTTACACGAATTTGCCCCAGTACCTCTCCGATCGGGGCTTCAATGCTTAAATCCGCACGGACGCTCTTTGCCGTCTGTGATTTATTGATCAGGATCAGATGACGGCCGGAAAAATAATCAATAAAACCGGCAGCCGGATATACAACCAGCGACGTCCCTCCGATGATCAAAGTATCTGCCTCCGCTATCTTACTCACCGCTGCGCGGATCACTTTATCATCCAGACCTTCCTCATACAGTACCACATCAGGCTTAATCACGCCGCCGCAGGTGCAGTGCGGCACTCCTGCTGTATTTTTTATATATTTTGCACTAAATGGCTTACGGCACTTGAGGCAGTAGTTCCGGTGAACACTGCCATGCAGTTCATAGACCCTATTACTTCCGGCCGCCTGATGAAGGCCATCGATATTCTGAGTGATTACCGCAATCAACCGTCTCGCCCGCTCTAACTCCGCCAGTTTTGAATGGGCAGGATTGGGACAGGCATCGAGATTTAACATTTTCTCCTTATAAAAATCATAAAATATGCCCGGGTTCCGCAAAAAAAAGCTGCGGCTCACCACTTCTTCGGGTGAATATACATATGCCTGATGGTAGATGCCTTCAGCGCTGCGGAAATCGGGGATGTTGCTTTCCGTAGATACACCGGCCCCTCCGAAAAATACGATTTGGCGGCTTTCATCAATTATCTCCTGCAACCTCTCAATCTTCGTATCCCGCATTCAATTGCTCCTTTCATTTGAACAAACCGGAAATCTCCTCATATAGCTTTTGGGTCTCAGCCTCATTCTCAGCATTCAAAACTACAGCACCATCCGGCGTATCGAGAACGATATACGCGTGACATTCGGTATATGCATACAGCTGATAAGCACCAAGTTCACTGTTACGGAAGTTTCCTGCCTGAATCCGAATGCTTCCCCAGCCATTGGTCCGTTTGCCAACACTAAAGTCCTCCGTGTAGTCAACCGCTGTCACTTCAGAAAGATCGATCTGTCCATCCATCCAATAGCTGGCATTGATGCGCAGCAGTTGACCGTCTATCTCAGCCGCAATATTGCCGGTCAGCAGTACAAACAACACAATCAAACATATCACCGCCGAAGCCGCCACAGAGATAATCAAGCCTCTTTTATGCCGCCTCTGGTCTTCAGGTGTTTCAGCGACTGCCTGTGGTTCCTTGGCCTTACAAATAGTATTTGACAGAATCAATATCCCGGCAACAACCAAAAGCATTCCAATCCCCATTACCCATACCCATACAACCGGCAGAGCATCTTCGTATACTGCACCCGGGATCAGCAGCAGCGCAATCATACTCATTCCTGCCCCCATCACCCGGTTTAGTTTTTTCTCATCGTATTTCGCCTGTTCCGCTTTACTCGCGGTATTGTATCCGGCGATCAAAAATGATCCCTTGCCAGCAAAAAAGACTGCTGCTAACACCGCAAATAATACTACCATCGCCCAAATCACATCGTTCCCTCCTTTACAACTTTATGGCCTCCAGCGCCGCCATTTCCGCATGGATCAACGCAGTATCAAATACCGGCAGATCGGTGTCTTTCTGCCCGATCAGCAGTCCGATCTCCGTACAGCCGAGAATTACACTTTGTGCACCCTTTGCTTTGAGCCGATCAATTACCTTAAGAAATTTGGCTTTTGATTCTTCCGTAATAATACCCACACACAGCTCCTCGTATATCACCCGGTTTACCTCTTTTGCTTCTGCCCCCTGCGGAACCAACACATCAATCCCGGCATCGACCAGTTTCTGTTTATAAAACTTCCCCTCCATCGTATATCGGGTTCCCAATAATGCTGTCTTAGTTATATTCTGCACCCGTAATGCCGCTGCTGCCGCATCCGCGATATGCAGTATCGGAATGCTGATATGTTCCTGTATCTGCGGCGCAATCTTGTGCATCGTATTGGTACAGATAACCGCCATTTCGGCACCTGCCTTTTCCAGACCCACTGCTGCTGCGGTGAGAATCTGAGCACTTTTATCCCACTCGCCATTAGCCTGACAGGCTTCTATTTCCTGAAAATCCACACTGTATAAAATCAGTCGTGCAGAATGCAGGCCGCCGAGATGATTTTTAACCGTTTCGTTAATGACTTTGTAGTATGTAACGGTACTCTCCCAGCTCATACCGCCAATTAATCCGATCGTTTTCATCAGCCTCACCTCCTGCGATTCTTTTTATCCTCTTTCAATCTGAGCAAGTGCCGCCAGAATATCTTTATAAACCAGCGGCTGCATATTCTGATTATATTTACCGATATCCGCATTTTGCAGCGCCCGTATGATATCGCTTCTCAATTCCACTTTATATCTTGCTATTTCCGGTAATACAGCGATGAATTGGCGGGCTGCAATGGGTTTTACATCAACTATATGCTTAAGACAGCCATCAATTATTTCATCAATCTTATTATCCTTATCCCACCTGGCATTTGCCGCTATAAGCCGCAACCCGCGGATACGGATGTAAGTCGCCTGACCTTTGGACATCTCGGAGAATCGGTCAAACCAGTGATAAACTTTATCTGACCGGGCACTTTCCCGTTCCAGTGTAAGCAGACATTGATGGGCCCGGTTATGGTCCTTGGAATATAAGCATTCAATCAATTTTTCGATACTTACATACGTGACATACTTATACGGAATCCGGCCTTGTACTTCTTTTTCTACCTGTCTGACAAACAGCTCTTTATTAAAATCAGGAAAATAAGTGTCCCCTTCCGGCACTAAATCAATTTCCGTTATATACATCTTATCGACCAGCCCGATTGCTTCTTCATATAAGCCGGCCCCTCCTGATATATAGACATCCTTCTCCCGACACAAAGCCAATGCTTCCGGCAGAGACCTGCAGGTTCTGCAATTCTCGCCGGTATACGTCTGAGAAGTACTGATAACAATCGTTTCGCGTCCGGGAAGCGGCTTGCCGATCTCCGCAAATGAATGCCTTCCCAGGATTACGACATTTCCGGTCGTCAGATCCTTAAACCGCGGCTGTTCACCTTTGATGTGCCACGGGATCTTTCCTCCGGCACCGATCACTCTATTACTGGCATATGCCGCTATTAATGCTATCATAACTTCCTCCCACACATTGCTTCCGTCCCGTGCTTTTATCTCTTATTAAATTATATAACAATAATAAAAATTAATCCAGATTAATCCCATTGGTTTATTCGATAACTGACGAATTGCAATCCGGTATTACCACCCGTTAACAAACACCAGTGCTCCTATAAGTCCTGCTGCCGGTACCATTACCAGGACACTGCAGATGACGATAAAATTCTTAGCCCGTTCCGCTGTCTTGGCCATTTTTATGATAATTATATATATCATAATACCAATCAATCCACCAATTGAATTCGTGACAATATCGGTAGTGTCAGCTGCACCGATTGCCAGCACATACTGCGTAAACTCAATGGCAAAGCTGACACCGACTATTTTTAACAGGTTAAGATACCATTTCGTTCTGCTGCTGAACATCGATACATAGATTCCCATCGGTACAAATACCAGAATGTTCCCGTAAATATCAAGGGCGGTAAAATTTCCTTTTACTACATCGAGAAAGGGAATAAAATTTACCGTCCGGGAGTAATATCGATCGGGAGAAAAAAGCTGCCAAGGCATCACATACTTAAATATAATCGTCCACAACATAAATAAAATATAAAAAATCAACCCGCTGATTAAGAGACCATTCATAACCTTTCTGCTTTTCATAATTCTCCTCCTTATATACACTAATAAGCATATTATAGAATGATCTTTTTAATATATCTTTTATCAATCCTTAAAATTAGGTTAAGGTCCTAAAACAACATATATATCAATCTCATAAGCAAGATATCTCTGGTTTCACCCACACTTAGCATATCATCAAATTCGCTGAAGACGGCCCAAAAATCTGCAAGCTCAGCAAACTTAATACTCTGATCGGTCTCCCCCTCCCCAAAACTCTGTCGGCATACAACCTTCAGGTCACGCACCGTTCCCAACCGGCACAAGACCTCGTCATTACATCTGTGAAGAGCCTTTCTGACCGCTTCCCGCGTGTATTTTTCATCAAGTTCCATTAAAAATAACTCTGATAAATACATAATTG
>Ga0153996_1001075_pt1 | contig 11375 bp, 10 predicted proteins | sample TSNC080MetaG_FD_104728 | JGI IMG/M metagenome (GOLD analysis project Ga0153996, IMG submission 104728) | Attine ant fungus gardens microbial communities from North Carolina, USA - TSNC080 MetaG | ecosystem: Host-associated > Fungi > Mycelium > Unclassified | place: USA: North Carolina, Lumber... | reverse complement strand
ACTTTCTGCTGGTTGCCGCCGGACATATTACTGGTCAAATAGTCCACCCGGCGCGGATGTACATCCATCTCTTCAAAAAAATACCCGGCATTTTTAACCTTCTTTTTCTGATCGACAAAGCCAAATGATAAATACTTTTCTAAACTGGAAATGGCAATATTGTCATAATTTTTTGAAAGATTCATAAATCCCTGTGTCTTCCGATCTTCCGGGAGAAGACCGATACCATATCTAAGCGCTTTGGTAGTATTCCACGAATCCGGTATCTTTTTACCTTTCAGGTAAACATTTCCCGTAATCTTACGGTCTGCTCCAATCAGCGTCCGCATCACCTCTGTCCGGCCAGCTCCGACCAGACCAAAGAAACCGAGAATTTCACCTTTGTGCAGTTCAAAATTAATCTGCTCAAATTTTGATCCATCACTTAAGTCTTCAACCTTTAATACGACTTCCTCCGTCTTTGGGCTAGGCTTCATCCGCACGGCCACCGATGAGACATTTCGCCCAACCATCGCATGTATCAATTCTTCGCGGCTGGTTTTAACAATATCCAGGGTGGTAATGAATTCACCGTCTCGCATAATAGACGCCCGGTCACAAATCTCAAATATTTCCTCCAATCTATGGCTGACATATAAAATTGTGACTCCCTGAGCTTTCAATTTAAGGATAATCTCAAATAATGCTTTGGTTTCTTTCATGGTCAGTGACGCGGTCGGTTCATCCAGCGATATAATCGTCGATTTATGGTACAGTGCTCTGGCAATTGCCAGCATCTGCATTTCACCGCTGGTCAAACCGCTTACGAGATCGGTCGATTTAAACCGGCAGTTCAACTCTTTTAAAATCGCATCCACTTCCTGATGCATTTTAGTGAAATTGATAAACGCGCCTTTCTTCGGTTCATATCCCAAAGTAACGTTTTGCCCAACCGTCAAATCCTTTACCACCAGCGTTTCCTGATGCACCTTGGAAATTTTGCCTTTGACGATGGCACCATTGGTTCCGTTAAACCGGACCGCTTCGTCATGAATTTTCACCGTACCTTCATAATCCGTATAAACACCGTGGAGGATATTAAGCAGGGTGGATTTCCCTGCACCGTTTTCACCTAACAGAGCATGAACCTCTCCCACATTTACCGAAAAACTTACATCTTTCAGAACATGTACGCCCGGGAAATACTTATTAATATTTTCAAATGCAACCGCCTTTCCCATGCCATTATCTCCCTTCACGTTCTTATTCTTGTACGGTATATGAAGCATCTTCCCAGCCTATTATCTCGGCCGGATCTTTGTCTGCATTTCCTGAATCAATTAACGCCTGCGGTGTTGCTACAACTCTAGGAACTTCCTGGCCTGCCAATGCCCGCAGTGCGCACTCTACCGCCGCCTGTGCCTTATAGTACGGAAAAGAATCTACCGTTGCACTCAGTTCTCCCGCCCGGATAGAATCATAGGCTTCGCCGATGCCGTCAACTCCGACTACCAGAATATCTGCATTTGATTCTTTTACCGCTTCTACAACGCCCAGTGCCATGGTATCGTTGTTGCAGAAAATAGCCCTTAAATCCGAGTGCTGCTGAATCCAGGTTGCCGCTAACTCTTTTGATTTTTGCCGATCCCAGTCACCATTTTGTTCCGCCACAACGGTCATACCGGAATTATTTTCTTCAATCCAGTCATTAAATCCAGCGGTCCGCTGTCTGGCTGCAAACGCTTTCGCAATACCTACTACGATTGCCACTTCGCCTTCATCACCTATCTGTTCCGATATCCACTCTGCCGCAAGCTGGCCATTTTGATATGCATTAGGGCCCACAAAATAGTCGGCATCTGCAATAAGACCATCATTGACATTCATCACCATGATATCTCTTTTCCTGGCATTTTCCACCGCCGACGTAAGGTTGGAATCAGAGATCGGACTCAATAATAAAGCATCACAATTTTCATTGATCATGTTTTCTGCCATCGTCTGTTGTCCGGTTTCATCACTCTCATCGGTAGTCCCATCTACCTTTATGGTAACTTCAGCGATTCCCGATACTACCTCTTCTGCCTTCTCATATCCTTCCTGCAGTGTCCGCCAGTATTCATTTGACAGAGACTTCTCTACTGCGCCCAATTTAGTCCCCGCTGTAACCGGAACTTCCATTCCGTTCTGCTCACGCAGTTCTTCAATTGTCATACTGTCTTCTTCTTCATCGGGATTGAAATCGGCTTTCTCCTCAGCCGCCTCCTTACTGCGGGCACTTTCTTCAGACCCACCATCCGCTTCTGACGCTTTTTCTTCTGCTCTGCATCCGACCATACCAATACACATAACCGCTGTTAATAAAACTGCTAAAACTCTCTTTTTCATGATCTTCCTCCTTCATCTTTTTAATTGATCATAGAAACCAGCATATCCATGACCGCTGCCGCATCGTTTTTTTTGATTACATTTTCCATATTGGCCATGCCGACACGATCGATTAAAGCTTCAATCTTCCGGCACATATTAATATTTGATGCGCATTCAGCGCTGGCTTCCTCTCGTTTGGGAAAAGTATCGAAGTATATTGCACCTTTAAAATCATACTTTTTCAGATAATAGTAAACCTCTATCGTCTTCCATAAATTAACCGAACCTACCATCAGTCCATCGTCTGTAGAACCCTCACCGTCATTCAGATGCATATTGAACAGTTTGTTCCGCTCCAGTAACCACGCTGCCGCAAATGCAGGGTTTTCTTTTTTCATCAGCATATGACAAAAATCCAGTGTCACTCCGAGATTTTCTTTTTTGATCTCATTTACCATCAGCATTGTTGTACCGAAACTGTCAAGCAGACAATGCACCCGCTCTTCATATGGTTTGTACTCAATACTAACCGGAATTTGGCTGTAATCACAAACTCTTTTAAAAGCTGACACAACCTGTTTCCACACATTTACATAATCAATCTGGAAAGAATAGTCAAATCCGTCAAAACCCAGCCAGATGATCATTTGCCCGCCGCCCAGTTCCATGCAAACATCTGCCGCCCCGCAGCACAATTGTATTGCTTCTTCAGAAATTTTCGAATTTTTATTACCAAATTCACCTTGCAGAAATTTATCTCTAAATCTGAGATTAATCGCATTACATTTTAATTTATGTTGGTTCAAAAAAGCTTTTACCTGCTTCGTGGTATATGTATTAAAGTGTTCCGGATAGTTTAAATCAATGTAATCTACACCTTCAATTTTACCTATTTTCTCGATTGCATCTTTCAGATCATGATTGACGCGGAGAAACGAATTAACTCGGGTTGCATATTTCATCGTTTCACCTCCTTCTATAGATATAATATCATTCGTTTCAAATTACGTCAATATATTTCATTTATTTCCATCCATTTCCACAAATTTCATAAGGTTATTTTGTTAATTTTCACAATATTTCATTATTTTTCATTTTTGTGCATTAAAAAAGACGAGTCTCAGACCGACCCGTCTTCACTGTATAAAAATTGATACACTTCATCTTCATCTATCGTCTTGCCGTTTCGCAGAAAGATATTTTCTCCCTCGATCCGATGAATATCACTAAACTTGGCTGTCAGAATAATAACTGCAATTCCCCGATCGCACAGGGCCTTGATCATCATGACCGTTATTTCGCGGACATGGATATCCTCCTGGCTAAACGGCTTGATACAGATGACCACCTGGGGATGATAGATCAGCCATCGGTAATATATCATCTGCTGAAGGTATACCGGCTCCAGACCGGATAGTTTTTTATCCAGATCCTCCGGTCCGAGATACTGTCCCAGAAATTCCCGGATGCTCTTATTGAACCGCGGCCGCATCCAGAAATAGGGTACCTTCTCCCCCATCAGCAGACTGACATTTTCATACACGCTCATATTCTTGAGCAGCATCTTCTGCTCGGTTTGTTCTTCAACAAAGCAGACTCCTTTTCGTACTGCCTGATACATGTTTTTTGCGGTGTAGTTTTCACCGCTCAGCAGCACGGTACCCTTTGTCGGTTTACATCCTCCGTTCAGTAGGTCCACGATCTGGCTGCAGCTGCGGTCATCGGTATAATATATTTTGACCACTTCACCTTTGCCGATGGAAAGATTAAAATCCCGGAGCAGACCTGCAGACACATCTTCGAATTCTAATACCGGTGCCCATTCTTCCTCATCCAATAACTCATTTAAATGAGGAACCTTCTTTTCCTTCTCTTTTTCTCCCTGTAAAAGAATCGAGTATATCTTATTCCCATCCGCTGTTCCGGAATCAAATACCCCCATTGTTTTACCATTTTTGATAATGATAAATTCAGAGGTCCATTTCATGATTATCTCATCAAATGTCTCAATCACGATAAAGCCGATTCCCAATGAACGCATTTTCAGGGTCATGGCAAATATCTCATCCAATTCGGTTTCATTAAGCAGGTTACTGATATTAGAAAATACAATTAACTTGCGGCCTTCCACATAACTTTTTACCATTTCCAGCAATATCCGCTCTTTCTGGGATAAGTGCTCTACCGCCGGAAACTGCCGCAGATTACATTCCAGCTGACGGTTTAATTCAGCGATGGCGTTTGTATAAGTGTGGCTGCCGATAAAAAAACGCGATGAATCGGCCGCACACAAAAAAATATTTTCTTCGATATCCAGTGATCGGATCAGCTTCTTATCCCGTTCAATAATACCGATATACTTTTTAAACAGCTTCGGCGTCTCTTCAGGCAGCAGATTCTGACCGTCAAAATTGATCCGGCCGGCATTCAGAACCATATCCCCTTTCAGAAACTGAATCAGCCGCTTTCGCTCATGGGCATCATCGAACACGATCCCCATTGAGTCACTGTGAAACAGCCTGATATAGAGCCGCCGGAAAATAGTGCTGCCGGCTGAACCAGCCATACCGTTTTCGATACTCAACAGTTCTTTTTTCATACGCGTATATCCCCTGACCAGATCAGCGGCATGACGATCCGCACATCAGTTCCGGCACCAGCCAGACTATAGATATGAAGGCCGTATTCTTCACCGAATAAGAGTTTAATCCGGCGGCTGACGTTTTTCAGAGCGATACCGCCCTCCTGCCCCCTATTCTCATTCACGTAACTGGCCGATACCCGGTCCAGCTTGGCGTTCAGCTGTTCCAGTTGTTCCTCACCGATTCCGATACCGTTATCGGATATATTGACAAATAATTTATCAGCGGTAATTTCGGTCTGAATAGTCACCGTTCCTCCTTCCGCTTTTCCTTCCAGCCCGTGAAAGATGGCATTTTCAATAACCGGCTGAAAGGTGAGTTTTGGAACCTGCAGCTGGAGAATGTCCCGCTCTTCCTTCGGCAGATTGACCAGCATCTTAATCTTGGTGCCAAACCGGTATTCCTGAATGCGGAAGTAGTTCTCCGCATTCTCCAGCTCATCTTCCAAAGTTACCAGACTGCCGATATCGGTTATCGTATAACGGAAGAATTTAGACAGTGCCTGGGTGATATTGGCTATATCTTCTTTTCCCCCACTTAATGCCTCCCCGCGGATCGCCTCCAGAGTATTGTAAAGAAAATGCGGGTTGATCTGATTCTGCAGGGCCAGGTATTCGGCCTGTTTGGTGGAAACCTTAATCGCACTCTGTTTATCCAGCATATTGTGAAAGCGATTCAGAACCAACTGCATCTCCGGAAATATCTGATACTGTTCGGCGAACAGCTCATCGTACATCAGTCCTTCGGTAAATTGGCGAAACTTGCTCCGGCTCTTATGATAGGGCTGCAGAACCTGTTGGTTCAGCAGCACAAAGCTCAAAACTGCCAGCGCAATAACCACGCCAGCAGACACGATAAAGTTTATGAATCCGATCAGGTGCCCCCTGTACAGCACTACCGTGCAGGCCAGAGCCAACAGAAAAAAAGCACTCATCGCAATAATCGTAATCCGGATCATCCGTTCAGTAAATGATTTATTCATCGGCGGCTCCTAACTGTAAAGCTTTCTGTACTCGGAAGCGGTCAGGCCGGTAATCCGCTTAAAGATCTTGGAAAAATACTTAATTTCTGAATATCCCACTTCTTCCGCAATCTCCGTCAGATTATAATCGGTGGTGACCAGCAGCTGCTTGGCATTCTGAATCCGCAGCTCCATTACGTATTCCATAAAATTCTTACCGGTCTCTTTTTTAAACAGCGAGGAAAAATAAGCTGGATTGAACCCCACCTTAGCACTGACATTTTCCAGGCTCAGCTGCTGGTTATACCGTTCTGCGATATACTGCTTGGCGATGCGGATCGGTTTGGCCTCGGTCATTTTTATATAATTGACATATTCCTGTAGAATACCGCACATGCTGTCGCTTAATCCGTAAAATATTTCTTCTTTGGCGAGAAAGGTATCATAAAGATTCAAAAAATATTGTTTATCGGGAAATGTATAATCACCGCTGAACTTTGCTGCGGTATGCCGGAATAAGGCCGCAGCCTCCAGATAGCATTCATAAATCAAACTGCCGGTATGACATTGCCTCCCTATCTGCTCATCAAGGGCCGCCATATCTGCCGCCAGTCCCTCCATATCAAGCCGCTCAATATCATCTGAAAGCATGCTGCGGACACCGGTATCGATAATATCGCGCGGCATCTTCTCTGCCGGTCCTTCTTCATATTCTAAAATATACTGTTCCGGTTTCACGACCCGCTCCCGCATCGCCCTGTCAGCGGTTTTCATAGCGTCGAACAAGGCCGCTGGTTCCTGACTGATATTACCGATGCTGACGTATACCTTCAACTCCTGGAAAATATTTTTCAGATTCAAAACATCCAGCCGCATCTTTTTCAGCTGCTTCTTTATTTCATCCCAGAAAAAATTCCTGGTATTGATGATACACCATACACAAGGTTTATTTACCTTCATAATCAGCTCATGACTACACGGCTCCAGGCGTTCTTTGAGCATTTGTTCGATTTTAAATAATACCACTCCCAGTTCTTCATCACTGATGATATGCCCGGGCATAAAAGGCTGAATCTTCAAAACACCATAATACCCTTCGATAAAATCACACTGATACTCCCGGTTTACCGCCCCCATATCGCTCAGATCGATCTCTGCGGGATTCAATATCATCTCCGAGATCAGGGAATTCTTCACCTTTTCCCGCGAGGTCTGGGCAATGGACTTTTGTTCCTGCAGGTAACTGCGCTTCTCCCGTATCTTATCCAGGGTCGCTGCCAGTTCCTTTTCTTCCAGTGGCTTCAGCAGATAATCTTCCACACCATAGTGAATGGCATTCTGAGCATATTCAAAATTATTATAGCCGCTGATGATGATGAAATGGATATCCGGATGGGCCTCCCTAACCTGACGAATCATATCCAGTCCGTCACAGTTTGGCATTCTGATATCGGTTATCACAATATCCGGGGTATGATTCATGATATAATCTCTGGCCGCTTCTCCATCATGCAGCATCTGTACCACTTCCAAGTCCATAGCCGGCCAGTCTACCAAATGGTAAATCAACTGGCATACTTTGACTTCGTCGTCCACAATCAGCACTTTCATCATACGTTTATACTTCCTTTCCTCCCACCGGAATTTATGCAATTTTACCGGTCACTAAAATATATCATAGCTTTTTTTAGCATATTAGACAAGTAAAAAAGAACACGATACAGATTTTGCCAGCTGATATCGTGTTCTTTGGTTTGACTTTTCCCGTGAATGGACCGGAAGGGAATCGAACCGGTATAAAAGGAATCCTATTTTTGCCCAATTTTCCGCTATACCTTGTGAGCACTGGCCTTGCTGATTACACCAGTACAGAATATATCTTCTGTAAATGAAACATTCTTTTATTCAATGGATGATTGTTTCCAGACAGTTAGCATAGACAAAAAGCACCCCTTTTACAGGATGCTTTTTATGAAGGAAGTGATTCATGAATTATTCTTGTTATATCTGATTTATATTAAACAAACGAATGATCATTCGTCTTAATAATAGTATATTAAATTAGTATCCATTTGCTAATGTTAATATATGGAAACAAATGCAAATAATGGTATATCCTCCCTGCCGACGCTTCGGGCAGTTCTGCCTCTGGCCATATAACCCTGCCCTTCGTATGTACCACTCTTCCTTTAACAATAAAGGTTTAATTACTACCTGTTAAATTAAGATAGTAACTCATTAGGATCCTTTTTTGTTTGAAATAAAATATCTGGCCTTTTCGTATTCTGATTTCTTTACTCTAATCTCATATTGGTACATTTTCTCAGATGGAACCCCTAAACTGCCACTTCGCCCTCTGACAGTACCACGACCTATTCCATCAATTTTACCCAATCTATTGTGCACCTTATGCCTATAGCCAATCCTGTTCTTATCAAGAATATCTCTTATGTCGTTAAACTCCTTCAAATCATAGCCCATATAAACAGATTGTGTATAAAACAGTTCTTTCATAAGCAGCAATGTCCCTCCTTATCTCATAAATACAGAATACAGGATTTTCTCCAACGGTTAATTTTCGTATATGGCAGCTATATCGTGTATTCTACGCTTCATTTCTGTACGGATATGCAACGGTTCTAAACACTCGCATTTGTTCCCAAAACTGAAAAGAATATTGTAGTAATATTCGTTTTCGATAAAAGGAAAACTAACAATGTAATGCTCATCACCATCTGGCGAAAAGTGTTCGTAAGTGCAATAATCAAGTACCCTGTCCTTGACAGATTTATGAATACGAATTTTGATTTTTGATTGCATCGTTTCCAAAATATCGGCAAAATCTAACTGCGGTTTTTGATAATCTCGTGGTATAAAAAATTCTTCTTGTATTTGTAGGTTTGACATGCGAGATAGTCTGAATAACCGAAAATCATTTCTTTTAAGGCAGAATCCTTGTAAGTACCACTGACTGCCCTTTAATACAAGCTGATAAGCCTCGGCGGTTCGTACGGTCTTATTTTCATAGCGGTCGGCATATTCAAATGAAAGTAGCTTACTTTTTTGTAACGCTGTTTTGATAATTTCTAAATATGCTTGTATGTTCATGCTGCCCATCCATGGGCTCAAATCTATGCATATTTGATTTGCTTTTAATTCAATGTCTTTCGCTCTGTCGCCGGGGATAAAACTCTTGATTTTAGCAAGAGCATTTATCAGTTCATCCCCTCGTATCATATTGGAAAGACTGGAAAGCCCCATCAAAATAGCGGAAAGGTCAGCAGTCGAAAAAACATTTTTATCAATCTTATATCTCGGCAGGATTTCAAATCCGCCTCCCACTCCTGATGTAGAGCGAATAGGGATACCCGCCATGTCGATAGCATCTATGTCACGGTAAATTGTGCGAGGTGAAACTTCAAACATATCTGCCAGCTGTTGTGCGCTTATGCGCTCTTTATCAAGGAGAATCATAATAATGCTAATAAGTCTATCCACTTTCATCTGATAGCCACCTCTCAAAATTTCTTATTATTATATATTGTTGACATACTGATGTCAATAATCGTATGATATATTAACAAACAAAGAAAGGAGGAGAAACTATGCAGAAAAAGGCATTAGTAATAATTGACATTCAAAATGATATAACAAAGAATTACAAAGAGATTATTGACAGTATCAACCAAGCAATTGAGTGGGCGGTCAATAACAATGTTCATGTTGTTTATATACGACACGAAAATCTATCGGCCGGAACAAGAACTTTCAAACCTAATACACATGGGGCTGAATTAGCTTCAGATTTGAAAATAGTATCAAAAAATATTTTTACAAAATACAAAGGAAACGCCTTAAGCAGTGAGGCATTTACAGACTTTATCAGTAAAAATGAAATATTTGAATTCTACGTAGCAGGCGCTGACGCTGTTGCTTGTGTTAAATCAACCTGTTACAATTTACGCAAAGCAAATTATAACGTTAATGTTCTATCCGATTGCATTACTAGTTATGATAAAAGAAAAATTGATGAAATGCTAGGTTATTATGAAAGTAAAGGCAGTAACATCATTCGTTTAAATGACTTGTTACCTACTTAATCAGATCTTTACAGAACAGAAACATTATTAAAAACACAATAAAAATGGAGGATATTTATGTTTACAATTTACATTTACGTTCTTGATACTTTAGCCGATTGGGAACTCGGCCACGTTGTTTCAGAGCTAAATTCCGGTCGGTTTTTTAAAAAGGACGAGCAACGTAAACCGCTCAAAACGGTTAGTTATTCTAAAGAGCCAATTACTACAATGGGCGGAATGACAATAGTTCCAGATTGCTTAATTGATGATATTGCTGCAAATGAAACAAGCGTGTTGCTGTTACCGGGTGCCGATACATGGAACGACCGAAAGCATAGCGCTATCATCGAAAAAGCAAGCGAATTCCTTTCTTTGGGTGCTACGGTGTGTGCAATCTGCGGGGCGACCGCCGCACTTGCCGACTTTGGTCTATTGGACAAGCGTCTGCACACCAGTAATGGTTCAGGATTCCTCGATATGGTCTCTCCTAATTATAAAGGGCAAAGTTTTTATATAGACAAGCCGTCTGTAGCGGATAACAACCTTATTACGGCAAGTTCCACCGGAGCCTTGTTGTGGGCGAAACAAATTATTGAGCATTTAGGTGTTTTTCAATCAAACACACTAGAATCCTGGTATGAATATTTTAGTACTGGTGAGCCTAAACATTTCTTTGACCTCATGCAAACTTTGCCATCCAGCAATGAAAACTGATTCACCTTTCAAAAATTAGTTACCAAATATAACGCCTCACACATTAGACATACATTCTGCACCAATACGGCAAACAAAGGAATGAATCCAAACACATTGCAATATCTCAAGGTACAAATTCTCCTTAGCCTTTATAATTACCTTATAAAAATCCAATCTTTTGTCGCAATTCGTCGAAATTTGCATATTCTAATACAAGACCTTTACAAAAGGGAGGTTTTTTTATGTCTGGATATTGTAACAATAGACGTGATCGTCATGGCTTTGACCGTTTTCGAGATTATAGACGTGACGATGACTTTGGCCATTTTCGCGATGATAGACGCGACGATGACTTTAACCGTTTTCACGATTATAGACGTGACGATGTCTTTGGCCGTAGTAGACACGATCGCAGACGCGATGATGTCTTTGACCGGCACAGACGCGATCGACACGATTTTGGCCGTCGAGGCTGGTAATTTATATGGTCTGTCCTTTGGGCAGTCCATTACATAACCTCTCCATGGTTGAATTACTGAAGAAAGAATTTGAATAAATTGAAAAACCGCCCCTGAGACGGTTGTCACTTATTCAGACCAAAGTCGTAATATAAGCGTATCTGAGCTTGCTGCTGCCGAATTTGTT
>Ga0153996_1001074_pt1 | contig 11378 bp, 10 predicted proteins | sample TSNC080MetaG_FD_104728 | JGI IMG/M metagenome (GOLD analysis project Ga0153996, IMG submission 104728) | Attine ant fungus gardens microbial communities from North Carolina, USA - TSNC080 MetaG | ecosystem: Host-associated > Fungi > Mycelium > Unclassified | place: USA: North Carolina, Lumber... | reverse complement strand
TATTGTATCGGGACCTGTTCCTCTGTAGGCTGCCCGAGCATCCAAAAGAAACTTCAATTTAATTTGAACATTCATTTAATCTGGACACAAGCATAGTTGACAAAAACTAACCTCGCTTCTCAGACCGCGCCTTATTATCTGCGGGAGCTTCTCCCTTTTTTCGAATCAAGGACTGGGAAATTTTACTCCCTGATTCGCGAAGTTGCCGACAGAGTCGGCGCATGTTATTGGTTCCATTATCAGTGACCTCATTACTTTCTAAGAGCGATTCAATCAGCGTGATGTTTTTTTCCCACCGCGACTAACTTTGTGCTGACGTTGATTGGTTAACGGAGTATTCTCTGTTAGATTTCATATTGCTTTTCGTCATCTGCTCCATCTGCATATTTACAACTAACTGCTCTATCTCAAGAGCTCTGCTTATCACTCTTATCATTCTTGTCATTCCTTTAGCGATGCATAGTCTCCAAATTACTCCTCCACTGGGTAGATATTGGTATATCAATCTTCATATATATAAAGTACCTACCTGTAAACCTAAAAGCCAGTCATTCTGTTGGCTTTTAGGTGCACATGCTTGTAAAACCAAATCACTTACAAATACTCAATGCTAGTTGTTCTGTTGGCTTTTAATCCAACCTTTCTTAGCTTTTGAAGATGTCACTGTGGACTATCCTGTTAGGTTATGGGCCCTGTCAGTGAGATGTCTTCTATGCTGAACTTCCTGAAAATGAATGGGAACAACTATCATGCATGGTCAGACAATATAATGTCTGCCCTGCAAGCTTGACTTCTCTGGCTCATTGTTGATGGCCAGTGACCTTCTCCTCCTAAACCCCCTGCTGACCCTCCTGTCAATGCTGTAACAAATAAACTGTTACCTTTCAGCTCTGACAACTATAAGAAGTGGATCCACTTATAGAATAAGTACATTCAGTGGCTCAAATCTGATCTGGCTGCAATGGGATCGATGCATGGGGCTATTGAATATGGACAGTGAGAGTGCCATGACTTGGCAAAACAGCTAAGTCATTATTTATATTTCTTTTCTTTTCTTTTTCTCTTGGACTTACTACACAGGAAAGAGTGTGGGAAAGTGTCACATGATGAGTCACATAATAGGCATGGGAAAACAGTGCACAGACCATGTAGTAGTTGTATAAGTAGTATAGAAAATTTAATGGGAACTCCATCAAGTTTTCCTTGTCAACTTGGACTTGAAGGGTAATTAAGTTGTCTCAGGCTAAGTCACTACAGAGAGCATATCCAGTCTGCCACCTTATCTAAAGATATGTGAGACTACTTAGGCCAATTCCACATCACTCAAAGACAAGACACTGATATTTATTATTATTGAAGTTGGACTTATGCTTTTTGTTGGAATGAACTGGAACTCCCATGCACTCGGAACAAAGAACTGACAAGGTTTAGCTCCCAACTTGGTAGAATATAGGATAGAAGTGGAAAGTTAAGTATTTGGACAGCAAAAGGTCTTGTAGTCAAGGGGAGCAATATGCATATATTCAACACATTGGAACCTCTGACCTCAGTTTTGTACCATTGTGGGTAATGTCTGAGGTTAGTACCTTTCAACTTAAACTGTCTCTTCAACTAGTGCTCATTATTTGTATAGCTACTACATTTATTAGGTATTGAATACAGTCATGTACTATTGTAGGTAATGTTTGAGCTACTTTATTACTTTCAAGAGCTTTACCTCAAAAAATAGGACAAATGCACCTTTATGTCCAATTATATTGGCTCTTTTTGAACTTAAAACATTGTATTACTGAAACTGGTCATAAACTAGAGGACATACTTATTATTTATACTATTCTCCACTCTCTTCCTTGCTCCAACATCTGGGATGCTGTCAAACGGAATCTTTTAGACAAAGAAAAGAGCCTTACCTTAGATATTCTCACTGTAGAACTCATTTTAGTTCATGACTATGCTAAACACAATTGTCTTGCTGATGAGAATGAAAAGAAAGCCAAATCTGACCAGGTAGTCTTATTCACTAAGTCTACACTATTTTCAAATGATCCTAAAAAAGAGAAAAGAAAGACAAACACTTTGATAAAGAAAAGAAGTCTAAAAATTGACCTTCAGGCACTAAGTGTTATGTTTGTGGCCAAGTGAGGCATTAGGCTCCCAAGTATTTATCTAGATCTAACAAGGGAGACTCACATTGATCTAGAGGATCAACTAACCTGGCTGTTGAATGTCTATAGTCATCTGAAGAATGTGAGGTTGAAAAAATACTTATAGTATCCAATGATACCATTTTGAGCACCAGTATCTTCCTAGACTGTGGTGCTATATTACAAGCTAGGAACACTTCACCACTTTAACAGTGTAATGCACAGTGACATCTTCAAGCTAAGAAAAATTGGGCTAAAAGCCAATAGAACAACTGTGCATTAAGTATTCATAAGTGATTAGTTTTACAAGCATATATACCTAAAAGCCAACAGAACAACTGGCTTTTAGGTTTACAGGTATACACTTTATATATGAAAAATGATGTATTAGTATCTATCTGGTGGAGGAGCAATTTGGAGTCTGTGCATCACTAAAGGAATGACAAGGATATAAAAGCAACAAGTGGAGCTCTTTAGATAGAGCAATGAGATATAAATATGTAGTCAGAGCAGATGACAAAAAGTAATATGAAACTTAACAGAGTATACTCCATTACACTTACACAGAATCCTCTAATGAATTTGTTATAGTTGGTAGTTACAATTGTATATTTATCTCTAGCCAAGGATTAGTTCTTTTCTCAACTAAACTCCCTAATAGTTGACTTAATATCACTTTTCATAATGTTCTCTATATTCCTCATCTAGATACAAATTTTATCAGCCTTAGTGCTCTACATTGTCAAGGTGTTATCAAAGGACTGTAATAGTTCTTAGTGATCACCCTAGGTGAATGTTCAAGAAGAACTCAATGGAGTTCTTCATTGAATTAGCCTACTACTTATACTATTTTACAAGTGGCTGTACACTAAAGTCCTACAGTCACAAGTCCTTCCAGAATATTCTATGGTCACCTGATCCTTGTCATGTGATGAGATTAGCTAAGTTCCCATGCTATTTATATCTCAACCCTGTTGTATGACTTGAGGTTGCAGATTAAGTATTTGAATGTGCAAGAAAATATTTCCTTTTTGGGGCTCTCATAACATAAGGGATGTCTGTAAAAAGCTTTGACAATAGACTTATACTCTCTAAAGACAATGAGGAATTATTTAGAACCTCTCTGACAGGCTCAACTGGGACCTTGTATTATATTCAATATACTACTCTAGTTACTGGTGCTACCTACCTAACTGGTAGTCTTCTTAGTATATATCTCTGATACCAATACATGGGACACTTGAGCCCTTATGCTATAGATTCTATAAAACACCAAAACTTAGTTAATAGTCTTGAAATAAGTATACCTTGAGAGTTTAACTACATTTGTAGTAGTTGTGTAAATGCTAAGTCCCATTGCCTTCCTTTTTATGAGTTCAACAATACTTGTTACTCCAAAATGGAACTTATTGTAATGGATCTCACTAGTCCTATGTCAGTTCTAACCTAGGATAATTTCCTCTATGCCATTGTAGTAGTTGAAGTTAGCTGTTGATATCCTGTAGGAAGACTCTTATACATCAAGGAAGACACTTGTCATGACTTGGCAAAATAGCTAAGTCATTATTTATATTTCTTTTCTTTTCTTTTTCTTTTGGACTTACTATATAGGAGGGAGTGTGGGAAAGTATTACATCACAAGTGTCATATAGTCACAGTCACATAATAGAAAGTCACAATGTTATATGATGTCACATGATGAGTGTGGGAAAGTAGTACACAGACCATGTAGTAGTTGTATAAGTAATATAAAAAATCTAATGGAAACTCCATTGAGTTCTCCTTGTTAACTTAGACTTAGAGTGGATTTAAGTTATCTTGGCTAAAGTCTTATACCAGAACTCAATTCCACTTCAGAGCACCGTCTACCTTGGACCTTGCTTATCTTTTATCTCATCTAAATCAACTCTTAGCCAATGATTATTGTGATCACTAGCCACCTCCATACATAGCTGGGCCCTTGGCTTAAGGGGACTTTACAGTCAGTTAGGGGCTACAGGTGGAAGTATAGTACTAAGCTTGGGTATTGGCACTAAGACCTGACCTTATAATCAAGTGGTGTTTAGTAGATACTTATACTGTTCTTAGTATAAACCTTGTGCTGTGCTGAAAGGGGCAAAAGGGAATTTAACTATGACTAGCAAGTAGAAAAGGGTAGTTGTTATAACTTGGCAAAACAGCTAAGTCATTATTTAATATTTCTTTTTCTTTTCTTTTCTTTTATTACTAAGGTGGAGCATAGGAAGATATCATGTGACAAGTCACAGAGTCACAATATGTGACAAAGGAGTCAGTTGACGAGTAATATAGAGACCATGGGAGATAAGGAGCATAGTCACATAGTAATTGTATATATAGTATAGTAAATCTAATGGGAACTCTATTAAGTTCTCTTTGTCAAACACTAATAAAGAAGCAGTTGGCTTTATTCTGGCTCAGGAGTTAGCTATCCTGATAGTGCTGACAGTTCCCAATTGCATGCTAAAGAGTTTGTGAGAAGAAGGAGAAAGTGGGGATATTAGAAAGAAATTAAAAAGTAGAAGTGCAGCTTTGTCAGTGACTGACTTAAGATCTTAATCCTGGGTTAGGATCAAGGGAGCTCTTCAGGGTTAGAAGAGAACATGATAGAGTTCTCACTTGATTCTTCTATACTATTTATACATTTCCTAGTTATTTGTTCCTATTTATAATACAAATCCTTTTCTCATGTCCATCAGTCATTCTTGATCTTTCTCTTATATTACTTGTCATTCCTTTCTATCAGCTAATCCTGTCCATTACCATTGTCATAGTTGTATTGAAAGAGGAAAAAGAGATGTTTACTGTGATAAGCAAGTAGAAGAGGTGGTGACAGTTCTCAATTGCATGCTAAAGGGTTCATGAGGAGAAAAAGGAAGTGGAGGTATCAGAAAGAAATTAAAAAGTAGAGGTACAGCTTATTTGTAATATAAAAATAGCTGAAATGATTGGAAGCTCAATCTAGATCTGCCTTGTATGGTGTTCCTAAGGTGTTTACCTTTACACACCGTAACAAGCTCACTAGTAGAATAGTTAGTAAACTACTCATAGGCCTTACTACACTCAATCAAGCCCTCATCCATACCCCCACACCAAACCTTATAGGTGTGATACGATCTGAGTTGATGATTAGACAGGCTTTTCAGGTCTACTACTCTATAGAAGGTTGTCCAAGCAACTACTATGTCTTGTCTCTTGAAAGAATAGAGTATATGATAGGCAACTTTCATTAACTCAATCTCTTACTAAGATCACCCCTTACATACTCAAGAGAATCGCATTTACAACCTCAAGAGCTTCTGAGATAAAGGCAAGGACCAAGGAGACTCTCTCTATCAATCTCTACTCTGAGAAATATATTAGAATATTACAAATGTTGGAGACTTAATTAAAAAGAAAATAGAAAAGGAAATCCTTCATTCTACCACTCTCCCTCACATCTCTCCTCTATGACATCACCATGTGGCTATAACAGCCATTACCTTTCTGTTTTTCATACCTCTTAGACATGACCATGTGATCCTGCTCTATCTTCATACTTCACTTCTGCCCATCACTCCCTGATCCCCAAACTGGCTTTTTTCTACTCTAAATATGGTCTAGAAACACATGACAGTGTGTACGAGCATCAGCAATATGATCATCATCCAGTGGCATATCTGTTTCTTGACTGAGTACAGCAGTAATAGGATCACTAGTCACTGATAGACTTTTGATTTGTTGTCTTGGGGTCATATTAGTCTAAATCTGCTCTAGATCAAAATTATCTTGCATTCCAAAGATATCTCTGAGCCTCTGATTTCTAGAGTTTCAACATTAATAGTTTGTATCTGAGAAACCTAATGCTAGCTTATCAGTCTTGCCTCCTGAGGTATATGCTATTCTAGCATGTGGCAGCTTGGCTACTACCTAATAGAAGTACCCAATCTTGGATCTAGATTATGTCTGGGGCTTGGAGAAGGTCTCTGAAGTGGGTTCCAATAGTGAAATCTAGGGGTATAATATGTATCCTATGCTACATTTCTGTAGAAAATTCTCTAGTAGTGTAACAGTATTCCATTATAAGTGGTATATGCAGAGGAGTGATAGTTACTTCTAGAAGGCCATTTAGAGTAGGGATCCTCTCCTTGAGGTGATAGTATAACCATATTACTAAAACAGTAGTTAGTAGGGTAGTAGGTATCTGGTTAGATGAAGATCTTGTACCCTAACAGATGTAGTTGTAACTAGCAAGAATCAACACTAATTCCATACCATTGTAAAGATATGATGCTATGTCTTTACAACAATATAACTCTCTTATGAGCAACTTGCTTAATGAAAAGTATGCTCTTGCTAAATTAAGGGTAGAACTAGAAGGAAGAAAAGGAAAAATTTGTCGAGGTTGTAAGAGGTTTGGGTACCTGGCCTGAAACTACAGGAATAAAGAAGGAGAAGAGAAAGAGAAAGTCACTTCCCAAAATAAGTTTGAGATGTTGAGTAGTGGTGTGGGATAGAACTAAGGAGACAAAAGACAAAAGAAAAAGGCTGGATAGTTGAATGTTTCAAGTATGAAGAGAAGGGGCACAAATATAGAGAATGTCTCAAAAGGAGAGAGGAGAGCATAAGGAAAGTAAAGGAAGAAACAATAGCACGTCCTGTACAGGAAAAGGCATAGTAAAAGGAGTAAAAGAGAAGTCCAGCACATGTCCTACAATGAAAGGTGCAGGAGCATTATAAAGAAAGTATTCCTGATAAGATGTACCTATTAGAGTTAGGATAGTACACCAAGGAGATAGTAGTGTCCTACTTGGTATGTGAGGAATGTGGAAAGCAAGGATTGTAGTGACTTAGCCTAAGATAACTTAGACATCCTCCTTATCTGAGTTGACAAGGAGAACTCAATAGAGTTCCCATTTGATTTTCTACACTATATATACAACTACTATTGTGGCTATGCACTTCACCTCCCACAGTCCTTATGTTACCCATCATGTGGTGACTGTGACATGTGACAGTGATGTGACTCCTTTCCCATGCTTCACCTTTATAGTAGTGATTCAATTAAATAGAAGAAAAAGAAAATAGAAAATAAAAATAGAAAATAATTTAGCCATTTTGCCAAGTCATAACAAGGATACCATGTGGAGGAAAATAGAGAAAAAGAGGTGATCTTTAGGAGGAGGTTAAAAGAGTTAAAATAGTGCAGGTGCATGAGGAAAGTGGTATGCCCCACTAAGGGAAAAACATAGCAAAAGAGGGGGGTAAGCAAAGAGAGGTCAGGTGAACCTTCAAAATGCTAAGAGAAGTATAGTTAAATATTGGGGTAGAAAAGGTTGATATGCATGAGGGAGTTACAGTCAAAGCACTCTTGGACAGTGGCACAACAAGAATGTTCATGGGCAAAAGGATAACAGCAAAACATGAGTTCAAGCTGCAAAAGCTAGAGAGACCAATAATGGTCAGAAATATTGATGGAACAAATAACAGTGGAGGAGCCATTACACATCAGATAGAAGTGAATGTATACTATAAAGGCCATGTAAAAAGAATGAGGATAGATGTATGCAACCTAGAGAAGATGGAAGTGATACTGGGGATGTCATAGTTATAGGCATACAACCTAGAAATAAATTGGGAAACTGGGGAAGTTAAAATGATGAGGTGCCCACCTTTGTGTGGCAGGGCAATACTAAAGAAAGAAGAGAAGAAAGTCAAAAAAAGAAAAAGAGTGGTAACCCTAGAGGAAGAAAGAATTGTCAGATGGACAATAGACAATAAAGAAGATTGGAAAAGTGAAGAGGAAATTGAAGAGAACCATAGGAAAATCAAAGAGTTAGTCCCAAGGAAATTTCTAAAGTGGAGGAAAGTGTTTGGGAGAGTAGAGTTGGAGAGAATGCCAACCAGAAAAGTTTGGGATTATACTATTAATCTCAAGGAGACGTTCAAACTATGTGGAAGGAAAGAATCTATTTTCTATCCAAAAATGAGAGAGAAGAAGTCCAGAACTTTGTGAAGGACCAATTGAGAAAGGGGTATATCAGACTATCAAAATCCTCTCAGATGTCACCAGTTTTCTTTGTGGGTAAAAAGGATGGTAGTAAGAGAATAGTAATGAACTACTATAACCTAAATAATCAGACAATAAAGAACAACTATCTGCTTCTATTAATTATAGAATTAATAAACAATATGGAAAGCAAGAAAATCTTTACCAAAATGGATCTAAGATAGGGGTTCAATAATATAAGGATAAAGGAAGAGAATGAGTGGAAAGGAGCGTTGTAAACATATATGGGATTCTTTGAGCCAACAGTCATGTTCTTTAGGATAACAAATTTGCCAGCTATATTTCAGGCAATGATAAATGAAATCTTAAGAGACTTGATAAATGAAAGAAAAGTAGTAGTATTTGTAAACAATGTACTAGTAGGAACAGAAACCAAGGAAAAGCATGATGAGATTGTGGAGGAAATATTAAGAAAGTTGGAGGAAAATGACTTATATGTCAAGCCAGAGAAATATGTGTAAAAAGTAAAGAAAATCAGATTCCTAGGAGTAGTTATAGAACTCAATAGGATAGAAATAGAGGGAAAAAAAGGTGGATGGAGTGCTTAGTTGGCCAAAACCAAAGAATATGAAAGATGTTAGAAAATTTTTGGGCCTCGCAAATTATTACAGGAGATTTATTAAGAATTTTGCTCAAGTAGCAAGGCCAATGAACATATTAATGAGGAAGGACATAAAGTGGCAGTGGGGGCAAGAGTAGCAGAAAGCATTGATGAGTTAAAAATGGTTTTCACAACAAAGCCAGTATTAGCAGTCCCAGATTTAGACAAAGAATTTAGGATAGAAGCTAATGCTTCAAACTATACAATAGAAGGAGTACTGTCAATGAAGTGCTCTAATGAAATGTGGAGGCTGGTTGCTTTCATTTCAAAATCTCTAAGTGATACCAAAAGGAATTATGAGATACATGACAAAGAAATGTTGGCAATAGTCAGATACTTGGAGGTATGAAGGCACTTCTTAGAAGGAGCAGTAATTAAACTTGAGATCTAGATAGATCACAAAAGTTAAATTGGAGACAAGCAAGATGGGCTTTATACCTATCTAGGTTCAACTTTATGCTAAAGTATGTTCCAGGGAGTAAGATGGGAAAAGTGGACAGTCTAAGCAAAAGACCAGACTAGGAAATTGGAGTGGAAAAGGATAACGGTAAAAGATGACAAAGTAGTAAAAGCAGTGGAAGAAATGAAATGGACAGAAGTGAAAATGCTCAGAGATGAGGAATGAAAAGAAGTAGAAGGTATAATGTATAAGAAAGAGAAGGTATATGTACCCAAAGATGACAAGTTAAGAGCAGAGATTATTCAACTACATCACAATATGCCAGTAGGAGGGCATAGAGAATAGAGGAAGACAGTAGAGTTGGTCACTCAAAACTTCTGGTGGCCAAGAGTAACTAAAGAGGTGAAGTGATATGTGGAGGGATGTAATGCTTGCCAAAGAAACAAAAACCACACAGAGCAACTAGCAGGAAAGTTAATACCTAATTCAATATCTAAGAAGCCTTGGACACATATATCAGCAGATTTTATTACAAAGTTGCCCTTAGCTCAAGGATATGACAGTATCCTAGTAGTGGTAGATTGATTAACTAAGATAGTTCACTTTATATTAACTACAGAGAAGATGTTAGTGGAGGGGCTAGCTAGGTTGTTCAAAGATAATATGTGGAAGCTACATAGGTTACCCAAGAGTATCATTTCTGATAGGGGACCTCAATTTGTGGCAAGTTTGATATAAGAGTTGAATAAAATATTGGGGATTGAAAGTAAGATGTTGACAGTATTTTACCCTCAGACAGATGGACAAATAGAGAGGGTCAACCAGGAGTTGAAATAGTACTTAAGAATGTTTATTGATCATAGGTAAGAACAATGGCCAGAATAGTTAGAAACAGCAAAGTTTGCATACAACAATAAGGTACACTTTAGTACTAGAACATTGTCCTTCAAGGAAAATTATGGACAAGACCCAAGAATGGGATTTGAGGGGAGGAAGGGAAAATATGAGAGGACAGAAAGATTTGTAACAAAAATGAAGATATAAGGACTTAGTCATGATAACTTAATCCTACTCCAAGTCCAAGTTAACAAGAAGAACTCGATAGAGTTTCTATTAGATTTAGTACACTATTTATACATGAGAAGTAACCCTAACCCTACTATATAGTCCCATGCTGTTATGCTGCTAGCAAATTTGCAGCAGAAAGTAGCATTTGATATATATTATACCAACAAATTCCTAATTAGAATTTGCTCTAGAACCTATTATCAGTCTTTAGAATGTACCAAAGTGTTATATAAAATAGTGAGCAGGTAGAACTGGACCTAGAGCTCATTTAAATACCTTAGGAGACAAGTAAGATGAGCTGGTATTAGGTTATAAACAGAGTTATTGGATAAAAACATTCTAGATCTACTTTGTATGGGATATACCTTGGTAGAGATAGGACATTTGAACTCTAGAACACTAGCGACGGACTTAGACAGATAGGCCATTGATTGCAAATAAGTATTGATAGTATCAGATCAGTTATATTTAGATAAATGACATCTAGAATGTGACTTAGAGATTTGGACCTATAGTTAGAGCTTACTAACACTTGACAGGTAACTAAGGAGTTCAAAATCACAAGCCAATGACAGAGAGAAGACCCACAAAGGATAAAGAAGATTCTAGAAGGAAACAGTAGTAGAAATGCATCATTGATGGGAAGAAAACAGGAGAGGAATAATCAGTAGGATTTTAGGAGGACTTAGAATAAGAAAGAGTCAAGGGAATCCTAAAAGTAGTAATAGTTTCCTTTTTATATTTTATTCCTTGAGTTTCAGGGATTTGTAATAACTTTAATATAGTATTTGGGACAGGAGAAGAGAAAAAAGAGAACCTCTTGGCATTTACCTCTATTATCACTACCTCTAGAATCGTGAAATGTGAAACTATTGAGTGTAAGAGTTTAGAGTCAATAGGATGTTTTGAGAAAAACACAGAATATATCCAGAACTTGATCTAGAGAGGAATAGCAGATACAACTTAGGTAGTATTACAAAAGGTCACTTACTAATTTGTGATTGATGTTTTGATACTTGAAAAGTTCAAAAAAGCGAAGTTTAGACAATGACAAAAGATGTTGTTAAGTCTGAGGTCTAATCCTCAGACTATGAGTCC
>Ga0153996_1001073_pt1 | contig 11380 bp, 12 predicted proteins | sample TSNC080MetaG_FD_104728 | JGI IMG/M metagenome (GOLD analysis project Ga0153996, IMG submission 104728) | Attine ant fungus gardens microbial communities from North Carolina, USA - TSNC080 MetaG | ecosystem: Host-associated > Fungi > Mycelium > Unclassified | place: USA: North Carolina, Lumber... | reverse complement strand
GATTACCAAAGACAGCTACCCAAAGTGCAGGGGGGTCACGGGGGCCCTCCCCCGTGGGAATTTTGGTTACTTTTGTTCCTCCAAAAGTAACTGCCCGTCGCGGCATGAGCGACATGCCACCCCATGGCACAGCGGTAACGCAAAAAGCACAGCGGTAACCCATAACCCCGCAGCCGCAACCCCTGCCTAAACACGATAGTCAGATTATATAATACCCATTGACAAATCGTCATAGCGCAAAGTGAAGGGGCTCAGACCCCGGAGGAGGACATTCCGATGCTGAAAAAAATTACCGCAATTCTCCTGGCGGCCGCCTTGGGCACCTGCTTCACCGGCTGCGTCACCATTGTGAAAACCGGCGAGGAGGCCGCCCTCACCGGCGACGTGGCCTTCAACGCGGGGGACAATGTGGCCACCATCTGGGACAGCCAGGCGGTGCCCAGCCTGAACGAAAAAGCCGTGGATCTGGCGGCGTTCCTCACCGAGGCAGGGGGAGATTTGAAATCCCTGGCAAGCCGGTACGGCAAATACTCCATGGGGGATTCGGGGGAGCTTAGCTACACCGTAAAGGGGATTGTCACCGTCGCCGAGGTGAACACCGAGAAAAAGGCCGGGTATATGGTGGTAACCGTGGACGGCTACACCGGCCCGGAGGTTGTCAGGCTGCAAATCGGCAGCGTATTCAAGGGCTCCGCCGTCCGGGATTCCCTGGATTTCATTAAGTTTGAGGATTATAAAAACCAGGTGGACTACGCAGCCGTTTCCCAAAGCATCCATGGGGTGATTCAAAGCACAGTCATCAGCGGGCTGGAGCTTGACTCCCTTGTGGGAAGGCAGATTGAGTTTACCGGCTGCTTCACGGTGGATAAGGCGGATGAGCTGCTGATTACGCCTATCCAAATTACTGTAATATAGGGGGGCTCTCTCATGGCAAACCAAGCGGAGGCCGGTGGAGGCGTCTGCCTGCACGCGGAGCGCATCGACAAGGTTTACCCCGGCACCAAGGCGCTGGATCAGGTCTCCTTTGATGTGCGAACCGGCAAGGTAAATGTGCTTATCGGTGAAAACGGGGCGGGAAAATCCACGCTGATGAAGATTATTGCCGGAATCGAGCAGCCCACCTCCGGTACCCTGTGGATGGAGGGCCGGGAGGTCAGCTTCAAAAGCACGGTGGAGGCCAGGGCCAGCGGCATCGGGATCATTCACCAGGAGCTGAGCCTCTTTCCCAACCTGAATGTATACCAGAATATATTTATGAACAACGAAAAAACCAAGGGCAGGCTCGTCCTGGACAACAAGCGGCATTATGAGCTGGCACAGCAGGTTTTGGCGCGGCTGGAATACCCCATCAAGCCGGATACCCTGGTGGGGGATCTCCGGGTGGGGCAGCAGCAGATGATCGAGATCGCCCGGAACCTGATTCAAGAGAACCTGAAGATCCTCATTATGGATGAACCCACCTCCTCCCTCAGTGAAATGGAGGTGGAGGTGCTCTTTAAAATCATGCGTGAGCTGACGGCCAGCGGCATCTCCATCGTGTATATCTCCCACCGGTTGGAGGAGATCTTGCGCATCGGTGACTTTGTAACCATCCTCCGGGACGGTAAGTTTGTGGCGGAGTCCCCGGTGTCCGGCATTGATGTCCCCTGGATCGTCCAGCAGATGGTGGGCGAGGGGAAATCCTACCCCAAACGGGAGCGGGTGGTGGACTGGGCGGAGCAGGAGACGGTCATGGAGGTTCGGAACCTGTGCCTGCCTAAAAGCGGCGGCGGTTACCTGCTGGATCATGTGGACTTTAACCTGAAAAGGGGAGAGATACTGGGAATCTACGGTCTGCTGGGGGCGGGGCGCACCGAGATTGTGGAGTGCGTTATGGGGCTGCACCCCGAGCACACCGGGGAGGTGGAGCTTTTCGGGGAGCCGGTGAAAATCCGCGGCGTCCCCGAGCAGATCAGCCATGGGTTTGCCTGGGTTCCCGAGGACAGGCAGCGGGAGGGCCTGGTTCAGACAATGAACATCGGCCGCAACATCTCCCTGTCCAGCCTGGGGAAATATGTAAAGGGCTTTTTTGTGGATGAAGGCCGGGAAGGCGACAACGTGGAGCGGATGATCCGGGATATCCACATCAAGGTGGCGGACAGGAACCTGCCCATCCTGTCCTTGTCGGGAGGCAACCAGCAGAAGGTGGTCATCGCCAAGGGCATCCTCACCGACCCCAAGATCCTGCTGCTGGACGAGCCCAGCCGGGGCATCGACATCGGCGCGAAAACCGAGGTGTTCGACATCATCAACCAATACGCCGACCAGGGGCTGTCCATCATCGTCATTTCCTCCGAGCTTAAGGAGATTATCGCCATTGCCGACCGGGTGGTTGTTTTGTCCAACGGTATTAAAACCGCCGAGCTGACAGGCGCGGATATCACCGAGGACAATCTGGTGCTCGCTTCCTATAAGGGGCACCGGGGGCACGCAGCAAAAGAAGGGGAGAGATCTGATTATGAAAAATAAAAACGCGCTGATGATGACACTGCTGAAGGGCAGAACCTTTATCGTACTGATTATCCTGGTAATCTTTTTCTCCTTCGCAAGCCCCACCTTCCTCACCTCCCGGAGCCTGCTGCTTATCGCCAAGCATGTGGCGCTCTACGGGATTTTAGGCATCGGCATGACCTATGTTATCATCACCTGCGGAATCGACCTATCGGTAGGCGCGGTGGTGGGCCTTAGCGGCATGATCGCCGGCGGCCTTATCAACGAGGGGTTGCAGATGTTCGGGTATACCCTGTATTTCAGCGTCCCGCTCATTGTGCTGTTTACCATTATATGCGGCGCGCTCATCGGCGTTATCAACGGGATTATCATCACAAAATGCAATGTGGCCCCCTTCATCGCCACCCTGGGAATGATGTATATCGCCAGAGGGTTCGCCATGCTCCGCTCCAAGGGCGCGACCTTCTCCAATATCACCGGAAAGGAGGCCCTGGGCAACACCGGCTTCGAGGTTTTTGGCCGGGATATCGCCGGTATCCCCGTAGGCGCCATTATTCTGGTGGTCATTGCGGTGGCCGCGGCCCTGATTCTGAAGAAAACCCCCTTCGGCTGGCATGTGTTTGCCATCGGCGGCAACGAACGGGCGGCCCGCCTCTCTGGCGTTAAGGCGGATAAAATCAAAATCATCGTGTATATGTTCTCCGGAGCCTGCGCGGCGGTGGTAGGGATTATCACCGCCTCCCAGCTGGTGGCCTCCCATCCCGCGTCGGGGGAATCCTGGGAGATGAACGCCATCGCCGCCTCCGTGCTGGGCGGCACCTCCATGGCGGGGGGCATCGGCGGCATCGGCGGCACCATTGTAGGAGCCTTCGTCATCGGCGTTATCAACGACGGCATGGTTATGTGCGGCGTGTCCGAGTTTTGGCAGATGGTCATTAAGGGCCTCGTCATCATCCTGGCGGTTATCATTGACCAGTTCCAGCGGAATTTGCAGGCAAAAATGGCGTTACAGGCCCGGAATGAATCAAAATAAGATAGCTGACTATCTTCTGCTTACAGGCTAAGGGAAAGGGCTTCCGCATAGCGCGGAAGCCCTTTCCCTTTAAAGGAGTGTAGGATAAAGAGATTTTACAGGTTTGGCGGAATCAGCTTGCCTTGGCTATGATGCTTAAGGGATCAATCCAGGCGCCGTCCCTGCGCATCGCAAAGTGAAGATGGCTTTCGTCGTTGATCTCGCAGGGAACGCCGTCCAGGGAGCCGATGGCCTGCTTGATTTGAACGCTTTCGCCCACATGGACGGGGAGGCTGCTGTTCAGCCCCGCGTAGACCGTCTCGTGGCCGTCGCCATGCTTGATGGTTACCACCGTGCCCCACAGGGGATCGCTTTTGATATCCTCCACAACGCCGTCAGCCGCCGCGTATACATCCTCGCCCTTGGCCGCCAGGATGTCCACCCCGTCGTGGGTGCGCCAATCCCCCAGCGTCATATTCTTAATCAGCTCACCGTTGCTAAAGGGATTGCTGATTTTGCCTTTGACGGGCAAGGAATATGCCAAGCTTGGCGTAACGGGCAAGGTCACCTGCTTGTTTGAGGGCGCTTCGGGTTCGGATGAAGGCGTGGATGAGGACGGCTGCGCGGAAGAGGAGGAGGCCGGTGGCGAGTAGGGCTTTAGCGCGTCGGGCACGGTTTTTTCCGTCTCCTCCAACAAAGGGAAATTGCTGAAATTACTTTCGCTTTCCAGTATCTGGCTGTTTGCGTTTTCAATGCCTGTAATGGTTCGGTTTACCGCTACCCAGGTAGCGGCGCTCGCGCCCACCAGGCACACCGCCAGAGCTACATAAAAGCCTTTTGACGAGAGGAATCTGCTGAATTTGCCGTTGGAAAATTTCAATTTGCTCATTGTGTCAATGCACCTCCGTTTGTAGTTTGAACCGTTGCCTTGCAAGTTATGCCATTCCCGGTGAAAAAAGGAAGATAAATTTTAGTTTTCCCCCTTGCCGCCACCCTTGGGTTTTATGAAAATTTCCCGCAGCCCAATAAGCAGCAAAAACACGCCAAACCATTTGGACAGTGTCTGCGACCCTATGAGCATTGCCAATTTCACGCCAAAATATACACCAACTCCTCCCAAAAGAATGCAGGGCGCCGCAAGCCGCCAGGCAATGAGTTTGTTTTTCTGGTGGATGATGAGGGCCACCACCGCCACGGGAACGAAAAACACCAGGTTGATTCCCTGGGCGGTCAGTTGGGGCACCTGGGCATAGGCGGTGAGATAAAGCACCAGGATGCCGCCGCCCCCCATTCCCAGAGCCCCCAGCACAGCCGACAGGCAGGAGACGAGGAACACCTGCCAGCTCATCCCAGTATCAGCCGGATGGCGGAGAACACCACAACCGCGCCAAAGCATCTCCGCAGCCATACCCCGCTCATCCGGGGCAGCAGCCATGCGCCCAGAAGCGCCCCCGCCAGCCCGCCGGGGATGTAGGACGCCGCCTCCCCCAGCCGGAACTGGGCCTCCCGGAGATAAAGCAGCCCGGAAGCCACCGCCAGGGGAAGGGTAATGGAAATGGAGGTGGCGTGGGCCGCCTCCTCCTCAAGGCCCATGCCCCGGAGCACCGGAACCGCCACAACCCCGCCGCCCGCGCCAAACAGGCCGTTCAGCAGCCCAATGGACGCCGCAAGGGGATAAAAAAACCATCGCCGCCTTGTTTTCTCCATGCGCCTTCCCCCTCCCAACCCATTCTTTAGCGCTAGTATGTGGAAGGAGGTCTGGAAATATTCAGCAGATTTATGTTTCCCCTCCGGTATTTGAGCACAGGCGCCGGCCAAGCAATACAGGCTGTGCAAATTCTCCATTTTTACACGGAAAACGCCGGGGATATCATCATCACCGATAAGGCGCTGGCGAAAAAGTAAACCAGACCCAAAGCGGCCCCCGCTGGAATAACATTCCAGCGGGGGCCGCTTTTTAAAAGCTGTGTTCATAGCTTAACGGGTCTGCGAAGCAAAACATGAAGATGCGATAGCCATAACCCGCACGCCGAAGAAGGGATAAAAGGGATTATTCCAGGCCCAGCATTTCCTGGGCGGCCAGCAGCACCCCCAGCTTGCCGGTGGGCCAGGTGAGGCCCCCCTGCATCCAGGCGGCGTAGGGCGGGCGCATGGGGCCGTCCGCCGACAGCTCGATGGACGCGCCCATGTTAAAAGCGCCCGCCGCCATAATCACCTTGCTGCCGTATCCGGGCATGTCCCATGCCTCGGGGGTGACAAAGGAATCTATGGGCGCGCCCCGCTGAATACCCCGGCAAAAGGCCGACAGCTTTTCACCGCTCCCCAGCACCACCGTCTGGATGATATCGGTGCGGTGCTCCCCGGCCCCCGGCAGCACCTCATAGCCCATCCTGTCAAAAAGAGCCGCCCCGAACACCGCCGTCTTGAGGGCCGCCGCCACCACCTCGGGGGCAAAGAACAGGCCCATGTACATATTCTTGTTTTCGCCCAGGCTGCACCCCACCTCCCGGCCCATGCCGGGGGCGGTCATCCGGTGGGAGCAGAGCTCCACCAAATCCCTCCGGCCCGCGATATATCCCCCGGTGCGGGCGATGCCGCCGCCGGGATTTTTAATTAAGGAGCCCATGATGAGGTCCGCCCCCGCCTGGGTCGGCTCCTGCCGCTCCACAAATTCGCCGTAACAGTTGTCCACCACCACCAGAATGCCGGGATCCACAGCCTTGACCCTTTGGGCAATCTCCCCGATCCGCGCCACAGTGAGGGAGGGACGCAGGGAATAGCCCCGGGAACGCTGCAAATAGGCCACCTTCGCCCCGGCCACCGCTTCCCCGATAGCGTCCAGGTTGACGCCGCCCCCGGGGAGGAGATCCAGCTCCTCGTAGCGGATGCCAAACTCCTTGAGGGAGCCCACGTTGGAGCCCCGCAGGCCCAGCACCCCGTGGAGGGTGTCGTAGGGGGTTCCGGTGAGGCTGACCATCCGATCCCCCGGCCGGAGCACACCAAAGAGGGCGGTGGCAATGGTGGCGGTGCCCGACACAAAATTGTGGCGGATAAGCGCGTCCTCCGCCCCCATAATCCGGGCCAGCACCCTGTCCAGGGTGTCCCGGCCCCGGTCGCCGTAGCCGTAGCCGGAGGTTCCGCCCAGATGGGCCTCGCTTACCCGGTTCTCCATAAAGGCCGCCAGCATCTTGCGGCTGTTGTAGTCGCAGGTGTCCTCGATCCGCCGGAAAGCGTCGGCGCAGTCCCGCTCCGAAGCCTGTCCCATCTCCACAACCGACGGGTCAAGCCGAAAAAAATCCTGTTCCATTTATCTGTCCTCCAAAGATATTTCCGCCCATTTTCCCAAAGGGGTAAAGCCCAGCCGCCCGTAATAGGCGGCCAAGCTGTCTTCCGCGCAATAAAGCGCCGGGGTTTGTCCCCTTTCCAGCAAGCGGTTGCAGAGGTATTTTGTGATTGCCGCCGCGTATCCCCTGCCCCGCCAGCCGGGCAGGGTGGTGAGGGAGCCGATGACGCCGTACCGGGGGGAGGCGGTGTATACCCCGCCGGTGGCCACAGGGCGGCCGTCGGCGTACACCACCGCCCCAAAGCCCAGCCCATGACGCACCAGATGGGAGGTGTGGGGATACCAGCTGTCCCACCGTGCATGCTCCGCCATAAACGGGCTTCCCCGGCGGATGAGGTCATAGATATCCCGGAGCGGCGGGTTTCCCTCCACCATTCCCGGAGCATCGGGAAAGGGCTCCCCCAGGTATGCCATGGTATCGGCGCTGGCGTATACCCCTGGGAACCAGCGCGTCAGTTCCCGGCAAAGGGCGGGGGAGCCCTCTATGGTTCCAAAGCCCCCCGCCGCCCGCAGAAATTCCGTCAGCTCGGGGATGTCCGCCCCCCCGGTGGCGGCAATCACCATCCAGCCGTCAAAACGGAGAAGCGCGGCGGTGGGCCGTCCTTCCCCGTCCCGGGCCAGCCACCCTTCCGAAATAGCGCTGCCCAGCCCATACACCCCCAGCGCCGTGTGCATCCGCGCGCCTATCACCGGATCGGTGTCACAGACTGCCAGGTAATCCGCCCGGCCCTTCTCCTCCAGCCAGGTAATCACAGGTCTGCCAAAACCTCCGCCAGCGCGGCCAGCAGCTCCCCGGTATGGGTAATATCCTCGCTGCTCACCACACCTGCCGGGGAATGGAGATACCGGCAGGGCACGCTCACCGCCATGGCCCGGGCGCCGCCCCGAGCCGTTTGCAGGGAGCGGGATTCATTGCCGCCGAACACCCCCTGCTTTGTCTGGCAGGGGATGCCCCGATCCCTTGCGGTATCCAGCGCCAGCCGGTAAAGCTGGGGATCATAAACCGTCCCCTTGTCCATAAAGGACACCACCGGCCCCTTTCCCAGGGAACACACCACCTTATCCGGGTCTACCCCGGCAATATCCGACGCGGTTGTGGTTTCCACCGCCACCGCGATATCGGGAGCCACGGCGTATCCGGCGGTGATGCCGCCGGTACAGCCTGTCTCCTCCTGAACGGTAAAGGAAAAATGGCAATCATAGGGGAGCTCCCGCTCTATCATCTCCAGCAGCAGGGCGCAGCCTGCCCGGTCGTCCAGGGCCCGGCCAAAGATCAGCTTATCCCCCAGGCTGCCGTAATCGGCGCAGAACACCGCCCGGTCGCCGGGCTGCACCTGCTCCAGCGCCTGCTCCCTGCTCTCCGCCCCGATATCAATATACAGCTTATCCAGCTTGCCCGGCTCGCTCCGCTCCTTCTCCTCCTGGAGGTGGACGGCCTTGGAGCCGATGACGCCATACAGCCCTTTCTCTCCGACCTCCACCGCCTTGCCCAGCACCACCCGGCTGTCGATGCCGCCCACTCCGGCAAAGCGCAGCAGCCCGCTGTCCTCGATATAGGTGATGATAAAGCCCACCTCGTCCATGTGGGCGCTGAACAGCAACTTATTCTTGGGGGCGGTTTTCCCCTTTTTAAAGGCCAGGATATTCCCCAGGGCATCCACCCGGCATTCGCATTTCCCCTGGAGGCGGGACAGTATCTCCTCCCGCACCGGGCCTTCCCAGCCGGAAACGCCAGGGAGCCGGCACAGGGACTTCATAGTCTCAAAAATATCCATCATTCAGTTCCCCTTCCCAGCGATTTGGCATAGGCCGCCAGCAGCTTCCCCGTATTTTCCACATCCTCCACCGCCACAGTCTCGATGGGGGTGTGCATATATTTTTGGGGAATGGACAGCAGCCCGGTGACGACGCCCCCGCCAACCACCGCGATGGAATCCGCGTTGGTGCTGGTGCTCCGGCCCATAACGTCCGGCTGCCAGGGAATCTCCTCCATCCTGCACAGCTCCGCCAGCTCCGCCGACATCTCCCGGCTGAGGATGGGCGCAAAGCCGATCATGGGGCCCTTTTTCAGCTCTCCGCATTTTTCCTTGGGGGAGTCGGGCGTCATGCCGAAGCCCACGTCCACCGCAATGGCGTGGGTGGGCTTTATCAGATAAGCGGCGGTTTTAGCGCCCGCCCCTCCCACCTCCTCCATGGTGGAGAACTGCACCGTAAGGCCGCAGTCCAGCTCCGTGTCCCCCAGCTCCCCCAACGCGAGGAGGAGCGCCACGCAACCGGCCCGGTCGTCGATGGCCTTGCCGCTCACCAGGCCGCCCAGAAGCTGCCTGCTGTGGGCGTTGATGGTCACCCGATCCCCGGGGTGCACCTTTTCCCGGGCAGCCTCCCCGTCATAACCGATATCAATGTAGATTTCCTCCACCTTTTTGTTCTTCTTATCCTCCTCCCCGGACAGGTGGGGAGGGGTGGAGCAGATGATCCCGGCAATCGCTCCGGAGTCTGTGTGCACCGTCACCCGGGACGCCAGCAGCAGCCGCCGGTCAATGCCCCCGCAGGGCGCTACCCGGAGGAAGCCTGTGTCCTCAATATAGGTGACAATCATGCCGATTTCGTCGATATGGGCGTCCAGCAGCAGGTGGGGGCGGCCCTCCCTCGCGGGCCGGGCCGCGCAAAGCACACTCCCCAGCGGCGTCACGGTAACCGGGCCATATTGCTTAAGGAGGCCCGCCGCATATTCGGCGGCCTCGTTTTCCGCTCCTGAAACGCCGGTCAGCGCCGAAAATTCCAGTAAGAGCCTGGCAGTATCCATCATGAATTTCAGTCCTCACATTCCCGTCGGTTGTATTTATTCCTTCTGCCGGCGCACATAGTCCGCCACGCCCACGTCCTTGCCGCCCCGGCGGTAGATACGGGGCACCCGCTTGCCGATGAGGCAGATTTTTTCATAGGAGATGGTTCCGCTGAGCCGGGCCATCTCGTCGAAGGTCAGGGCACCTTCGCCGTCGGCCCCCACAATGGTGACCAGATCCCCCGCTTGCACGCCGGGGATGTGGGTTACGTCCAGCATGAGCTGATCCATGCAGACCCGTCCGATGACCTTGGCGTAGCTGCCCCGCACCAGAACCCGCGCCTTGTTGGAAAGCTCCCGCTCAAAGCCGTCGGCATAGCCGATGGCCACGGCGGCAATCACGGTGTCCCGGCTGGCGGTATAGCGGCGTCCATAGCTCACCACCGCACCGGCGGGCACGGTTTTCACCTGGGCGATGGTGGAGAAAAGCTCCATGGCGGGGCGCAGATCCAGCTTTCCGGCGCAGTCGGCGCTGGGAGCCAGGCCGTACAGGGCGATGCCGGGGCGCACCATATCCAGGTGCATTTCGGGGTAATTGATGGTGGCGGCGCTGTTGCAGCAATGGCGCAGGGCAAAACGAAGCCCCCGGGCCTCCAGCTCCTCCACCGCATTTTGGAAAAGCCGGAACTGGCTCCGGGTAAAGTCCTCCCCGTCCCCGGTGAGCTCGTCGGCACTGGCAAAATGGGTGTAGATGCCCTCGGCATGGAGCCGCGGCAGGGAACATACCTGGGTGATCTCGGACACTGCCCCGGCGAAGCATTGGCCGGTAAGAATAAAGCCAAGCCGCGACATCCCCGTATCCACCTTGATATGTACGTTGACGGTAACGTCCGCTTCCTCCGCCGCAGCCTGGAGGCTCCGCCCGTATTCCAGGGAGTAAACGGTCTGGGTGAGGTTGTATTCCCCCAGCAGCTCCACCTGGTCGGCGGGGGTAAAGCCAAAGATGAGAATCGGGTGAAATATACCCTGCATCCGCAGGGAGAGCGCCTCCTCCAGGTTGGATACGCCGAACCACCGGACGCCCAGCCGCACCAGCTGATCCGCCACAAATTTATCGCCGTGGCCGTAGGCGTCCGCCTTGACGACGCCCATCAGCTTGCAGTCCGGAGAGGACAGCCGGGCTTGCAGCGCGTGGACATTGTGGGCAATCGCGTCCAGGTTCACCACCGACCAGCTGCGGCGCAGATAGCTTAGCATAGCGGTTTCCCCCATTCCGTTACTTCCCGTGGCGCATCATGCTGATGCCCACGGAATTCACTATTATGGAGGATGATATTAAAATAGGTACCGCGATGGTACCGACAGTCATGGTGCAAACCAGCCCGGCCAGCAGCATGACAATGCCCACCGCCAGAATGGCCTTGCCTACCTTGCGTATGGTTTTTGGCATTCCTTATAATCCTCCTTCTTTTTGTTGATATGGCTGACCTGTGTAGCGTTAGCTTTGCCTCGGTTGGCTAGTGCGTTAGCCTTCCAAAAACAGCGCCGCGCCGGACGGCAGTCCGCCGACGGCGCGCTGCACCGCGCCACCAGCGTTTGCCAAGGAACACTGGATTCTTAAGGACTGGCAGTCCTTAAGCGGGGGTTTTAGGGGCCGGTGCCCCTATTTAAATATCGTAGATACCTCTAAACGACTAGCCAGATTACGAGAGACGGCTACCCAAAGTGCAGGGGGGTCACGGGGGCCCTC
>Ga0153996_1001072_pt1 | contig 11380 bp, 10 predicted proteins | sample TSNC080MetaG_FD_104728 | JGI IMG/M metagenome (GOLD analysis project Ga0153996, IMG submission 104728) | Attine ant fungus gardens microbial communities from North Carolina, USA - TSNC080 MetaG | ecosystem: Host-associated > Fungi > Mycelium > Unclassified | place: USA: North Carolina, Lumber... | reverse complement strand
TTCTCCACTCTTTAGCTGTAAGCTTGTGACCAATCTCATCTAGCTCTATGATTATATCCTGCAGTCGGTTGAACCATTTCCACAGAGAGTCATACTGTGGATCCTCAGCCCAGGTCTTGTTTTCACTTATTTTTGTGAAAAAAAGGTGATATGCGATCCAAGGTGGGTTCCAGGAGTTCTTTGTACTCCTTGATGCGTAATAACTTCTTGTTTTTGCAAAAATGTAGTTCTGGGGGACAGGATGCAAAGTAGAAGTCGTCTACTTTGTGCTAGCAAGGGTCTGCTTCAATGAGTTTGTCGTATAATTTAGTAGATGGAGTGGAATCCATTCCAATTCTCTCCAGCAAGGACTTGTCCTTCACATTCTCCTGTTTCAGTGAGAGGCGTTCAACAAGCGATTTTTTGGTGTTTCTGATGGCAGGCATGGCTTGGGGGCAAAAGTGAGCACAACATCCCTATTTCAGCAGATGAAGTGTGTGGGCAGAAAAACTATACTAAAAGTGTCCTTCCATCATTAATGAGAGGTTCTGTCTTGAGGGGGTAGAGTCAACGTTATGTCCAGTTTCTCTCACTGGCTCATAGAGGAGGAATGGGGATCTCAGAGTAGTTCCAGCCACCTGCAAGGGTTTTTTAGACTTGTTTACACAAATCTGAAGTCTTTCAGGACTAGCTGTGATGCACAAGCTAGTCTGCTCTCATTATTCTGAGAGACAGACCTTCCCCTTTACGCCTGGGGTCCAGCCTACTATAGAGATAGCTCCTTGACAGAAACCCACTCTGAGCCCTCAGTAAGTCTTCTGTCCTTTTACAGAAACAGAGACACCCTCATATCCCCCAGGACCTTCATCTGGAATGAACACAACCCCCAAGTTCTTTGCAGAAACAAGGGGGACAGAAAACAGTAGACTTAACAAACTATCACAAATGGCCACTTACTGATTTGTGATTGATGGTTTGGATATTTGAAAAGCTTGAAAAAGCGAAGTTAGACAAGTAGCAAATGATGTTGTTAAGTCTGAGGTCTAATCCTTAGACTATGAGTTCTTATATACATAATTGTGATGGTCTGTGCACTAGTACAGATCATCACCTGATTACTACCTATTTTTCTACATATGGTAGTGTCTTTGTACTGGAATAATGATAACCTAACCATATGGAGGCTGTCCTTTGTTCTAAGAAAAGAACAGATGACTATCTATGGGTAATTAATAAAGTCCATGTGCAAACATTGAGGCCTTCATATCTCCACTAATATTGATCGCCTTGAGGTCGTTCTAAGCTCATTCTGAGTGTTATGAAGAAGGCTTCTGCTGAGCTTAGAACTGAAGCATCGATCTCGGCGGTTTCTGAGATATTAGCAATTTAATAAACGGTAACATGGTGGTTACCAGTTGATCTGCTTAATATCTTGGCCATTATTGATTGCCTCGAGATGTGACTGGCATCGATTGAAAGGTCTTTTTAAGGGCTTTAAGCTGGCTTTAAGACCGTGGGAATCGTCGAAGAATTGGCGGAGATATGACCAAATGAAGTTTGTGACACAAATTATGAGTTCTTTGATCCTGTTGCAAATTCATATGTAGCCTAATTGTGATCTCTTCCTGCTCCTTTACTGGCTTTTTTCTAATGAGTTCATAGGCATGATGATAATGACCAATATATCAAGGATATAGATTTACGCATACATTGGAGTCTGATCACCATGAGGAAGAAGAGCACCAGTGAGATGATAAAGCTCTCCTTGAATTTTAAAACAGTAGGGACTGGATTGCCTAGTAACTGAGTTGTCAATTTTAACTCCTACTGAAGTCATAGCAAATACCACATTATACTACCAGATGTTGTTGCAAAATTCTCTTGAGAGATAATCATCTCCAGTCAAGTAGTTATGAAGAATTCCAGTGAGTGGTTGAAAGAGAGGTGGTTGAATTTGTCCTTGTAAACAGCACATGCCAAACTTTGGATAATTGACCCTTGAGGAAGTGAGTTTTTCACAGTCAAAGTGAAGAGCATAACAGTGAGGACAGATAATAGCCAACATGCCCAAGTTGAGATAGTGAATATTGTTCTCTAAGAATGGCTGTCCAGCTAGTGGATAAGGTATAGGCTGAAGAATAGGAGGTGGGAGATTATCTGCAATAATGGCATCTTGAATCTAATAACTTGTGAGCATATAGTTTTATTATACAAAAATCAACATACCATATTGTCATCATTATTGATTTGATTTACTTCATCATTTACACTATTATTATCCTGTATCTACTGTATACCCAGTAAGAATTTGTTGTTAAAAAATTCAATATCTATTACTTATAACTATCTAGGCTCTACCAAGGTTTTCCTCTATGACTCTGTCCACATGCTGATCACCATCTTCATTTGCTTTCTGTTCATCATAATCCAGAGCATCATGTCCCTCATTTCTCCATTCAATCACCATTTTATTGATTTGAGCCATTGGTTCTACTTGTACTTGATTTACTTGTTGTCATTTATGCAAATCAGCTATGGCTTCATCTAGGTTTGCAGGAATATATAACAGAGTGATATAACGTCTTCCTTCTCTTCCCCTATTCTAAACAGGAGTAAGAGGAATGTTCTGAAGTAAAGGATAAAGATGATGATGATAATTTGGGTTATCAATATGATGTTAAGCCCTATCTTCAGCTCTCCTAGCCTGGTATTCTTCTTCAACAGAATCCATCTCTGACAATTGTCTTACTGTTCACTTATAGCTACTCTAATAAAAAGGTATACTATTGCCCCTAAGAAGGAGACCTCTACTCTAGACCCCTCTCTTAATAAGCAGTTGTTAATCCTGTGCATATATGGATTACAATGGATCCCTAGTACCAGGTTTATAATAGAAGAGTTTATAGGTATACTACTGCAGCATTGCTCAAGAAAACAGGCCTTCTAAGAGAGGAGACTTGAGCTTAGTCACACACTCCAAGCTCTACACCACAGTTGCAGAGTACTGTCCCCTTTACACCTAGGGCCTAGCTTCCAGTCAAGGTATATAGAGAGTAGAGAGGTATAAGAGAGCAAAGAAGAGGGTAGGGGAGGACAAGGAATAGTGGTTATGATTTGAGAAAGCCAACTTGATAATGAGCTGGCATTGTTTGTTCCTCCTACATATCAATTTGGGTTGAATTATGAAAAGAAAAAGGCATGTGGCCTTCAGGGCAGTCAATTGTGTCCCAGATATTAGCTGGCTATGATGATCAATGTCTGCTTTAATTTTATTCCAAATTTTTCGAGTTTTTTCTGAATTTTTGATTGAAAAGAGAGAGAATGCTGACTAATGCTTTACAAGCATTGGCTAAGCATTGGGTAAGCAGGCATCACTCCCATGTTTGGTATAGTATACATACTAGACTAAACAAGGTTTTCATTTGGGCCTCTAGCCCTTCTTGAACCCTCTACTAATTAAGTTTGTGCTGAAGTCAGTCTACTATGCTCCCTTCCTACAACATTCTGTGTAACAGTAAGTAATGTTGTTTATCAGGTTGCTTTGCTCCCTTCCAACAACAGTCTGTGACACAGCGAGCAATATTTATTGTATGTTAGGTTGCTGTGCTCCCTTCCTATACTAATAGTTTGTACTGTTGTAAGTCAGGTTACTCTGCTCCCTTCCTACAACAGTAAGGCCACTGCCTATTCTAATTTATTCCAATTTTTCCCAATTTATTTGAATTTATTCTGAATTTATTTGAATTTTTGAGTGAAAAAAGAGAGTGTGGGAATGATTAGGTACATATATGTGTCATCCATCATCCCACATTCGGTGCAGCATACATACTAGACTAGACTAGATAAGGTTTTCATTTGGGCCTCCAGCCTATCTAGAACTCTCTACTAATTCTGTGTTATTAAGATTGTGCTGAAGTCAGTGTACTATACTCTCTTCCTACAATAGTCTGTGTAACAGTAAGTGGTATTGTCTATCAGGTCACTTTGCTCCCTTCCAACAACAGGCTGTGTCACAGTGAGTAGTGTTGTCTATTAGATTACTTTGCTCTCTTCCAACATTGGTCTGTGTCACAGTGAGCAATATTGTGCATCAGGTCACTCTGCTCCCTTTCTACACTGATTATTGTAAGCCAGGTCACTCTGCTCCCTTTTCACAACAGTGAGGCCACAGTCAGCTTGCTTTGCTTACTGCATTTTATAATTTATTCCAATTTCTCCTAATTTATTTGAATTTTATTTGAATTTTGTTGAAGTTTTGAGTGAAAAGAGAGGCCATGTGAAGAAATTTGATGACCAATTCTTAGCTAAAACTGACAAATACTTACCTAATTTTTACATAATTAATTTGAAAGCAGCATCATCCCACATTTGGTCTCACATACATACTAGACTAGACTAGACTAGATACCTGTAAACTCTTCTATTAGAAACTTGGTGCTAGGGGTCCATTGTGATCCTTATATGCACAGGATTGACAACTGCTCATTAAGAGAGGGGTCTAGAGTAGGGGTCTCCTTCTGGAATTTTTTGTTAGTATCTAAGTTTTGTAATTTGTATTTACTCATTGGTTTGCAAAGGAATACACTTTGTTCCAAGAAAAACAGATGTGTGACTCCATTTCTGCAACAGGTAGGACAAAGGAGGCATCTTGGCACCATGTTAGGAGCCTCCTTGGAACCAGGAAATGATTGCCCCACAAGATTGGTTGGATTCCTTATGCAGTCCAGCTAGAACAAGTTCAGCATACCGATGTCTGAATGATAGGGAAACACACTTTGGCCTGAGCATTATCTGAGGGTCAGGCTTATCTCCCCTTGACTGTTAAATTCCTGAATAATGTTTGTTTCACTCGGAGTTTCAGGTAATAGATTCATCATCATCTTCCCCTTTGGAACTGTTTCCTTCCGGGTTTGCTATTTTAGGTTTTCCTGTAATTTCTTTGGTTGAATGGTCAAAAAAACAGTTTGCGTCTAGGTTCAAGGTTTTCATTGTCACCGACTATCTGTATAATAGACTTTAACTTTATTACAGTGACCTTTCATCTAAGGGGAGATGAGTCGAGCAATATCGACACCTACAGTACAGTTTTCTAGGAACTCGATCAGCTGCAGATACGCTCGGAATAATCAACTCTATTCAATCAAGTTGCTGCTTCCTTAATTCACGGGACATGAAAGAGGATCCTTGCAAAGTGAGAATAAGCTGATGCCTCGGAAAACAACATGAAGATATTCTTATTCTCAACCATTTCCGTGTCTTTAGATACCGCTATTTCAGAAAAACAGGTGCTAAGACGCAGTGGGTGAGTTACATAGTGGTACACTACTGACTACACCCTGGCTACATGGGTGGCCCGCTGGGGTCATTCTGAATCAGGTGCGGATGTTAGGTGATATGCAATACGAAAATTCATGATAGTAATATCATCATTAAGAATTTCCTAGGTACTTTCTGTTTCCAAAGCACTTCATGGCAACTGTCCAGATTCCGCAAAATTTGAAACGGCTACTTTATCCTGACATAGGATGTCACGATCGAGTTGTGTCTCTCTCTCCCTGAAAATGGCGACGGCCATGCTCGGCGTGAAACTGTGCCTGACCCGATGAGGTAGAAATCTGTGGCTCCTTTGGCTGGAGTTTGATCCATGTTGTTTCCCGCCGCTCAGATGACGGTTATTCAACATCATGATAAAGGAGTTGCTGTATCTATGAAGGTATAGTAATTCTGTCATTCAGTCTATACAAGGATTGTGCCATTGCTCACAGTTTACTTAGGACGTATCCTCTACACACTATCAGCAGATGACCCAAACTGATTAGACCAGACACTCACGGGCACAAGAAGTAGCTAGTTCGCTGATGAAAATATCTTGTCATCTATGATACCATGTCAAGGCTAATCTCGAGACATACAGGTGGCGCAATGGGCTTTATCACAGTAGTAAGGAATGCCGCCATTGCAACTAAAGCTTTGTTCATGTCATTATGACTCTATCCATCCGACATGAATAAATACACTCACCACTAGCTAAGTTGGTTTCAATAACCAAACGAATTAGCTTCGTCATCATCTTAGATGAATTGAAAGAAGCCGCCGAGACAAGCTAATATGATCAGTCCTTCAGTACTCTCAACAGAATCTCAGTGAAATAGGACATACAAGGAATACCATGGTCCCTGCTATTAGTGTATCGGTGATGGCATTGCAAACCGACCAGGACTACTGACAGAGTTCAAAATGAAGTTGTAATAAAAATATATACACTGACGATCATAAAAATGTTGTATCTATCTTCCCAATTATTGATGGTTCCAAGTTTCTGATTCTGTTGATTCTCTCATTCTTATTGTGAGACGCAAATGAGGAACGATGACATACCACAATACCAATCCCAAATCCCCCGACAGCTTGGCAACATGAGGTCTTTTGTTATAACTGAGCTCTTCGAATCAACTCTTGTAAAGGCATCACTCACAAACGCAATGACAAAAGAAGATATCTTTGAACGGCCCAGATGGTATATCCTCCAACAGTACACTCCTTGCGAGATGAACGCGATAATGGAACTTATGATCGGTGAATCAAAATTCGCCAAATAATATTCTCCCAGTTTGTCTATGTTTCCATAGCCATAAACAAACCAATGAAAACCATCGGCCACACTCATAGCAGTTTGGGTTAGCTCCAAAATGAACTGAATATGAACTTTGCAACGTCAGTACATGGCCGAAAGTGATCAGAAACCAATTCACCGAGGCTTCTGAGCCAGGTTGCATCATCCCTGAATTTCGAGATATAATTGTCTTTTTGATCTATATCAAGACTGTAACTAGTCAAGACAGTGAGTAGCTCTCACAATATTGAAGCGTCAAGATCCCAAAGAAGTAACAGTTGAGAACAATCCCCAAAAACTATCATAGAGGTTTTCCGTTTAGATGACAATTTTCAGACACGTTAGTGACGAACCGGAGGGCCTGTGCTGTTCCGATCCCTTCAGCAACACATTCAAGAGGAGGACTCCATAAAGTGTCTCACAGATTACCGATATTAGGAGGGAGACTAGGGATTTTACTTTGATCTTCCATTGAAGCTGAGGAGCTGAGGAGATCGATGAGATAGCAAACATTTCAGCTGCATTTGGTTGTATTATATCAGAAGCGGCCAACACCTCCGCTTCGCCACCCAAACCTGAGGATGTCAATATATCTCTCCATTTCTGGTTATGTTATACTCACATTTGCTAAAAGAGGACATTGGTCCATTCCTCATCATAACGTGATGGTAGCTATCTTCTAATATGTATACGGTCCAGGACAGTGTTTTCGATCACAATCACATCAAGATGATGATCAAGATGATGGTACTGATACATGACAATAGAATTGCCATGACAAGTTGCGTGGGAAAGTGGACGATACTGCTTCTCGTATTATTGCTTACTTTGATAATGGAGTTTGAGTCGACATATTTTCTTGAGTAGATACAAACATGAGGGTTCAGTAGCTCTAATGTTGAAGTGAGCTTATGGCGCCATCAATGTAGTTACACAAGCCCAATCAGCTCAGAATACTGGTCCTTACATCGCAGGACAGATAGTTCGTGGAGAACATACTGATGGAGACTTTTACATTGAAATCAACGATTGATATGTTTGGATGGGTGCAACAAGTGCTTGCATTACTCATTCTATTGTGATACACGCTCTCCATTGACTGTATGACTTCCTCATGTATTTGGTGCCTTGTGTGGGAGTAGCCACTGGGCTACGTGCATACTGTCCTGTACATGAGTGGTGAGCTGTGCAATAGTAGTGCTTTCCTTATTTTGCTTGTTCTTTCTATTCTTCTATTCTTGGACACCTTCGTTGACTATTGTCTCTATTATCCTTGATTGTCATGCCAACTGCTGTGGTATGTTGATGGAGACGAGCACCATTGTACTTTGATTGTTTTTCTTTTTTTTTTTGTTGTTGACTACGAACCTTGATAGTATGTATGCAAGCACCTGGTTTAACATCAAGAAAAATATACACTCTTTTGGGACTCTACTGCAAACAGAGAACTTCAATTAAGAGAAGCTACACTCTCCATCTACAGTGCCAGAGATCACCAACAACATTCCCCTTCGAACTCTCTTAGCCTTCCCACACTTGGACACGTAATTTTAAATCAGATTGTGATCTTCGAAAATAAATCACTAGCACTGATTGACTGTTAAGAAAAATATCTGTGGAAGATAAAAGTCAGTTCTCAAAGCTGATAAAAGAATCAGAATTCGATAATTAGATTGGCCTAGGCAATGACCAACCCTATAGGCATACCTGGCACGGCGGACAAACAGTGGTCAACTGAACAGCCAAGGTTTGATGTCAAGTGATTAGTCAACTGAAATGCGGGATCCAGGGTCCGTGCGATTACGTCAGAGAAAGCTAGAATTGATAACATAAATCCAGAAAATTTGAACTGTCTATGTACACTGCGTGATAGATTAAAGAAAAAATCAGAACCTTGGCCCAGTGTCTGAAAAATAAGCAGCTCAAAGCTCACTCCCAAGGATAAGTATAAAGTGAGAGCCTAGTCACTTTGAAGTAGTCATGGACCAAGCTCAAGTAACCCAGTAGTAGCCCAGTGCCAGGCTCCAAGCCAATGTTAAATTAAATAATTATTGTACCATGTATTACTGTAGTTTAATATACGAGCTGTGCTTACATAAGTGTGCTTGCTTCTTTGTCTCAACTGCCATGTCATGAGAACCTCTCTGCTTTTCTTGAGATCTCTCTTTCCTATCAGGCTGTCTATCAATATCTGTTGGACAACTCAGTGAGTGTATAAGGCTCTAGCTGTGATGGCCTAAACCTACTCCAAGTCTGAGTTGACAAAGAAAACTCAATAGAGTTCTTGTTAGATTCTGTACACTACTTATACATGAATGATAGCCCTAACCCTACTATATAGTCCTATGCTTCTCTATGAGTCACTTTTATCTCATGTGTTCATCAATAAGAAAATAAAATGAAAGAAAATAGAAAAGAAAATAAATATTAACTTAGCCATTTTGCCAAGTTATGACACCACCCCTCTCTTAAGTTTCTTTGTCCTGAGGAATTTTTCCTACAACTCATCATTGTCATGACTTGGCAAAAATGGCTAAGTCATTATTTAATATTTTATTTTATTTCTTTATTACTAGGGTAGAGTGTGGGAAGATATCACATGATAGTCACAGAGTCACAAAATGTGTGATAGCAGTCACATCATGTCATGTCACACATGGAGTCACATGTCACAGTAACAGCATATGGCAAAGAAGTCAGTTGATAAGTAGTATGAAGACCATTGGAATTAAGAGGCATAGCCACATAGTAATTGTATATATAGTGTAGCAAATCTAATGGGAACTCTATCAAGTTCTCTTTGTCAATCACTGAACAAAGAGCAGTTGGCTTTATTCTGGCTTAGAGTTTAGCTTTCTTATAGTAATATGGGTCAACCATGTTGTCTATTTTATTATTGTCATCTTTTTCTGTCTATTCTTTTATTCCTGAATTTTGTTTCTCATCTTCCTCTTCCTGTTCCCTGATCATCTCTAGTGTTTGTCATGACTTGGCAAAAACAGCTAAGTCATTTTCTATTCTCCTTTTTATTTTGTTTTGTTTTATTTAGTTAGATTATTACTAAGGTGGAGTGTGGGAAAGCATCATGTGACAGTCACAGTCACAAAGCATAACATTGGTCATGTCATAGTCATAGTCACAGTCACAACATGTGATGAGGTAGACATATAACAGGAATAACATGAGAACTATAGAAAGATGTTGCACAGCCATTGTAGTAAAATGTATAAGTAGTATACAAAATCAAATGGGAACTCTATTGAGTTCTCCTTGTTGACTCAGACTTGGAGTGGATTTAAGTTATCTTGGCTAAAGTCTTACATACTTGTCTTTCTCTCTAACTCACCATTTATTCAAAACTCTTCTATTTCCCACTTCTCTTCTCCTTTGATTATTACTAGAGCCAGTTGCTCCTTTTTCTGCCCCTCTACTTGCTCTACATAGCATCATATTCTACTAACATTTACTACTGGATGTATTTTTATTGTACTAGGTAATTCTAGTTCTACTGGGTTCAATGATATGATTTTCTTGATCTTGTAAGGGCTAACAAACCTCTTTGTCAACTTTTCTGTTCTTCTTCCAACCATTTGGTATTTCAAGTCCTTAGTACTGAGTATAACTAAGTTCCCTACTCTATAATTGTCAACTTCCACTTGTTTCCTATTGGTGTATTTCTTCATCTCTTCTTGTGCTTTCCCTAGTGCTGCTTTGGCCTCCTCCTGGATTTCCTTTATTTTCTCCACAAATCTTTCTGCTCTCTCATATTTTCCTTTCTTCCTTCCCTCAAATCCTATCCTTGGATCTTGTCTGTAATTTGCCTTGAAGGACAACATTCTAGTACTGGAGTATGCCTTATTGTTGTATGTGAACTCTGCTGTTCCCAACTATTCTGGCCATTGTTCTTGTCTATGATCAATAAACATTCTTAAGTACTGTTCCAACTCATGGTTGACCCTCTCCATTTGTCTGTCTGTCTGAGGGTGAAATGCTATCAACAATTTACTTTCAATTCCCAACATCTTATTCAACTCTTGCATCAAACCTGCTGCAAATTAAGGTCCCCTATCAGAAATGATACACTCAAGTAACCCATGTAGTTTCCACACATTATCTCTAAACAACCTAGCTAATCCCTCTGCTAACATCTTCTCTGTAGTTGGTATAAAATAAACCATTTTAGTTAGTCAGCCTGTCAGGATCCAGTAGTTCAACACAGGATTCCCTTGTGGGCTTGGCCTCAATTTTGATTGTGCCTCCCTGTACTCTGCCCAGTAGGAAAGCAAATAGTTTATTGGACAATGGAGATAAATTCTGTAGAAAAGAGAAGGGAGACTAGTATTGCTTGAAAATCCTAGTTGAGAACAAAACTAAGTTATTTAATTAATAGTAAGTCTTTTATAGTTCCTATGGGATTTCCTAGACAGAGGAGCTATGGTAAGTGCACATGAGGGGATATCACAAAAGGTCACTTACTAATTTGTAATAGGTGTTTTGATACTTGAATAGTTCAAAAAAGCAAAGTTTAGACAATGACAAAAGATGTTGTTAAGTCTAAGGTCTAATCCTTAGACTATAAGTCCTTATATACATAATTGTGATGGTCTGTGCACTAGGACAGATCATCACCTGATTACTACCTATTGTTCTACATATGGTAGTGTCTTTGTACTGGAATAATGATAACCTAACCATATGGAGGCTGTCCTTTGTTCTAAGAAAAGAACAGATGACTATCTATGGGTAATTAATGAAGTCCATGTGCAAACATTGAGGCCTTCATATCTC
>Ga0153996_1001071_pt1 | contig 11386 bp, 12 predicted proteins | sample TSNC080MetaG_FD_104728 | JGI IMG/M metagenome (GOLD analysis project Ga0153996, IMG submission 104728) | Attine ant fungus gardens microbial communities from North Carolina, USA - TSNC080 MetaG | ecosystem: Host-associated > Fungi > Mycelium > Unclassified | place: USA: North Carolina, Lumber... | reverse complement strand
TTGTTCGCACTCTTATTATACCAAAGAACGGTGCACTTTTCATGTCAATAGAACTATTTTACCTAATTATATTGCTTGAATACGCTGCTTTAGCAGCGGTTTTCAAGCTGGGAAAGTTGAGTTGAGTTCTTTTGGAAGGTAGTATTTCTTGTCTAATCCAAGATCAAATACCCCATTTAATGACGTGCATACCTGGCTTCTTATGTATGCGGCAGTGTAAAAGGCATCCTGTGTATTCATAACATTCATGTTTTTTAACGTATCCAGAATGTTATCTGTTGTAAAATGAGTCCCATATTGATTGAGTTTATTCTCCAGCAGTCGGTAAATCAGCAGTGCCGTGTAACATATCATAAAGTGCGCAATGATTCGGTTACGGTTTCGATGATGTACCGGTCTTGAATTGAAATTTGTTTTCAATACCCGGAAACAGTCTTCAATCTTATATCTTTGGGAATTGATTTCAAGAATGGTTTTCACATCATCATTCAGATTGGTAGCGATTGCATAATAGCCATCATATTTTTCTTCGTTATCAATCACTTTCTGGTCAATTGTATAATGATCATAGGCCTTTTCTCCCTCTTTGCCGGTAGAGGTTCGCTTAATGAATCTTGTCACATCATGGGGCCCTTTTTTAACCACGTTGTAATTATCAAGAATCCTTCGGGCTCTTTCTATCTGTGAGTTTCTTATATACCGCTGATATTCCATCATTTTTCTGGAAAAAGTAATAATAATCCTTTGCTTTAAAACACCTTTGGATTTGACCATTTTGGTTTTTCCGTTTTTATATGTTTTTTCTTCATACAGACCAGTATCAACCGCTTTATCGGCAGTCAAGACTTTATAGACCGAGTCATCGTATAGAGGGAGATTATCTTGCTGAAAACGGTCAAAGGATTTCATTTCATTGACCGTAGTGAGAGAATTATTGGATAACCTCCGGTAATCATAGTCATTAAATACGGCTTTCTGCAGCGTGTCAGAAAGTTTTTAAACCGATTGGGCAACGATAAACGCACGACCGCCCATGGAATCGAATTTCCTTATGTCATAAGAGCCCAAACCTGCATCAGCACAGTAGATGAACGGTTCCCCCCTGGAACATTTTTGAATTTTTTTCTCAAGAGGGAGGGCGCATTTCTGTTCGTTATCAGAGCCTGGATTGATGCACATGGAAATAGGGATGCCATTTCCGTCCATAAACAGCCCCATCTGGACAAGAGGACTGGGCTGGTGCTGTTTTGATGGGCCATAGCGTCGTAGGCCTTTGAGTGTTTCTCCGGTAACTTCATCCACATATTCATCATTTTCCTGTTCTATTTCGAAATAATTAAAGGTAAGAAAGCGGTTAATAGTATCGCATTGAAAAGTCACTTTGAGAATAAAGGATTTTTAAGTTTTTTTACTTGGATTAAGTGTTTAAAACCCGAAATATTTCTGGAAAATGAGAATCTGTGCAATCTTTATTGACACTAAAAACTTGGTATGATAAGTTAAAACTGTAAGAATCTTACAAAGTACCAAATGAAATCATGCCAACAGTTTTCGGCAAGCGTTTAAATGCGGTACGTTTTCGGAAAAAGGATAAGATGTTTTTCTGCTTTGTAGGCGCCTACATAAGGAAGACAACTTATTACTTTTCCAGTAACTTGGGATAGAGTTATATTATCTGATGGCAAAGCAATTTAGGAGGCGGAAAATGAAAAGATTTAAGCTTTTTGTTACAGTAGGTATGCTGGTCTCATTAACGATGGGAGCAGTTCCGATTATGGCTAGTACTGCAAACACATCCATAAGCAGTGTTTATGTCTCTGGGAAAGAAGGGGAGTCAAGTACACGTAACAAAGAAAATACGACAAAAGTATACGTCTATTATGAGAAAGGAATGCCTCAGGTGAAAGTACGTACTTATGGAGTAAGTAGTTCCGGAACCAGCGTGAATAAAACAAATGGTGGTGCAGCATACGTAGGAAGAAATGACCACTCTTCAATATCGAATGGTATTTATGAGGCCGGTTATCGTCATGCAAAACTGGGACTGACATCAACACAGTCACAGTACTATGGTTACTTAGTAGATGGCGTATGGAGTCCGGATAGTTCAAAGAACTATAAAGTAGTAAACTAAGGCATAGGAGGGGGGGATCCCCCCTCCGTTCGATTCGATTGTATATAGGGAGTTAAGGATGAAGAAGATATCTCGAGGAATACTATTAGTGGCGATTGCATGCAATTTACTGGGGTGTACATCAGGTGGAAGATCAACATTGCCATCTTATCAGGATGGAAGTTCAGAAGCAAATACGACGCTTGCCTATATAGAGGAAAACGATTTATCCCATATTGAAGTCTGCGAATGGGGGACTCCCATGATGGATAAAGATGGTATGGAGACCACCATTGATGGCATTCACGTGTATCATAATATCAATGATACTGGGATTAAAGATATTACTTTTTACAATGATCTAGATTTCCCACAGAGTCAGATATTCTCTGTATATACCCCTACTGACTTGATAAGTGAGGACGGTACTGTACGAAGTGATGCTGTTTTTTTGGTTATAGATGTAACCTTTCATAATGTAAGCAGCGAGGGGATAAAGGATGATGAGGAGGTTCTTAAATTGGGGGTAATAGATTCTAGATTACTAATTCCCGTGGAAGACGAAGAGATACGAGAGAGAACTAATGCCGATTATGAATCCAAAGATAGTTATTTACCATCCTATTTTAGTGCATCCTTGGGAGGTGACACAAAATTTTTCTATTATAACTTAGCCATCGGTGAGTCTATGAAGGCTCAAGTTGGATTTTTCTTACCCGAAGATCTTGAGGGGCTTCTAGGGGCAAATGTTGCCACAGGAACAAGTGAGCGGTATTACTTTTTATTACAGGATCGTTAGGGGGCGGATATGAGAACATGCTTACGATTAGAACTAAGAAAAATATTTAGAAGTGGTTGGTTTTGGCTGGTAATGGGAATTGCAATAGGTATTTCCTGCCTTAGTACGATGGAAATGATTCGGCTTACGAAAGATTCCATTGAATTATCAAGTCTCACGATGATAGAGCAGAAAGAGTACATGGTTCTGAGCATTTTTACAAAATGGATTGGCTGCGATTCCTTTACGTTGGGCTTTTCTTTGTATTTCTTCCTATTTCCCCTATTTGCAACATTTGCCTATGGCTGGTCTTTTTTTCAGGAAAAGAAAAGTGGCTATATAAAAAATTTGATTACCCGAACAACGCGAAAAAATTATTATTGGGCGAAATACATATCTGTTTTCATTGCGGGCGGTCTTTCGATGACTGTTCCTATGTTAATTAATATGTTTCTTACTGCCACTTTTTCCAATCTTAACACACCGGACGTCGTATATACTTACTTTTCAATGATGCATGGTTCATTTGGATCAGAGCTTTTTTATTCACATCCATTTTTGTTTAGTGTCCTGTATTTGTTTATCGATTTTATATTTTGCGGATTGATTGCCTGTATGAGTATGGCCTTATCCTTTTTTATTAAAAACAGGCTGGCGGTTCTTCTTATCCCGTTCTTCTTTTTATTGATACTGGACTATCTAAGTAATTTTTTAATGATGAAAATTTTTCATACGGAATATGATATCTCGGTTATGCGCTTTCTTCACCCGACGCCTTTTCCATGGTATATTAGCGGATGGATAATTCTAGGGTATGGGGTGTTGTTCACGATTTTGACGATGGGCATTTGTATTAAGAAAGGAACTTCCAGTAATGTTTTTTAAAATGTTGTCATATGATATCTATCGTGGAATTTGGCGAAAAAAGTACCTTTTTCTTCCTCTTTTTGTGCTGACAATTATATTTTGTCAATCCTTTTATTATGACATGCAAAGTTACCAGATGATGGGAATATGCATGGAGAGTGGCAGTTGGATGGATTATATCGCTCTTTTGTTTCAAGGTATGAAGGAGTATATTCCGTCACCAGATAACCCCTTTGTATTTCCAGTGATGTGGATATTAATCTTCCTTTATGTTGCTTATATTTCATTAGGGTACCTTCATGATGATCTAACTGCTTCGGGACAGCAAGTCTTGATTCGTTCTGGTGGGAGGAAATTATGGTGGATCTCTAAGTGCCTTTGGAATGTTGCAATTACAATGCTCTCTTTTATGGTGATGTATCTTTCAGTTACTGTTTACTGTCTTATCAGGGGGATTCCATTATCCTTTTCATGCACAACCTCCGTATTAGAGTATCAATTAGAAATGCCTATTTTGTCATCAATCTCAGTATGGCAGGGGATCTGTGTCTTAATTCTGATGCCGCTGGGGGTGGCATTGGCGTTAAATTTATTTCAGATGTTTTTAGGGTTGCTGATAAAGCCTTGGTACAGCTGTGGTATGATAGCAACAATTTTGCTGATTTCTGCATACTTTAAAAGTCCATTGCTGATTGGAAATTATTCAATGTTTTATCGAAGCGCAGTGCTCATAGGAGAAGAGAGTGGGATGCAGTTGATTATCGGAGCGTTACTGACCCTGGTATTCGTGGCAGTCGCTGTGATGGGAGGGCTATTCCTATTTTCAAAGCATGACATATTAAACCAAGAATAAATAGAGGACGGAAATATATGAAAAAAAATGTGCAAACGGCAAATCGAACAACAATTTTTTTGAAAGAAGTAAGCAAGGTGATTAAAAAGGCAACAATCTTAGATCACATTAATGTAGAGTTTCATTCGGGCAGAGTCTATGGTTTACGTGGTTATAACGGGTCAGGAAAAACAATGCTGCTGCGTTTGATTGCCGGATTGATTCTCCCCACCAATGGAAGTGTGTACATTAATAATAAAGTTCTGGGACGGGATATTACCTTTCCGGAAAGTATGGGGATATTGATTGAAAACCCTGCTTTTCTGGATTCCTACACCGGCTATCAGAACTTGAAGCTGCTGGCGGATCTAAAAAGGCAGATCGGGGAAGAGCAGATCCGAAAGACATTAGAGAGTGTCGGATTGGATTCGTTTGATCCACGTAAATATCGAAAATACTCTTTGGGAATGAAGCAGCGTCTAGGGATTGCAGCAGCGATTATGGAAGAAAATGATATTTTGTTAATTGATGAGCCCACGAATGCTTTGGATTCAGAAGGTGTGGATCTGGTAAAGAAGATTATAAAAAGTGAGAAGGCAAGAGGTGCTCTGATTCTAGTAGCTTGCCATGAAGCGCAGGTATTAGAGGCTTTAGCAGATGAAATCTATGTGATTGAAAAAGGACAATTAGTGGATCATATCGTGCTGCAAACAATCGAAAATATGGAGGAATCCATATGAAAAAAAAGTGGATTGGCATCGGATCTTTTATCTTTTTATTGCTGCTTCTGTGGCTAATACGGGTTATTTGGTTTAATCAAACGTATCCCACTATTAATGTATATGAATATGATATGGGAGAGATTGTAGAGCTGGGGACAGATGTAGTAAGTTATGATGTGATGCAAGGTTATTCGGTTCGTGTAGACAGCTCAAAAATATGGGAATATGATGATTTTGCAGATTACTATCAGGTAGACCGAGAAGAGGTTATGAATTCACCAATGCCTGTACCGGATAGAGTCTATGAAGTGACGGTTACAATTTGGAATGCGGAAAATACAGAAACCGGTATTGCGCTGAGAGACTGGTATATACAAAGCAAAGATATTAAGTGTTCTATAATGGGAATCTTATTTTCTTACGCGAATCCAGGTATTGATACAACAGAGATCGCATTAAGACCCAATACAGAAAAAACGTTTCACTTAACATACAGCCTAACAGAAAATCGATTCCGACCAGGCATTTGGGACTCGCTGGAAGATTATCCTATGTGGTTAGCAGTTACATGGTATCCTAATAAAAAGATGATTTCAATTACGCCAAGCATTTAAGCGAAGCGAAAACTTATTTAATGCAAATATTTAATCCCGAATATATGGACTATGTGGAGCAGATCTTTTACGTATCAGTGACGCAAGTTGATAACTCCGTGATTGAATGGATGGAAATGTTAGCGAAAAATGAGAAGCAAATAGTAAGAAGCAAAGAAAAATACTTTTAGTGAAGGCGAATAGTATCTGATTCAGATGTTGCAAATTTTGCGACATCTACGGCTGCCAGGATAATATACCAGATTGATTTTTACAATCTTAAGGTTATTATCTTGGTGGGTATCGTGTAAAATCATTTCAGGGCTCGTATTGTCAACCGGCAGAAAAGTAATTTTTTTTGAGTCCGCTATTGAGTCCGCAAAAAATAGATGTGGTAAAACGCCCCTTTCTATCAGTGTTTGGAAGTCACTGGAATATTCGAATCCCGTCTCGCGCTTCCAAAAACCCACGGTTTTCCGTGGGTTTTTGGGTTTCATGACGTATTCGCTTATTTCAATTTGATTTTTTCTCTTATTTTTTTCTTCCCCCCAATAGTATTGTTAGAAAGTTATCCATAATGAGATCAGAATAATTCTAAATATTTTTACAATGATTTTTAATTTACAAAATGACTCAAATATAATATAATATAGTACTATGCATTCCATACTTGATGACGGTAATATATTTTCCCCTCACGGCCCTGTAGTGCCTCCGTGGAAATTTGCTTGATGGGCACCACCCCATACCCCGACAAACCGTGAAAGAAGGAGATTTGCGCTAATAATGCTGCTTTTTGTGAAAATCTGCTACAAACTATGGTGAAATTAATTATCATATCGGACAGGGGAGTGCACATGAAAAGAGTGAGTGTATCGTTTGATGTGCAGGCAATCCATGCCGCCGTCGCCGGTGAAGCATGGGCGGTAAAAAAAGTAATCAAGAGTTATTCCGGCGGGATAGACCGTCTTTGCTCAAAAATGGAAAAGCAGCCTGATGGAAGCGTGAAGAAAATCATTGATGAGGATATGCGGCAGTCTCTTATTACAAAGCTGATAAAAGCGTTGCCGCAGTTTGTGGCGGAGTTGTAAACAAACCGGTCGAAAAGGCATTAATCTCTTGCTAGATCGTATATTGTCTGAGTAATGTTCAATTAGTTAAAACAGATCCGTCTAAATAATAAAAAACAGCATCGGAAGATAAAGGTAAAAATCATATTCTTGGGAGGATTTAAATGAAAAATGAGATATCTCTGATATATGACAAAGTAAAATCATATTTTAATGATTTGGGTTATTCAGACTCATCCTACATAGTGGATTGGGATATCAGCAATACCGATGCTTCAATGAAGCGCATTGATTTCGCAATCGTTATCAGTAACTCAACACAAATAATTGTAGAAGTCAAGAGTGGAGAAATATCAAATGAACTTATTTCTGAATCTTTAAAATATGATCCTGTCGTGCGTCAAGCACAACGTTATTCTCATGATGTTAACGCGAAATATTTTGTTGTTACTGATAGTATCAATTACTTATGGTTTGTGACAGGAAACGATGGTCGTCCTGCCCAAATTTCGCCAGTCAGATATGATGATATATCGATACCCGCTGAAAATGCAATAAATACTGAACGTGAATTTCGTCATGCTCTTAAAATATGCATGAAAATCTTATCTCAAAACAATGCTTCTGATAATACCGATAATATAGAAATTGAATTGCTAATTCTATTAATAGCAAGATACTATTTTAACGATGATGCAATTGGAAATCTTGATTATCATGAAGTAGCGGTTAGCTCAAAAATCAAATCAATTATACAGGAACATTTAAATTCTCCCCAAATAGTATCAAAGTTTTCCATAGATGAAAAGAGCATTGTAGAGTGCTATCAAACGCTCAGTAATATTGATTTTAGTAGATTAACAGTTGAAATAGCAAAATCCTCTCTTGATGACATCCTTCAAATATCCACTAGGAGAAGAATTTATAAGATACCAGAAAAGCTTAGTAAACTAATGATATCGCTTGTTTCTCAACCTAATGAAGCCTTTGTGTTAGATCCTTGGGCTAATTATGGTGATTTTTTGCGTTTATTTACAACAACCCACCCTTCAGCAATCTTTACTGCTATTTTTTCTACTACAGAAACTTGGTTATACAGTATTTATTTGGAATTAATTGCAAAACGACCCTTTAATAATGTTCGATTGCTTTCACAGTCAAAACTTCTTGACAGGAAATTTATGAAAAATGAGTTCAATTACATTAATACGATTATTACTGCATTACCATTTGGTTCGGGAATGGATAGAAATATAACCGATGAATTGCAATTTGCTTATTTTGAAGATTACTTAATTGATTTATCCTTAAACTTACTCTCCGAAAATGGACGATTAATAGCAATTGTGCCAGAAAGTTTTCTGTTCAATGGTGGAAAACGCAGTCATATTCGTCAGTTTTTAGTTAACAGATATTCACTAAAAGCAATTATCAGTTTACCAAATGGAACGCTGTCTTCGAGCAATGTAAAAAGTAGCGTTATTGTTATTGATAAAACAAAATCATTGCAAAATGATGTTTTTATGGGAATCGTTGAAAGCGATGATAATGCAGTTATAATGAATAATAAACAGGATGATGGAAGTTACGACACTGTATTTAAATATCTTAAAGAATATTTGGATGGCAAATCATTTTTTAAAAATGCGAAATCAATAGCTGTAGTTCCGGAAAAAAAGTTGCAGGAAAACCTTTCAGCCGCTTCATATCTTGTAAAGAAGATTCCTGAAATAGTTTGGGGGAATACAGTAAAACTATCCGAAGTTTGTCATGATATTAGAAAAGGAAGAGCTATCCGTCTCAACAGTACAGGCAATAAAGATGTTCTTGGCCCAGCTTCAATACGTCCTCTCATATTAGAGACATCATCATTTGATAAAACCGATAAAATACCTGAAAATGCTATCTATTCTAATAAAGATGATATTATAATTAACAACATCGGAAAATATATGGGCGCAGCGGCTATAGTACATAATGTAGGCGTTCCGATAAGCCAACATGTGTATGCGCTTACACCAAACAAAAATTTAATCATCCCAGAATACTTAGCTATTGTAATAAACAATAATTCTGTTCAAGAATATTTTCGTCAGGCTGCAACTGGATCTGTAATGCCTTCGATAAAGCTTTCATTCTTACGGGAAGCTTTAATACCGTTACCATCTTTAGAGCAGCAAAAAAAGATCGTAACCGCAGTCAACAGAAAACAAGATGATATTAAAACGCTTAACGAGAAACTCATAAATACTAATTTAGGCTTGCAAAGGATCATTGATACGCTTGAAGCAGAGGAGGATAAATAGTATGAATCTCCTCTTTCAAATTTCTTCGGACAAAATGAAGGATACTTATGACCGTATAAAATCTCATCTTAAACAAGATCAACAATTTATTTTTCAGGCTATGCAAATATTAGATAATAACTTTGAGATTCCCGATGAAAGTAAAATCGAAAAAAATCATATAGCCATCAAAAGGAAGTTTGATTTCCGTGGTTTTAATGGAATTGAAATATTTTTACGACTAATTCCTCAGATATACAAGAAACTGGAAGATAGTCCTTACTACAAATCTTCTGAGTTGGATGCATTTTTACTTGAAACAGCCACTGAAACAAAAAGCGTTGATATAAAGCTTATATTAACCAAAGGCTGTATTTGGACTGTAAATTGGCCAACAAAAGTAAGCGGTGCTTTCGGACAAGAAGACCTTGAGATCCCTATATTTTTATATAATGGACAGTTAGATGAAATTGTCCCTGCGTATATAGTTGAATTGCTGTCAAGTGCCATTTCGGCATATACGCAAAATCTTTACATGCCTTCATTGATTTTAGCAACCATAGCGTTGGAAGCAACTCTGCGAAAAGTTCTATCTTTAAGGGGATATTCTTCTGGTGGAAAGGGAACATCAAAAGATGAATATTCTTTTATAGATGCAAAAATTGGACCACTCTCCGATAAAAGTGGTTATATGCTTCGCTTTAATAAAGAGCCTGCCAAATCATCTAATGAATACTATATAGCTGAAAGTGATAAAAGCGTTCCTGTTCGTATTAAGCGGAAATACCGTGACAAGGATAGATACGATATTATCATTCGCGATTTTGATGGGTACGAGGATTACCTCACCAGCGATGTTATAATCACACCGCAACAGAAAAGGATTAGTGGATTGGGTGGCGCATTATCAATAGCAAGATATGATGAAGGAATACTAACAGACATAGACCTGCCTACAGATATGGATGAGATTTTTAAAAGTGTTCGTAATAATTTAATTCATATCAGCGAGGATTCTTTTTCTGCGACCATCGGTGATCGCCGGCTTAGTGAGATTTTGTCTAACCAACTTGCAGTATATGATTTGATTTTCAATGTATCAAATTATATTAATAAACAATATTTAGACATCAATAAATTCCCTTGATAAATTAACTTTAGCCCAATATAATTGCGTAATTATGATTCCAAAAGCGTATGGAAGCTACAGCAGCAAAAATAGTTGTGACAAATGGTAACGGTATAACGCTAATCATTATGCAGTTTTTGATACCTTTTATCCTATTTTTGTTGTTTTGCTCTCGATGAAAGAAAATTATTGCCATGCTTTTTAATGCCTTTTACTGGCAATATTTTTAGCGAAAAATGCACCTTAGAAAATTTTTGAAAAATTCGCACAGGACAACGGTTTGCCAATACTCGCATGTTTGTGGATGATGGATTTTCGGGAGTGAGTTTTGTACGTCCATTCTTTGCCGAAATGATGCAGCTTGCGGATACAGGGGAAGCGCGAACAATTATCGTCAAAGATCATTCAAGGCTCAGCAGAAATTATCTTGTGATCGGCGGTTTGATGGACGAGTTTTTGAGTAAAAACATCCGTTACATTGCTATTACCGATTCCATTGACACGGCAAACGGCCTTGATGATTTGCTCCCTATGCGCGATTTATTCAACGAGTGGCACGTTCGGGAAACGAGCAAGAAGGTATTGAAAGAGGTGGCAAACATATCTGCGGATATGTACAACAAATTAGAAAAGCTTACCCGATGGGAGATGAGTCCAACTAGCTTAAACGATATCCGTAGCTCACACAGCGAAACCGCCAAGCGGATTCTTTTGGAAAACGAAAAGGATTTGCCCCGTCTATAAACTTAAGACGGCGGGATAAAACAAAATGAATACAAATAATCATCGAAGCCCAACGTGTTGTCGGGCTTTTTGCTGTTTGCCAAAACAATCATACTACTACCAAGAGGTGATTGCAATGAAACGTATTCTTATCGTAAGCGCCTAGTTTTGGGGTGTACCTAAAACTCAATTCCGGATCCCCATTGTTGGAATTCCGGAATGAAAACGTTTTACTCTATTTTATTCTTGCAAAGTTCCCGAACCGTTTCATTCC
>Ga0153996_1001068_pt1 | contig 11414 bp, 12 predicted proteins | sample TSNC080MetaG_FD_104728 | JGI IMG/M metagenome (GOLD analysis project Ga0153996, IMG submission 104728) | Attine ant fungus gardens microbial communities from North Carolina, USA - TSNC080 MetaG | ecosystem: Host-associated > Fungi > Mycelium > Unclassified | place: USA: North Carolina, Lumber... | reverse complement strand
CTTCATCTCATCGCGCAGCCACTGGATTGCGGCACCGGCGACAAAAATCGAACCTTCCAACGCATAGTTGACCTTGCCGTCCAGCCCCCAGGCAATCGTAGTCACCAGACCATTTTCCGAAAATACCGGGGTCTCGCCGGTATTCATCAGCATAAAACAACCAGTTCCATATGTATTCTTAGCTTCACCCGGATTGTAGCAGGTCTGGCCGAACAATGCTGCCTGCTGGTCGCCGGCCGCACCGCCGATCGGGATCGCACCCCCGAGGAAACTGGCATCGGTCTTTCCATATACACAACTGGACGGTTTTGCTTCCGGCAGCATGCACTTTGGAATATTCATCTCAGCCAGAATCTCATTGTCCCACTCTAAGGTGTTAATATTAAATAGCATTGTCCGGGATGCATTGGAGTAGTCGGTCACATGAACCGCTCCCTTGGTCAGCTTCCAGATCAGCCAGGTCTCAACCGTACCAAATAAAAGCTCGCCCTTTTCTGCACGCTCCCTGACACCTTCCACTTCATCGAGGATCCATTTCAGTTTTGTTCCCGAGAAATATGCATCAATTACCAGACCGGTTTTAGCCCGGAAGGAATCTACCAACCCCTTTTCTTTCAGGGAGTCACAATATTCCGAAGTTCTCCGGCATTGCCATACGATCGCATGATATACCGGTTCCCCAGTCTCTTTATCCCACACAATCGTCGTCTCACGTTGATTGGTAATGCCAATCGCTGCGATGTCTTCTGCGGTAGCTCCTATCTTTGACATGGCTTCCACTGCAACCCCCATTTGAGTGGACCAAATCTCATTTGCATCGTGCTCGACCCAGCCCGGTTTCGGAAAAAACTGAGTGAATTCCTTCTGTGCCACACTGCACATCTCTCCCTTCTCATTAAAGAGAATACAGCGGTTACTGGTTGTTCCTGCATCCAATGCCATTACATACTTTGCCATAAAAACCTCCTTTTTGTGTCATTACCTTTTGCATTTATTGTTACCAACCATTCTCTCCGGAAAGAACAGTTCAGTTACCACGTTGCTTAAAGCTTCCAGACACCGTAATTGGTGGTGGAAACCGAGATCGCTCCGGCAGACAATGCTGACATCACGTCCTCCTTCTCTGAAATCAAGCCGCCGGCTATCACCGGCACTTTGGCGATCCGACAAACCCGGCGGATCACCTTCGGCATCAGGCCGGGCAAAATCTCAATCATATCGGGGTGAACCAGATTCATCTGCTTTTCAATATTTTCAAACGCCATCGAGTCAAGGACAAAGACTCGCAATGTGGTGTACATTGATAACTCCCTGGCCCGTTTTAACATCGCCGGGCGGGTTGAGATAATCCCGTCTGCCGCCGTGTGATATTTGATAAAATCCACTGCCACCTCTTTACTGCTTAACCCCGAAATCAAATCGATGTGAACCATCACAAACTTGTCAGCCTGCTTGATTCTTTTTACAATAGTATCTATGTTACAGATATCGCCAAAAAGAACAAAGATAACCTTAACTGCCTCCACCTCACAGCATGCCTTTAGTCCTTCCATATCTTTGATGGCCGCAATGACCGGATTTGCCTCAATCATGTCATACAATTTCTGGTCCATGAATTCTCCTTTTCTATTTTGTGCCTGGAGTATATCACCCAAAGCCGCATCAGACAAAAAAAGAACATAGAACTTTATCAACATTGCTGTTGTTATTCTATGCTCTCAATCATCTCCGCACACTTATTCACTTGCACTCAATATAGCATATTTTATACAATTTTACAATAGCCCAATTTTTATTTAGTTATTTTATACATAAATTGAGTTATTTTTCTTTCCTTTTAATTAATATTGCACAATGAATTCTCTGTCGATTTGTAACGCTATGGTTATTTTTTTTAACAAATTTGCATTGTCAACTTACGCCTACCGGATCATATCAATCCCCCGCCGCAACGTTTCTTCATCAATTGCCCCCTGCGTACCGGCCACCAGATATCCATCCTTATCAATAAAATATGTCTTCGGAATAGACTGTACATTATACTGATATGCCACCTCCATCTGGGTATCAAAAAATATTGGTAAGGCATATCCCTGATCCTCAACATATTTCGTCGCAATTTCCACCGTTTCCCGCTGCCCGTCGGTCATATCTACCATCATAAACTGTACTTCGTCACCAAGCTCCTGACAGACCTTATCAAAGTCAGGCATTTCGCTTTTACATGGCGGGCACCAGCTGGCCCAAAAATTCAAAACCACCGGTTTACCGGTCATATCAGATAATTTAACCGTATTCCCCTCGGCATCTACAACAGAAAAATCCGGTGCCATTTTTTTCTGTTCGGTGGTGCTGTCCTGAGTATCTGCTGCTGTTGATTCCCCCGCCTGGTTCTGACCTGATTCTGCAGGCATGTTCACGGTTTCCCCAGTACCTTCTATTACTAACTGCTGCTGCGGTGCCACCTGCTTTTTCAGCCCCTGGTAAGCCACTGCTGCACCACCAATGACGCATCCAAGTACCGCCATGGTTATTATTGTTTTTGTTCCTTTTTTCATCCTTATCTCCTATTCGTTGAACTAAACCTAAAATGTAAGCACCGACAACATTTTCCCCAGCCATCCGGTGGCCATCAAAACGCCAACCAGAATCAGCAGGATACCAGAACCTTGATGGATTACCCGATAGTGCCTCTTAATAAAGGCAAATGCCCCCTTCAACTCATCCATCAGCACGGCACTAAGCATAAAGGGAATCCCCAATCCGAGCGAATAGACCAGCAGCATCACAATGCCGGTAAATGTCCCGCCCTGCTGTGAGGCCATCATCAGCGCCGAGCCCAGAAATGCCCCGACACATGGCGTCCAGCCAATAGAGAACACCAGGCCAAACAACACGGCGGAAAAAAAATTCAGATCTCTGGTATCCGCCTGATTTTCGCTGCTGCGGTTCAAAAAACCGATCTTTAAAACGCCCAGGAAATTGAGTCCTAACACAATGACAATCAATCCCGTCACCAGATTCACCACCGTGGAATACCGCTGCAGCAGATGTCCAACCGTGCCGGCAAAGGCACCCAGAATAACAAATACCAAGGTAAAGCCCAGAACAAATCCCAAAGCGTTGATAACCGTTTTCCTTTTACCGGCCTCACCAGCGGCAAAAAATGACAGATAAACCGGCAGCATCGGCAACAGGCACGGGGAAATAAACGTGATGATTCCTTCCAGAAACAGAAGTAAATATTGCATATTGCTCCTCCATTCATACTAATTTTGTTATTAGAATATGCGAATACCATTGTAACATTCATATTCTTCTGCCGCAAGATAATTTTTTTCTTTTCAGGCCACCAGCAGCATATACTGTTACAGTTCCGCTATATTTGAACGATAACAATATCCTGTCCGGAGGTGATAACCATGAAATCTTGTGACTTTGCCGTATCAATTGCAGCCCTGGCTTGCTGCATTGCCGAAGATAAATCGCCGGAAGAACTGGATCTGATCATTTCTATACTTACGCAGTTAGGTGATACTCTGGAAACGATCGCAGCTCATGCGGCGCTGTGCGAAACGAAAGACAAAAAAACCGACCGTAAATGTGGAAACTGCAAAAGCTCCGGCATATCATAATAAAGACTAGTGAAATGACAGGAAATCCGGAAGAACCTCCATACCCTTCCCAGCCAACTGCTGATACCGTTTCGGCGGCACAGGTTTCCTTATCCAACGATATGCGTAAGGCCTGGGAGCAGCATCAATCCTGACTACGGCCGCGAGGCACTTCGGCAAATGCTTTATGAGCATTTAAAACTTACCACCGAGGAAGCAGCGATGCGGCTGGCGGCTAATTACCCGGCCGATATCCGGGCTTTTGACAACGTGGAGCGGGAAGCCCTGGCAATGGCAGACTACTTCACGCAGGGAATTGTAACCCAATTTCCGCAGGACTTTCGTTAAGTGGAGTTTCCTCCTTCGTACTTTTTCCTGTATAATCCTTTTGATTTTTTATAGTTTAATGTATAATGGTGTTATATGACAGCATCAGTGCTAAGTGGGTGTGGAAACGAAAGTTCCCCTCCTTCTGCTGCAAATGATTCTATACAGGAAACGACGGAAGAAATATACAGAAAAAAGAAAGCACCACTTATACAGGAACATCTATTTTATTCACAATGAGTAATAATGCTGATGTCTCCGATTGCATGAAGAAAATCGTATCATATAAAATTGTTGATCCCGAATTTTTAGAGAAAGTGGAATCAATAGAATTTGCGCAGACATTTCAGTCAGGTTTAATATAGATAACAGTAAAAAATGAGGGAAAAATATGTTTACTAAAAATGGAAAAATCACTAAATTAATGATTATATGTACTGCTCTTTTTGTTTTAACAATGAATATACTCGGCCAGCTGTTTTGGTTAAATATTACCAGTTCTCGAGATTTAAGTTTGCTTTTAACGATAGCAACGCTGATTAGTCATTTTGTATTATTGGCTTTAATGAAGGATGAAGTACTGCTGAAGATAGGATTTTATTATTGGTTATATGTTTTGGTTATGGAAGTGGCAATGAAGGCGTACATGTATTACTACCCAATCAATATTGTTGCGCTTATTTCAGGTATTTTTCTTTTGTTTCGTGCCCGTACATACTGGCTATTTTCTACTTGTACATTTTTTTATCTTCCCGGCTTTGGTGCTCCAAAAGGTTTTACATCGAAAGAATCGCTTTTTTCGTTTTCAGTGTATATCGTTTTTATGGTTTTATATGGAATTAAAAAAAGAAAAGTTGCCACGGTTTAGCGTGACAACTTTTTTGCTATTTATATGCAATGCTTTTTAACGGCTCGTTGACAAGAATTCTCCCACCTAACCATAACTCTTTGATCGTAAAATTATCTGATTTTTATGTTGCCTTACCAACTTTATAGGCTTTTCACCTATTTGACAGGTAGAGACAGTTTTACAACTTCTCCCATTTGTTGATGTCATGTAAAGTTTTTTCGATGTCAGACCCATCGCTGCACGCTCCTTATGCAGGTGTCTGATTAATTTTATTAATCAGAAAGGGATTTCCCTTTGGCTAAATATATTATATAACAGTTTTGAAATTCTATCAATTGGATCTAACCGGTTTTCATATCTCTTCACTGTCGCTCCTGGCAAGAATATCCGCCAGGGTAACCCCATCCACATACTCCTGGATAACGTCATTTAGGCCCTCCCAAAATGGCAAGGTCTGGCACCCGTCATGGCGGGGGCATTGATTCGGCAGTTCCTCCAGACAGGCAATGGGTGTCAGACTCCCTTCTGTGGCTCTTAGTATGTCGCCTACTGTATATTGGGCCGGGCTTTTGGCCAGCTTATATCCCCCCGTATTCCCCCGGAGGCTTTGCAAATATCCTGCCTTGTTTAAGCTGGCAATGATCTGCTCCAGATACTTTACGGCCAGATCCTGCCGCCTGGCAATGTCTTTTAATGGGATGTATGTTCCGGTATTATGTTCTGCCAGATCCAGCATAACCCGCAAAGCATAACGCCCTTTTGTCGATATTTTCATGGCATCTCCTCCTTCCCTCTCATTATACTACTAGAATGGTAGGAATTCAAGCAGACACCTGGAATTCATGTTTTATTCGTTCTATTTTCCGTTCGTTTGATAGCTTTTTGATTACTTTTTGATGGCTCTTTAGTTCCATCTTCTGTCAACAATTTCCGCGTCCGCCATTTACCACTAATAAAATAAGTAAAACAGACCACCCCCGGCAGCGTCCGGGAGAAGGCGGTTCCCCAGAAGAATCCGATTGCGCCCATCTCCAAAACCCTGGCAAACAATATGCTGAATCCAATCCGGCAGACAACGCCATCCAGAATCCCAATCAAAAATCCCAATGACACAAACCCCGAACCGGTAACCATGGATTGGAAAGCACCGGTTATCGCCGACATAAAGAACGCCATAACCATAATTCGCATATAGATAACCCCCATCTCCAGCACTGCCGGGTCCTGGGTAAAAGCGCCAAATAAAACCTTGGGAAAGAAAAGCCCCAGCAAAGACGCTGTCGCTGCTACCACCAGGGCACAGCCCAGGGTATTCCACACAATTTTCTTTGCCCGCTCCGGCTTTCTGGCACCCAGATTCTGCCCAATCATCGCCCCGGCCGCCGCATCAATACCGGCCATAAAGACATTGCTGAACTTCTGAATCTTATCTCCCACACTGTTGGTGGCCGATGCCACCAGGCCATAGCTGTTCACATTGGATTTCACCCAAAGCATGGAGAATTGCACCAGCATCACTCGCACCAGTTGGGGAATCCCCAGCTTAATAATGATCATAAGCACATCCTTTTCCATCCGAAAATAGGAAGGCTTGAGCTCAAAATCAAACTGCTCTTTATTCTTATACAAGTAGCCAAAAGCAGCCGCAAATGCCCCAAACTGTGAAAGCACAGTGGCAATTGCTGTTCCGGCCGCCTCCAGATGAAAAACGGCAACCAGCAGAACATCACAGACAATATTGACACATGCCGCTACAATAACAAACATCAACGGCCTACGGGATTCGCCCATCCCCCTTAAAATACCGCAGACTGCATTATAACCAAAGATAAACGGCATTCCCATGGTTGTGATAATCATATAGTAAGTGGCCTGTTCCAGTGCTTGTGCAGGACAGTTTAACAGACTTAAAATTTGTTTATGAAATGTAACGGTCAAGATAATACAACCAAAAGAAATCAAAAACATCAGGGTCAGCAATGTGCCGATGGTGGCCTTCACCTTTTTATCCTGTTTTGCTCCCACCAGCTGGGCAATATAAATCTGCCCGGCCGTGGAAAAAGCAGTGGCGATCGGTGTCATTACATCTGAGACCTCGCCCCCGGTTGCCACTCCGACCGTACCGACACTTCCCACATACTGACCTACCACAATCAAATCAACCATGGAATAAAGCTGTTGAATCAAGTTGGTCAATACAATCGGAATTGCAAATACCAGCAGGGTTGGCAAAATAGTTCCGTTAATAAGATCAAGGCCAACCTTTTTTTTCTTTCCAGCTGCCGTTTCCATATCAATCACCTCTCGTTCTATCTTTCTGTCAAAAGCTTTCTTGTCTTCCACCTGCCGCTGATAAAATACAGGAAGCAGATCACGGCAGGAATGGAGCGGGCCATTGCATTTCCGTAGAAAAATCCGGTAATCCCCATATCCATACCATAGACAAAGAGAATGCTAAAACCAATCCGGCAGACAACACCGTCCATCATTCCGATCACGAAACTAAAGGAGGCAAAACCACAGCCGGTAATAACTGCCTGAAAAGTTCCCAGACACGCGGCCAGATAAAGGGTGATGACCATAATTTGCATATACACAACACCCATTTGAATAACCTCGGCATCATTGGTAAAGAAACCGTACAGAGCTTCCGGTACCGTCAGGGCCAGGATCGATCCAACCGTAGCAAAGGCCAGTGTACATGCCAACGCTGTCCAGACCGTCTGTCTGACCCGGTCATATTTCCGGGCCCCCAGGTTCTGGCCGATCATGGCCCCGGCTCCGGTATCCACCGCTGCCACAAATACCGTGCACAGCTTCTGCAGCTTATTGCCGATACTATTGGTTGCGGATGCCACCAGACCGTAGCTGTTAATATGAGAATTGCACCACAGCAGTGAGAAGCGGATGAAAATGGACTGGGCCATCTTGGGAATTCCTAACATCAGGATAATCCGCAGCGGTTCCTTTTTGATCTTAAAATAGGATAATCTTAATTCAAAATCAAACTGTTCTTTACGTCGATACATATAGATAAAAGCGGCCATGCAGGCACCGATCTGGGACATCACGGTAGCAATCGCCGTGCCAAAGACGCCCCATGGAATAACCGCCACCAGCAAAATATCCAGAAAGACATTTACCGTTGCGGCAATGCAGACAAAAAGCAATGGTTTTTGGGATTCCCCCAGCCCCCGGAGAACACCGCAGACAGCGTTATACCCAAACACAAAAGGAAAGCCGGTCATCGTGGTCAGAAGATATACTACCGCCCGGTCATAAGCTTCCGCCGGGCAGTTTAAAATCCGCAGAATCGGCTGGTAACATAATCCGGTGATAACAATAAAAAATACGGATACCGTCAGCATCACGGTCAGGAGTGTTCCCACGGTTTCCTTGATCCGTTTTTCTTCTCCCGCACCGGCCAGCTGGGCAATATAGACCTGCCCGGCACCGGCCAGGGCCGTGGCGACCGGCGTCAGCAAATCGGCTATTTCGCCGCCTACAGCTACTCCTACCGTACCGGCACTGCCGGCAAATTTACCGATTACCATCAGATCCACAATTGTATACATCTGCTGTACCAGATTGCTCATGATCAGCGGTACCGAAAACAGGATCAAGGTCCGAAACACGGAACCGTCTGTCAGATCTGTACCGACCCTTTTATTCTTTATTGCCACATCCATATAGGTACCTCCTGTTTCATCATTTCCGTCAAAAAGGCAAAAAAAGCTCTGCCCCAGCTACCCGTCACAGTTTCCAATTCCGGTGAGGAGCAGAGTCTTCTTCTACAAATCATTTAATTCCCGGGCCCGGCAGCAGGATACAAAATGCTCCGGCAGGAGTTCTTCCAGCTGCTGCGGCTGATAGCAATGATCACAAGTAAAGGGACAGCGGGAAGTAAACCGGCAGCCAGGCTTCGGATTGATGGGGGAAGTCAGTTCCCCCTGCAGCATGATCCGCTCCTGCTGATGATCAATATCCATTGTCGGAATTGCTGATAAAAGTGCTTTCGTGTAAGGATGGAGCGGGTTGCTAAAAAGCCCGCCTGTCGGTGCCGTCTCCACCAGCTGCCCCAGATACATCACACAGATATCATTGGAAATGTGGCGGACTACCGACAAGTTATGGGTAATAAACAGATAGGTCAAGCCATACTTATCCTGCAGATCCATAAGCAGATTCAGAATCTGGGCCTGAATTGACACATCCAGGGCCGATACCGGTTCATCACATACGACAAACTTGGGGTTCAGCGCCAGCGCCCGGCCGATTCCCACCCGTTGACGCCTTCCGCCATCCAATTCATGGGGGTATGCCAGGCGGAGCCGCCGGTCCACGCCGACCATATCCATCAGCCGTTCGGTTTCTTCTTCCAGTTCCTTCTTCGAAAAACGTCCGGATATCAGCAACGGTTCGCTGATGGTCTGTTCTACTGTCATTCTTGGATTCACCGAAGAATAAGGATCCTGGAAAATAATCTGCATATCTGCCCGCAGGTCGTACAGCTGCTTAGCATTGACATGGGTAACATCCTTACCCTCAAAAAATATGGTTCCGCCGGTGCTGTCCAGCAGGTGAATCAAGGTTCGCCCCAGGGTGGATTTCCCGCAGCCCGATTCGCCTACGACGCCCATGGTCTGCCCTGCCTTGATATGAAAGGACACATCATCAACCGCATGAAGAAGTCCTTTGGGTGTCTCAAAGTATTTTTTCAGATGTTTCACTTCAATCAGATTAGCCATGCTTCTCCTCCTTCCCGGAAGTGCCATTGCGGGTACATTTTAAGAAATGTCCTGCTTCGATCTCCCGGATCGGCACTGCCTGTTTTTTACATTCTTCGGCAGCATAAGGACAGCGGGGATGAAACCGGCACCCTTCTGGCAGGTGGGTGGGATCTGGCGGCAAGCCTTCAATATTGGCCAGGCGCCTGGTCCCCTGATCCATATTCGGGATGGCACCAAACAATCCGATGGTATAAGGATGAGACGGATTTTGAAAGATCTTTCGTTTACTGCCATACTCAATAATTTCACCGGCATAGACAATGGCCACATCGTCACTGACATTAGCCACTACCCCAAGATCGTGCGTAATCAAAATCATCGATGTATTCTGTTTTTTCCGCAAATCATTCATCATCTCCAGCACCTGTGCCTGAATCGTTACATCCAGCGCCGTCGTCGGTTCATCCGCCAGCAGCAGTTGGGGGCTGCAGGCCAGGGCAATGGCGATGATTACGCGCTGCTTCATTCCGCCGGAAAACTGATGGGGATATTCGTTATACCGCTCGCTGGTAATTCCAACCATCTCCAGCATGCTGACCGCCCGCTCTTTTGCTTCTTTCTTGGTAATGTTATGATGATTCTTAACCACCTCCGCAATCTGGTCACCTATCCGCATCACCGGATTCAGGGCCGTCATCGGGTCCTGGAAAACCATGGAGATTTTTTTGCCTCGCACCTTTCGCATCTCCGCCTCGCTGATCTGCAGAAGGTCTTCCCCGTTCAGGAGAATCTGGCCGCCCCGAATCCTGGCCGGCGGGTCCGGCAGAATTCGCATGATGGTTTTGGCCATGGTCGTCTTGCCCGCACCGGTTTCACCAACCAGCGCCAGCGTCTTGCCTCGCTCCAGCGTAAATGATACACCATTCACTGCATGAACCGTCTCGTCCCCGGAGCTATACTCTACTGTCAGATCCTTTATTTCCAGAAATATGTTCTTGTCTTCGCTCATGATGGTTCCTCCTAATTCTTAAGCCTTGGATCCAGGGCATCCCGCAGACCGTCGCCCAGCATATTCAGGCAAAGGACGGTGATGGCAATAAAGAGCCCGGGAAATGTCAGCATGTAGGAATAATCACGAATATAACCTTTGGCCCCGGAAAGCATAGCCCCCCACTCCGGGGTCGGCGGTTGAACGCCAAGCCCGATATAGCTTAGCGATGCCGCTGTCAGTACGGTATTAGCAACGCCCATGGTCGCCTCCACAATCAATGGCGCCAGGCTGTTGGGCAGAACATATTTCATGATAATGCGAAACTTTCCGCAGCGGATGGACTCTGCCGCCTCCAGGTATTCCTGTTCCCTGACACGCATGATTGATGCCCGCAAAACCCGGGCAAAGCTGGGAATACGGCTGATGGAAAGAGCCAGAATGGTCTTGTCAAAGCCAGAACCCAAAGCTGCTGAAATGGCAATGGTCAGAATCAATCCCGGAATCGACTGAAAGATATCCAGGAAACGCATAATCAGATTATCTGCCCTGCCACCGAAATAGCCGGCAATTGTCCCGATCACGACCCCTACCACCAGGGCAAAACTCACGGAAATAATACCAATGGTCAGGGAATATCGGCCGCCATAAAGGATTCTGGTAAAAATATCCCGCCCCAGATCATCGGTGCCGAACCAGTGGGCCGCCGACGGGCCTTGAAACGCATGCTTCATATCCAGGGTGGCATACCCATATGGAGAAAGTAACGGTGCAAAAATAGCAGAAAGAGCCAAAAGGGTAAAGATAAACAAACCAAACATGGCGGTCTTATTCTTGCGCAGGCGCTTGATTACGGCCGCATTAGCGCTTTCTTTTTTCATGTTCCCGCTCCCTTCTTTTTCCGG
>Ga0153996_1001066_pt1 | contig 11443 bp, 10 predicted proteins | sample TSNC080MetaG_FD_104728 | JGI IMG/M metagenome (GOLD analysis project Ga0153996, IMG submission 104728) | Attine ant fungus gardens microbial communities from North Carolina, USA - TSNC080 MetaG | ecosystem: Host-associated > Fungi > Mycelium > Unclassified | place: USA: North Carolina, Lumber... | reverse complement strand
TACAAACTGTGCCCGTTCGGCTGGGTACATAGCGAATGAATTATACAAACAGTATGAAATCCCAAGAATGGATGTAGATACATGGGGGTTTGATTATTGTAAAGAAAGCATGTTGAAGATTGGTGCATTTTTCGGAATTGATGCGAAAGCGCAGGCATTTGTAGACAAGAAGATTGCTGAACTCAAACCACAGCTGGATTGGTATAAAAAGCGATTAAAAGGTAAAAAGGTAGCAATCTGGACCGGCGGTCCCAGACTGTGGCATTGGACAAAAGCGTTGGAGGATGATTTGGGAATGGAAGTCGTAGCAATGTCTTCCAAATTCGGACATCAGGAGGATTTTGAGAAGGTTATTGCCAGAGGGCGAAAAGGAGCTGTGTATATTGATGATGGAAATGAGTTGGAATTCTTTGAAGTCATTGATATGGTAAAACCGGATTTGATTTTCACAGGACCCAGAGTAGGTGATCTGGTGAAAAAGCTGAATATACCTTATATCAATGGCCACGGTTATCACAATGGACCTTATATGGGATTTGAGGGTGCTGTAAATATGGCAAGAGATATGTATAATGCGATCTATTCTCACACATATAAGTTGTCACAGATTGACATAAGGGAGGCGTAGGAATATGGAAGAAAAAGTTCAGTTCGTATACAATTTTATTCAGGAACGTTGCCTATGGCAGTTTTTTTCAAGAAATTGGGACAGAGAACGAAATATCAAGTGCATCCTACAGAATGTTGCTTCCTTATATAGTGGCGAGGATGTACCCAAAGAAACAAATCTTGATAAATGCTATTATGCCGATGCAAAGATATTGCTTCAGCAGTTACAGGAACAATATAGCTGGTTCGCAGAATTAACAGCAAAGGATGTCAAGCAGATATGTGACACAGTTACAGAAAAATTAATCGATATTGCCGTGACAAACTCATTAAATGCTGAGCGTACCTTAGAATATTACTAAAAAGGAGGTTGGAAAATGCCAGTTGAAATAAAAGATAAAGACCGAGCCGGAAACGTCAATCCCATATTTAATTGTCAGCCTTGTGGTGCTCAGTATGCGGTCATTGGATTAAAAGATTGTATTGGCCTGGTGCATGGGGGTCAGGGATGCTGTACTTTTGTCAGATTGATGTTTGCCCAGCATTTTAAAGAGAATTTTGATCTGGCCTCATCTTCATTACATGAGGATGCCGCCGTATTTGGGGCTATGAATAAGGCCAGAGAGGGATGTGAGGTATTAGCAAGACGCTATCCGGATATCAGACTAATACCGATGATAACAACGTGTTCTACAGAAACAATTGGTGATGATATGGATTCTGTTAAAGTTCAGGTGGATGAATACTTAGCAGAGAATTTCCCTGACAGAGACTTAAGAGTATTTCCCATTCATACACCAAGCTATGCCGGAAGTCAGGTGAAAGGATACGATACAGCAATTCTGACCCTGGTACAGCAGTTGGCAAAACGAGGAGAAGCCAATGGTAAGATTAATGTATTTACCGGCTGGATTAATCCCGGTGATGTTCAGGAATTAAAATATATTCTGGCAGAAATGAAAGTGGATGCCAACATCCTGATTGATACTACCAGCTTTGATTCGCCGATGCTGCCGGATAAATCCGGTTTTGCCAGAGGTAATACCACGGTAGAAGATATCGAAGAGAGTGCTAATGCATTAGGAAGTATTGCATTATATAAATATGAGGGCGGCAATGCAGCGAAATATTTAGAGCGACTATATAAAGTGCCTGCAGAAACAGATATTATCCCAATTGGAATAGAGAATACAGATAAATTCATTAAAAAAGTTTCTCAGATGACCGGAAAAGAAATCCCGTATTCTCTGGTAGAACAAAGAGGAAAAGCACTCGATGCCATTGCCGATCTGGGGCATATGTTCCTGGCGGATAAGAAAGTGGCCATCTATGGGGATCCTGATTTGGTAATCGGGTTGGCGGATTTTTGTATAGAGTGTGGAATGCAGCCGGTATTATTGCTATTTGGTGATGATCTGAAAGCTTACAAAAAGGATCCAAGGATATTGGCATATGAGGAAAAAGCTGCAAATTTTGATATGGAAGTTATCTGCAATGCAGATTTATGGGATCTGGAAAGCAGGCTCAAAGACGAGTCGCTGAAACTGGATCTGATATTGGGGCATTCAAAAGGACGTTACATCTCCATTGACTATGGAATACCTATGGTTAGAGTAGGGTTTCCTACTTTCGATCGGGCAGGCGTCTATAAGCATCCTGTGATCGGCTATAAAGGTGCTGAATATCTGGCGGAAGAGATTGCAAATGCAATCTTTACAGATATGGAATACAAAAAAGATAAAGAGTGGAAATTGAATGTCTGGTAGATAACGGATAAGGTACTGTGAGAGCGTCTGAATAGTCATAAAGCAGTACCTTATCAATATAATGTCTGCCAAAGCAGACGGATGGGAGGTATTATGAGATTAGAAGAGCATGTCGCATTTTCGGGGAAATTAAGCCGGCTCTATGAGCTTGCTAAAAAAGGAGAAATCCCCACGACTTTACAGGGGAGTCATACCAGACCCTGCAAATTCTGGACTGCAATGAAAATATTAAGTGGTGTCCACAACACCATTGTAATTGCCCATGGACCAAGCGGATGTGCATATGGTGTAAAACAGACCTATAAACTGACAAACTGCCGAAATAGTGCCTCCCCATATGAAGCAGTCCTTTCCACCAATATTGAAGAAAAAAATATTGTCTATGGCGGCGAAAAAGAGCTTGTCGGAGCAATACGGGAAGTTGAAGAGAAATATACACCGGACATTATCGTCGTTGCAACAAGCTGCGCTACCGGAATTATTGGTGATAATGTCAATGATATTATCGAAACCATTGCCGCTACAATAAAAGCAGAAATACTGGTCATTCATTGTGAAGGATTCTCCGGAGAATACAGAAGCGGATTTGATTTAGTTTTTAAAGAATTAGTAAAACTTATGGAACCTCCTACGGAAGAACTGAAAAATGAATTGCGTCATAGTGTGAATATTGTTGGCGGCAAAATGGGCGCTGAACGATCCGAGGTGGACACAGATGTCAAGGAATTAATGCGGTTGGTAGAAGGGATGGGAGCTAAGATTAATGCCGTCATCGCAGGAGACTGCAGCCTTGAAGAGTTGAAACGGGCACCAAGTGCAGCAGTGAACTGTGCGCTGTGTCTGGATATCGGCTATGCAGTAGGCAAAGAAATGGAAAAGGTCTATAAAACCCCATTAAATTCAACAATTCTTCCTTATGGGATCAGTGCTACCAGGAATTGGCTGGAGAAAGCAGCAGCCTATATGGGACTTGAAAAAGAAGCAGAAGAATTAATGAATCAGGAATATGGAGTGATTAGAGAAGAATTTGAAAGTGCCAAAGCGAATCTGGCAGGTAAGATCGGATTAATTGAAGGGCATGATGCGGTAAAATCTTTATCAATTGCCCATATGCTGGAGAAAGATTTCCAAATGCGCCCGATTATCTATAATTTCCATCCATGGAGCACCGAGGCAAGAGAAACCAGCATTGATTACTTATTAGAAATGGGAATGGATCCGGAGGTATTGATTACAAAGGGAACGCTTGCTTTTGGAAAATATGAATCAATGAAGCAGACAGAAGATGAATTGTTGGCATTCTTAGGAAATATTGATTCGGAGACAGTCGTATATTTTGGCTCCTCACTTAGTTTCCCCAATATCCCGTTGGTTGACCTAAATGCGATTCTCAATCGTCCCAGATTCGGATATCGGGGGGCTTTGAAGGTGGCAAAGTGTATTAATAAAAGTTTTACATATGCATTCCGACCCAGAAGCAAGCTGATGAAAGAATTAGTATTCCCCAAAGATAAGAGTCTTTCGTCTTTATCTTCGCTGCCGTCAAAACTAAGTCAGGATATGCCGGATTGTACTTTGTACGGGAAGGGAGGGAGACGAAGATGCATCAACAGTTAGCGTTTGCCCATAACCAATATAGTAAAGATCCAATCTTAAGCTGTGCCTTAGAGGGCGTTGCGAATGTGATCGCCGGAATTCAGGATGTCTGTTTGATTATTCATTCCCCCCAAGGGTGTGCCGCCACCGTAGGTGTCGGATTTGATCAGCATGAGATTGACTTTACAAAGAGAAAAATCGGTTGTACCAGATTATTTGAGACAGATATCGTAATGGGAGCGGCCAGAAAACTGGAGGAAGTGATGAAGCAGGCGGAAAAGAGTTTTGGAGCCAAAGTTATGTTTGTAGCAGGCACTTGTGCGGCGGATATCATTGGCGAGGACATTGAAGCTGTCTGCCGAATGCTTCAGCCTGAAATGGAAGCTAAATTAATACCTATATCAGCAGGCGGATTTCGTGGAAATAGCTATGATGGGATGAATCTGGGATTGGAAGCACTGCTTCCCTTTGTCAAAAAGACGCCGATAAAGATGATGGATACTGTTAATATTATTGCTCCCCAGGCAAATGCAAACCCCACCTGGTATGCAGATCTGGATTGGGTTAAACAAATACTTGCCCAACTGGATATCGGGGTTCAGACCATATTTTCTCACGATACTACTCTTGCTGAGATTGAAAATGCCGGGAGGGCAGAGGCAAATCTGCTGATGAGCCATGAAGTTGGATATGATTTTGCGAAGAAGATGAAAGAAATATATGATATCCCTTTAATTATGGAGAATAATCCCATGCCAATAGGGGTGCATAATACGAAGAAATGGTTAAGAGCATTGGGAGCGCATTTTAGAAAAGAAGAGCAGATAGAAAAGATAATTCTGGCAGAAGAAAAAAAATTATTGGATGTATTGAGAAAAAGAGGGTTAATGATGATTCCCCGATATCGAAACTGTAAGCTGGCACTGTCTTCTGATTCGACAATAGGAATCGGGATGATCAGGATGTTGTTTGAGGAATTGGAAATGATACCGGAAGCCATTATCTTCAAAAGCTGTAACGAAAAAGCAGAGCAGTTACTGGAAAGGGAATTAAGTGATATGAATCTATCGCCGACGATCGTGCTTAATGCGGATGGATATCAGTTAAAAGAAACTATCAGACAAATGGATGTAGACCTGGTAATCGGCTCTGCATGGGAGAAATATATGGCAGAAGAGCTGGGCATACAGGTATCTTTCGATGTATTTGAACCAACCAACAGAGTTACCTATGTCAATGAACCATATTTTGGATTTGAAGGAATGCTTCAAATACTACAGATATTTGCAAATGACTGGGAAAGGGCATTCCGATCGAAAGAGATAAAATACAAAGAATGTAATTAGAATACGCTCCAGGAAGGAGAGGCCCCGATGGTAAAAAAAAGATACGCGATATTATTTATCGCATTAATTATAATATTGTTACTATCAATCCTTGTTTCTTCCTTGCTTGGCCGTTTTACCATGAGTATCGGAGAAGTAATCCAGGCAGTCTGGATTAAACTATCCTTTAGTCGGACAGATACTTTTGATAATGCCATTAATGTCTTGTTTAAAGTAAGATTCCCGAGAATATTTGTAGCGATAGGTGTTGGAATGGCCTTATCTGCAGCAGGTGCGTCCTATCAGGGACTTTTCAGAAATCCGATGGTTTCACCTGATATTCTAGGGGTATCATCTGGTGCATGCTTTGGTGCTTCGATCGCAATCTTACTTGAGATGAATAAATTCGGAATTCAGATGATGGCGTTTGTCTTTGGCATCGGTGCTGTTTCCCTTACCTATCTGGTCAGCGAGATTGCTAAAAATAAGAGCCAGGGTATCTTAATGCTGGTGCTGGCCGGTATGGTAACAGAAAGTATATTTAGTGCTCTTTTATCCAGTACAAAATATCTGGCCGATTCTGAGGATAAACTTCCTGCGATTACTTTCTGGTTAATGGGAAGTCTGGCATCTGTCACCAGCAAAGATGTTAAGCTCCTAATGACTCTTCTATGTATTGGATATATACCGCTGTATCTGGTTCGGTGGAAGATTAATGTAATGGCATGCGGCGAGGAAGAAGCGCAAGCTATGGGGCTAAATACGAAGCGGTTACAATTATTGATCGTCGGGTGCTCTACCTTATTGGCAGCGGCATCTGTCTCGATTGCGGGAAAAGTCGGATGGACAGGATTGATTGTTCCGCATATTGCAAGACTACTGGTTGGGCCGGACTATAAAAGGTTATTACCGGTTACGGCATTAATTGGCGGTATATTTCTATTAATTGTAGATGATTTGTGCAGAACGCTGATTTTGGCAGAAGTACCACTTGGAATCTTAACCTCGCTGTGCGGTGCACCTTTTTTTCTGTATCTGCTTATAAAAGGCAAAGATAATATGTTATAGATGATTTTTAAAGGAGGAATATTATGGAATATGCTGTAAGTGTACCGGTTATGGAGTCAGAGAAACCAAATCCCTCAAAAGTGATTGAAAAAACCAGGAAGCACCACTGTTATAATTGTGCCTCCCATACATATGCCAGAATGCACCTGCCGATTGCGCAAAGATGTCATGTTCAGTGCAATTACTGTGTGAGAAAATTCGATTGTCCAAATGAAAGCAGACCGGGAGTAACCACAAAGGTATTGACACCGCTGGAAGCTTTCGAAAAGTATAAATATATAAAGAGTAAGATGCCCAATCTTACGGTAGTAGGAATAGCGGGACCAGGAGATGCACTGGCTAATTTTGATGAAACACGAAAGGTATTGACCCTGATTAGGGAGTACGACCATGAGGTGACCTTTTGTCTGTCAACCAATGGGTTGATGCTGCCGCATTATGCATTAGAATTAATAGGGCTGGGGGTTACCCACGTGACAGTGACGATGAATGCGGTAGATCCTCATATCGCAGGGCAGATATATAAATATATTGATTACATGGATATGCGTTTTGAGGGGGACAGCGCAGGTGCCATTATTCTTACAAATCAATTGAACGGATTGCGATATCTGGTATCTCAGGGAATCATCTGCAAAGTAAATATTGTGGTCTTAAAAGGAATTAATGATCAGCATATTCCGCAAATTGTTGAGACGGTAAGAGATCTGGGGTGTTACATAACGAATATCATGCCTTTCATCCCGGTAGAGGGAAGTATATTCGAACATTATCCGGCTGCAAATAATAAAGAGGTCAATAGAATTCGTAAACAATGTGAACAAATCATGCCCCAGATGTATCATTGCAAGCAGTGCCGGGCAGATGCAGTAGGAACGCTTGATGATGATCAGTCCTTAGAGTATGCCAATTCTGCCAAGACGGAAAAGACCGTAACGAGTATTAATTATAGATTTGCGATAGCATCGAAAGACGGAATATTGGTAGACAGGCATTTTGGACATGTAAATAAATTCTATATATATGAATATACCAACGAAAAAGCAGTGTTTCTGGAGACAAGAGCAATTGAGAAATATTGTAATGAACCGAATTATGAAGCGGATCCTTCCATTGAAGCAATTGCTAAAGTAATCTCGGATTGTGATGGGGTAATTGCCATGCGTATTGGTGAGTCGCCCAAAAAACAGCTCAGGGCAAGAAATATAACAGTTTTCGCAACATTTGATAAAATCGAGGCAGCAATAGCGGATGCAGCAGACAAGATGAATTGGCGGAAGGAGGTGGGTGCAAAATGAAGACATCGCTACTATGTGTAAGTAATATCAGCTGCGGTTATGGAGCCAGGATGGTAATACAAGATATCTCTTTTTCTTTAGAAGCCGGTGAAGTATTATGCCTTCTGGGACCAAATGGGGTGGGAAAAACAACGCTGTTTAAAACGATTCTTGGTTTCTTGCAGCCGTCCCAAGGGAAGATCTATATAGAAGGCGAAAACATTGTGAAATGGAATAGAAATAAATTGGCAAAAGCAGTAGCCTACGTACCTCAATCTCATCAGCCGGTATTTCCATTTACCGTTATGGAAATCGTATTGATGGGGAGGACTGCACATCTGGGCACCCTTTCCACACCAACAAAGAAAGATTATGACAGAGCCCGGGAGGTTATGGAGCAACTGGACATATTGTGGTTAAAGGATAAGACATATACTAAAATAAGTGGTGGGCAGCAACAGATGGTTTTGATTGCCAGAGCATTAATACAGGAAGCAAAGATATTAATAATGGATGAACCGACTTCAAGTCTGGATTATGGCAATCAAATCAAAGTGTTGGAAAAGATTAAGAGCCTATCTTCCGGTGGATTTTCAGTGATTATGACTTCTCACTCCCCTAATCATGCATTTCTATGTGCATCAAAAGTAGCACTGCTTAAAAGGAATTCATGCTTTGTCGTTGGCGAAGTGGAGGATGTCATCATAGAGGCCAGTTTAAAAGAGACATATGGTATTGATGTAAAGATAGCAAGTGTAAACGATAAGTCAGGGGGTCGGATAAAAGGATGTATCCCGGTATTTAGCTGATCTGCAAGGGGCGAAAGGAGATTATTATGAAAAAGTTGAATAAAAAACTATTTAGCATTATTTTAACAGCTCTTCTGCTAAGCTTAAGCATCGCGGGGTGCTCAGGTGAGACAACGCAGTCGGAGAATACAGATTTAAAGACTGTGGTAGATATGGACGGGGCAGAGATAGAGATCCCGGATCATGTGACAAAGGTCGCTGTCGGAGGAGCATTAAATCAGATGATGCTAATATTGGGGCAGCCCGATAAAATTGCCGCAACAGCAGAAGCAGTGCAAAAATCTTTTTTTGCTGCTGTATATCCGGAAATCAAGGATGTCGCAGCCGGTTACACGGGCAGTGGTAAAGGTGAGCTGAATTTGGAAACAATCTTGGAAGTGGAACCGGATGTTCTGTTCGGAAGCGTTTCTGATGATATAAAAGAAGTTTTTGACGAAGCAGGAATTATTACAGTAGGAATCAGTATGGCGAATCCGGAAGAAATTAAAGAGACCCTTACCATTATGGCGAAAGTGATTGGAGACGGTGCCGAAGAGAAAGCCAAAGAGTTCTGTGATTATTATGATTCAAATATCCAATATGTCGAAGATGGAACCCGGGATGCCAAGAAGGTTGCGGTTTTTGTGGCGGGCAGTGACGGAAGTGACGGCGCAATATCAACAGTCGGTTTGGATGATATTCATACTTGCTATATATTAAGTGCCGGCGGTACCAATATTACGGCAGGAGATGACGTCGATCAGAGTGCAAGCTCTATACAGGTAGACTTTGAGTTCCTAATGTCTAAACAACCAGAGGTTATCGTAGTAACCGCTGCAACAGCCTATGAATATATGATGGATAAATCTAATGACAGTCAATGGCAGGATTTGGATGCTGTGAAAGCAGGAAAAGTTTATCTGGTGCCAAGTGGCGTATATCTATGGAGTGTCAGGAGCTGTGAGGGCGCTTTGCAGCCATTATGGCTAGCCCAAGTGCTGCATCCGGATCTATTTGAAGATCTGGATATGAGAGAAACCACACGAGAATTCTATCAGAACTTTTACAATTATGAGTTAACTGATGAAGAAATAGAAAATATCTTTAACCAAACGTCATAAGCTATAGTGCATGAGGAAGCAAGGAAGACTTTGCATGGTGTAGTTTGAGAGGTGGGACTTATGAGTAGGACAATTGAATTGATTGATACAACAGTTGGCTGGATTACGCAAAAGAAACCGGTAAGTGCAAAGATTTTATCAGTAATTGCAAAGTATGCCGTTGTCACACCCGATACTTCGTCTGAGCGGCTCATTTATCGCGATGACGACAGTTCGTTAGACCCGCGCCGTACTTATGAAACGATGAAAAAATTGTTGGAAGAAATGGGCGAAGGCAAAAAACACGAATTGGAATTTTGCGCGGGAAACAAATATGGTATGGCAACGGCAAACACGCTTGCGGCATTAAAGGCGGGCGTGTGCCGCGTACACACCTCGGTTGGCGGCATTGTGCCCGGCGGCGGAGCGGCGATGGAAGAAGTTTTGATGTGTGCAAAATATTTTCTTCACGCATTGAGCATAACAAATACGGAAAATCTTGCTAATGACTGCGGAGTAATTTTGGCAGCGGCGGGTGTGGACGTTCCGCCGAACAAGGCGGTCATCGGCAGGGATGTCTTCGCACACGAATCGGGTGTTCATGTTGATGGCGTAATCAAAAACCCTATGCTGTATGAAGCGATTGCGCCCTGCGATGTGGGATTGTCGCGGCGGTTGGTGGTAGGCAAGCATTCTGGCAGAAAAACAGTGAGAATGAAACTGTCGGATTGGGAAATTGACGTGACAGATGATATTTCCGACAAATTGACAGAGCTTGCGAAGCGATTGGCGGCGTGCCAACTATACGCACTTTCGGATAAGCAGCTTATGGATTTATATTACGATTATATGGTCGAAGGAGGTGGGAGGCTATGTTTGAATTAGTGGATACTACACTGCGTGACGGCGAGCAAACCGCTGGAGTTGTGTTTGGCGCAGAGGAAAAGGTGGAAATGGTGCGGCTGTTAAACCGTATTGGAATTCATTGGATTGAGGCTGGCATTCCCGCTATGGGTGCGGAAGAGCAGGTGATATTGAAAGAAATGCTCAAAGCAAATCGCAGCGCCGGTATGATTGCTTGGAATCGCGCCGACATTGGAGATGTGGAGAAATCTATCGTGTGTGGATTTGAATATATCCATATATCGCTCCCGGTGTCTGATTTCCATATCAATTATAAACTTAAAAAAAGCCGCGAATGGGTTCTGTCTCGGTTGAAAGAAATTTTGAAATACACGAAAAGTGCGGGGGCTAAGGTGCTTGTTGGCGCAGAGGATGCATCGCGATCAGACAACGAGTTTTTCCTGCGTTATGCTGATACGGCAGCAGAGGGCGGCGCAATCCGGATACGGTATGCCGATACGATTGGCTGTATGGAACCTTTTAAGGTTGCCGAAACCTTCCAAGCATTAGTGATGCGCTGCCCGCTTCCCATTGAGTTTCACGGACATAACGATTTTGGGCTGGCGGTTGCCAATAGCGTAGCGGCATACCAAAGCGGAGTTCCCTATGTAAGCGTTACTTCCACCGGCATTGGAGAACGCGCCGGAAACTCATGTTTAGAAGATTTTGCGGGGGCAATGTCCGCGATTTGCCGTTGTCCGCTTCATCTGAATTTGGCGTATTTACCCCGGTTGACTGAGATTGTGAGAAATGCAAAAATGCGAAAAAAGCATGTCGAAGGAGGTGATCAAATGATTACAAAAGATATGAGAATCGGAAGTGTCATGGTGAATTATCCTGAAACGCTGGAGGTACTTGCCGACTATGAATTGGACTGCCGCAATTGCATGAAGGCAAAATACGAAACGTTAGAACAAGCGGCCCAAATGCACGGTTTCCCGCTGGAACAAATGCTGTATGAATTGAATGATGTGATTTCGCATGGTGCGGAGGACGCGCTATGAAACTTAG
>Ga0153996_1001065_pt1 | contig 11450 bp, 9 predicted proteins | sample TSNC080MetaG_FD_104728 | JGI IMG/M metagenome (GOLD analysis project Ga0153996, IMG submission 104728) | Attine ant fungus gardens microbial communities from North Carolina, USA - TSNC080 MetaG | ecosystem: Host-associated > Fungi > Mycelium > Unclassified | place: USA: North Carolina, Lumber... | reverse complement strand
TTTGCTACGAGTTCAAATTCTCTCGGAAAATATATAAAGCCGAAAACCTTGTAAAATCAACGTTTTCGGCGTTTTTTGTGGCGTCCCTGAGACGATTTGAACGTCCGACCCTTCGCTTAGGAGCACAATTTAACGAATATTAGAATGTGTTATCCCTTATCGTCTAGTGCTAAAAAATCCAGTAACCACGCGGTTTATCGAGCGTTTTGTATGTTATCTCATATCCTCTGATATTTGGTGATTTCAATGATTTTGTAACGTCCAATTAGCAAACTCTTAGCAAATCACAAGTCCGGGTAGCATGAAATATGTACTGCGCAACAACCATCTAAAGGATTTTCTTTGATAGATAGTACCATACCATAATTATACATAGAGTTCAATCAGACGTTCAGAAATGAGCGTCTTTTTTATTCAAGAAAAAAAGACACAATTTTATTAACAATTGACTGCTTTTAAGATTTGGTTGTTGTATAATAGCAATATATGGAAACAGGTAATGCCACACCGCAAGGGTGTCAACCATACATCATGTAAAACTTGAATCTATTGTGATTGTATGTAACTGGATAGACCGGTTAATGAGCAATGCTTGAGTCATATTTGACTATATAAAGTACATAATGTATTATATATGGTGGTTGTGTTGCAGATACTCGTGAGGACTGCAACCGGAGGAACTCATGCGTGGGTTCCTTTTTATATTGGATTTTATAGTATTTAGGCGTTTAGAAAAAAATGGACATATGTTTTATTCTCTTATAGAAGTATTCATAATTGCTTTATATTCTGGAAACTTATACCACTCCACCATTGACGCATCTTTCTTTGAGATATATAATAAACACAAAATAAGCATATTATAATTATGCGTAATTTACTTTACATAAATGTAAAAAGATAAAAGGGGTGGTGGTTTCTTGGATAAAGTCGATACATATATGACTCTTCCCTATGATTTAGCTGGGTCGTCAAGTAAAAATAGGTTTAGACTAGAAATGCTCTGGGGCGTCTGTAAAATGTTTGATTTATATAACGAACCTGAATTTTCTATAGTCTTCGACTATAAGTGTGATATAGAAATACATTTAAAGGATTCCTTTGAGTTCTTCCAGTTAAAGTCGCACAAAGTGCAATCTCCCTACACATTTACTAAAATATCAAAATGTGATAAAAACACCGGAAAATCCATATTAGGGAAGTTGTTTGTGTTAAAAAATACATCAAGTACATCTTCTTCTCCAATTAAAATTGCTATCGTTTCAAATGCTTATTTTAAATTAGGTAAGAAAATATATTCTGATATAGAAGAGTTTGCGTTTACTGATTTGGATGATGCATCTCAAAGAGAAATTACTACTGCTTTAGAAATAGAATTTAACTGTACAAATATTGACATTTCAAATATCCATTATATTTACACCTCAATGAACCTACTTGAACCTGAAAATGATGTAAAAGGAAAAATAACCGGTTGTTTTGAAAAAATAAAAAATTGCGAACCAGCCAAACCAAACGCCTTATACAGATTGATTCGTGAAACAGTAGAAGAAAAAGCTTGCTATGAACTAAGCGTTAATACCTATGAAGAATTAATTCAGAAAAAAGGTATTACAAAACTACACTTAGATGAAATGTTAAATAAATATGTCACCAAAATTGATACTGGTGTTGAAAAAACAAAAGCATATATTGACACCGAATACATAGATATAAAAAAGCGAAAACAACTAAAAGCCTCTCTGGTCAAAATAGTTGAAGCCTCTTTTCTTTCTCGTGAACTGCAAGAAAAAGAGTTGACTATTGCTAATTATCTTACCGATAATGTCGACTCTCTTCCAAATGAAATGGAAGGTATTGTAGACTCATTGCTGCAATCGTTTGAAAACACTTTTTCTATTGAATATTCAAAAAGCGAAATATATGTGTTTTTATTGTTAATCATACATCGTTGGGAGGACGGAAAATATGAGTAAGATGATATTTAAAAAACTTCTTATTTTTTCAAGTGTTGATAAGAAAGCAAAGGTCGTTGAATTTTCTGATGGTAAAAACATTATAACCTCTAGTCCTATAGATGGAACTGACCGTGGAAAATCTATCATAATGAAGAGTTTATATCATGCACTCGGAGGTAACTGCCATTTTGATGCAAAATGGAACGATAATGATAAAACATATATCGTGAACTTTTTTGTTGATAGTAATGAGTATTATATCTATCGATGTAATAGGCTATTCAAAGTATTTGATAAGAACCTAAATTTAATTTTTAAAACAATAGACCGCCAAGAGTTAGCAACCCTACTTATAGATATCTTTAAATTTGCTGTCAAACTGCCTGATAGAAATGAAGAAAAACTTGAAATAACTCCCCCAGCCTTTAATTATCTATTATACTTTTTAGACCAGGATTACATAGATGGTCCATATTTTAATTCTTTCAAGCAATTAGCACAATATCCTAATTTTAAGGAAAATACATTATTTTATCATTTCGGGGCTTTCGACGATGAATATTACAATATCATTCGAAAATTAGAATCCCTGAAGGATGATAATCAAGCTCTAAATAAGCAGAAGAACCTAACTGGAGAAATGCTTCAGAAGGTTGTCTCAAATATCAATGGTGTTTCATACTCAAGCAATATTGATTTACTAAAAAGCGATGTGGAACGTTCGAAGGAAAAGTATAATAACATTGCCAAAACACTTAGTAATATCAGAACCAAATTAATAAATTTGCGAAACGAAAAAGAAGAACTTTTAAGAAGCCTACAGTCACTCAAACTTGTTGATAAAACCAATGAAAGCCAAATTGAATCTCTATTAAGCCATAAGTGTCCATTCTGCCAGTCCGATGTTGCAGATACGGTTAGCTTAAAAATAGCCAAATACAATACGGCAGATGATATCATTTTATTGAGCAATGACTTGCAAATATCCATCTCTTCTGTAGACATTAAAATCACCAAGCAGGAAAAGGAATACAAGGATTGGCTTGTGAAACTAAAGGAATACGAAGAAACTTTGGGCGAAAAAAGTACCGCAATTAATGACGTTTTAAAACACAAAGGCTATATAGAGTTTAAGGATACTCTCATTACAGACATAAATAGAATTGATGAAAAGCTTACTGCCAATGCTTCTGAAGAAAAAGAATACAAAAAGAAGCTTAAGAAATATAATGACACCAAAAAGCAGATTAACCAAAAATATTATGAACTAATGTTATCTGATAAAAGCAAATTTGGTCTTGAAGAAATAAGTCCAAAGAGTTTTGAGGAAATCACACGAGTTTTTTCTGCTGGTGGTAGCAACAAGCCAATCTCAACTGTTATTTGGTATGTAAATCTTATAAAGATAAAAAATAAGTTTAATCCTAATGCCATCTGTTTCCCTGCTGTATTCGATAGTCCTAATAATGCGGAAACTGATACTGAGAAAAAAATTCAAGTATACCAATACTTAGTTGATAATATTGACAATAAAAATCAGTTAATAGTTTCTGGTATTGGGTATGACGAAGAAAGTTTTAATGGTGTCAAATTTGATAAAATAATAACCTTAGAAAATGCAAAATATGAACTTCTTTGCGATAAGGATTATGTGGAAAATGTGGAATTATTAAGAATATTTTGTGATGAATAATACTGGTTATGTAAAGACGCTTTGTTATGAAGCGTCTTTTTTATACTCAATTTCAAAAAGGAGGACGAATCATATCGCATATAGTGAAAGTACATAAAACCGTTATTCTTGCCTATCGGGTGCGCAGCCCAACTTCAATCCAAAAATTTCATACACAATATTTTGACGTTCAGAAATGAGCGTCTATTTTTTTACCCAAAGGAAGGAGCATAAAATCATATGAACAAGATAATGAAACGATTGCTGGCAGGTTTTCTTACCCTCGCAACCGTTCTTACCACTCTGCCTGTTACACAGGTACAGGCGGCAGAACAAGTTTATACCCAAAGAACTGGACAAGCAGGTACAATTGTCAAAGTAGATAACGCCGGAAATGAAGTTTCCAGCTTTACTGAAAGTATAATGAATGCTGATGGCGAAGCCTACTGTATAGACATTAACACAGGCTTTGAAGATGGCTACAAAATCCGTCATAACGCTTCATCCAAAATGACCGAGGAACAAATCACAGATGTTGCTCTCTCTCTGGAATACGTCAAGCAGTATGCAAAAAACAAAGAACTTTCCAACAATCAAATATACTTGTTAAAACAATGTATTGTCTGGCGTAGACTTAGTGTGCATCTGGGCTGGGGATACAACAATGTACGAGCTGCCTATGATGAAGTATCCGAAAAAATCCAGTCCGAAGTGTATGAACAGGCAAAGGCTTTCTTAAAGGAAAATAAAGACCGTTATGATTGCGGTGGCTATATCTACACTGGCAATGGACAGGATTTAGGACAATTCTGGGCGGATTTAGCAATCGGAAACGTTACATTGAAAAAAGATTCAGCCAATGCAGCCATTACCAATGATAGTGATTGCTATTCCCTTTCTGGTGCTGTTTACACTGTCTATTCAGATAAAGACTGTAAAAAAAGTGTTGCTACTCTTACAACAGACAAAAATGGGAATACCAATACTGTAGAACTTCACGTCGGAACCTATTATGTGCAAGAATCAAAAGCTCCCAAAGGCTTTCAGTTGGATTCCAAAGTCTATTCCATCAAGGTTACTGCCGGTGAAACTGCTACTTTGAAAGTCACAGATACACCAAAAGCTACCACAACCCTGATTGACCTGTTTAAGATTGACATGGAAACAGGCAAAGCTACTCCACAGGGGATATCTTCCCTAGAGGGTGGCGAGTTTGTCTGGAAATACTATGACGGTTATTATACTATAGACAATCTCCCATCAGAGCCGACACGCACATGGGTTACACAAACCCAATCAGAAAAGGATAATGATGGCGCTATCCATTACATTACCCGTTTAGCCGATTCCTACAAGGTATCCGGTGATAGCTTTTACAGCCAGAACGGGACAAACTGTCTGCCACTTGGTACTGTCACTGTGGAAGAAAGCAAAGCACCAAACGGCTACTTATTAGAGGGTGCTTATTTGCAGGCAAATGGCAGTGAGGAACAAATCAAAGGGGTGTATGTGGCACAGATTACAGAAAACGGTGAGCTTGCTGTTTTAAGTGGCAGCAACCAATATTCTGTATCTGACAAGGTTATCCGTGGCGGCGTGAAAATCCAGAAACGTGACCTTGAAACCAAAGATACGAAACCACAAGGCAGCGCAACTTTAAAGGACACCGCCTTTTCTATCATTACTTTGAATGACAAACCCGTGCTGGTTGATGAAAAGATGTATGACACCGGCGAAGTGGTAAAAACAATTTACACCGACATAGATGGTGTGGCTGCTACTGCCGCTGATACACTCCCATTTGGACATTACAAAATTGAGGAAACCAAAGCACCGACAGGCTATTTGACCGATGGTGCGGTTGCCCGTGAGTTTAATATCGTAAATAATGGGGAAATCGTGGAATTGGCAGCCGAAGAAAATTCCATCTGCAACCAGATTAAACGTGGTGACATCAAGGGTGTGAAAATCGGCAGCGGCACTCACAAGCGATTAGCCGATATTTCATTCAAGATTACCAGCAAGACAACTGGTGAAAGCCATATCATCGTAACGGACAAAAACGGGCAGTTCTCAACGGCTGCTGATTGGACATCCCACAAGCAGAACACCAACGCCGGAACATCCAGTGAGGATGGTATGTGGTTTGGGACTTCTGAACCAGACGACAGTAAGGGGGCTTTACCATACGATACCTATACGATTGAGGAATTAAAAAGTGATTCCAATAAGGGTTTTGAACTTATCCCCGCCTTTGACGTGGTAGTATCCAGAAACCGCTATGTGATTGACTTAGGCACACTCACTGACGAATACGAGAAAAAAATCACTATCCATACCACTGCCACAAATAAGCTCACTGGGGAAAAGGTTATTGAAGCTGGTAAGAACGTGACCATTGTTGATACCGTCACTTTGGATGGACTGGAAATAGATACAAAATACAATCTAACGGGTTGGCAAATGGTAAAAGATGAAAATGCCGAACTTCTGATTGATGGAAAACGTGTGGAAAGTGACTATACTTTCACTGCCAAAGACAGCAAAATGGAGATTCAGATTGAGTTTACCTTTGATGCCAGTACCCTTGCCGGGAAAGACCTTGTAACTTTTGAAGAATTATACGACCTCTCCAATCCGGAAGAACCGGTAAAGGTTGCAGAGCATAGGGACATTGAGGACGATGGTCAGACTATCACGATTCAAGAACGTATTATTACAATCCATACCTCTGCTGCTGATAAAGCTACCGGAGAAAAAGCATTAGAAGCTGGAGAAAACGTAACCATTGTTGATACCGTCACTTTAGAAGGACTTGAAGTAGATACAAGGTACACACTAAAAGGCTGGCAGATGCTAAAAGAGGAAAATACCGAGCTTCTTATTGGCGGCAAGCGTGTAGAAAATGACTACACGTTTACTGCTACCGACAGCAAAATGGAAATCCAGATTGAGTTTACCTTTAACGCCAGTGACCTTTCCGGGAAATCCCTTGTGACCTTTGAAGAATTGTACGATGCAACCAATCCAGATAAACCGAAAAAAATCGCCGAACACAAGGATATTGAAGATACGGAACAAACCGTTACCATTAAAGAAAAGTCAGCTACTCCTACCACAGAGCAGCCGACCCCCACAGAAACACCTAGTACATCAACAAGAACCAGTGACGCACCAAAAACCAGTGACAATACCAATGTTGCAGTATTATTGGGAATTTTCGGTGTAGCTCTTGCTGCTCTTGTATTTATGGCATATAAAAAACGCCTGCACATGAAAAACATCAACAAAAAGTAAACCGGGAGGTATCTATGAAGCCAACTTCCCGTTCGCCGCCCATATTGAGAAAGTCAGTCCATGGCTGACACTACATCTAACTTCTGCTTGATTACGCTTTACCTTTCTGCATGGGGGTTGTCAAGGGTGCGCAGCACAACGCTTGCCCTTGATAATCCACAGGCAGAAAGGTACTATCCTGACAGCAGAATGATACATCAACAATTAAAAAACAAAAAAGAAAAGAGGTATATATTATGGAATTGAAACACGTTATTCCAAATGTGGAAAAGACATTCGGAGCTTTAGAGTTTGCCGGTGAGAATAAGGTTGAGCAGCGCAGGGTCAACGGACGCATGACCGTAGTTGCCCGTAGCTTCAATCTGTATTCGGACGTACAGCGTGCCGACGACATTGTAGTGGTCTTACCGGCTTCTGCTGGTGAAAAAAACTTTGAGGTAGAGGAAAAGGTCAAACTTATCAACCCCAAAATCACTGCCGACGGATATAAAATCGGCACCCGTGGATTCACAAACTATATCCTGTCTGCTGACGACATGGTAAAAGCATAGGAGGTATAAAAGATTATGAGATTAGCAAACGGAATTATTATTGATAAGGAAAAGACGTTCGGAGTACTGAAATTCTCTGCCTTACGTCGTGAGGTTCGTGTACAAAATGAGGACGGTACTGTATCGGAAGAAATCAAGGAGCGTACCTATGATTTGAAGTCCAGAGGACAGGGGCGAATGATACAGGTTAGTATTCCTGCTACTGTTTCGTTAAAGGAATTTGATTACAATACAGAGGTTGAAATCATCAACCCTATAGCTGATACTGTAGCGACTGCTACATATAATGGTGCAGTCGTTGACTGGTACATTAAGGCTGATGATATTCTTTTGAAAGGGAAAGTCAATCCTCCGATTAGCTCTCCCACAGTATCAACTCCAAATAAAAAAGGATAATAGCTGACAATACACTTCTATATTCTATAAGCATGAATTTAGGACTTAATAAGGATAATAACCTGACTTTCTCTGTTCTTCCTTATACTTTGCTTCCAATTTGTTGTATGCTATTTTAAATTCAGAACACAGGTCACCATCTTTTCGCAGTTCCTCGATAACCCACGGCTGTAGCATATAGGGGAAGCCAGCATTGTTCAAATCAGAAACAGCATATTGATTTGTTGCCTTAGTAATCATCATATTATGTTCAAGAAAATGTACTCCACCATCATGTAGAGGCAACTCGTCAGTATGGTTATCTTCTATGTATAAATCATAGATTAAGGCTTTTTGGTAATCATCCAGTTTTTGCAACCGTTCTTTTGCTGTTGCCATAAACTTCTTCATCAAATGCTTCTGGTGAAAGTATTTATAGCCAGAAATTAATAATGTTACAAGTAAGATAGAAAATGATACGATGAATACTAAACCAATAGCAAATCCAAAGTTGTTTCTAAAATCCTCCATATACATTTTTTCTACTATCTTTTGAGGAAGAAATAATATCATGCCAGATGCAAAAGCCAACGCAGCCATTATTTTACTAGGAAGTTTAAAAAAATCTGCGATATTAAAATCAATATTCATCTAACCACTCCTTTTATCTGTTTGGTTAGATTATATCAAATATCAACTTTTTATTCTATGCAATTTAGCCGAAGGAGGAATAATATTTTTAAAACAAAGAAAAGAGGTAATCGTATTAGAGCCAGCGACAAGTCGCTGGTTTTTCGTTACACTGCATCCACTTTATTTGCTCTGTTCAGTCTGGTAGTTGTGCTGCTCAATATCAGCAGCATTCTAAATACTGACTGGCGAAAATTTTCCCTTATGCAAGATGGCAGCATACAGCTTATCCTCACGCCTTACATGATATTCACAATCATTATGGCTGCTCTGGTGAGTGTACTGGCTGCCTTTTTGTATTACCGCTATCAGTATGACCGGGTGAAGCAACTCTTCCACCGCCAAAAGCTGGCGAAAATGATACTGGAAAATAACTGGTATGAATCAAAGCAGATACAGGATGGTGGCTTTTTCACTGACCTGCCATCCTCCAAAACAAAGGAGAAAATCAGTTACTTTCCAAAGATGTACTATTGTCTTGAAAACGGTCTGCTTCACATTAAAGTAGAAATCACGCTGGGAAAATATCAAGACCAACTCCTGCACTTAGAAAAGAAGCTGGAAACTGGTCTTTATTGTGAGCTGGTTTCTAAAGAGTTAAAGGACAGCTTTATAGAATATGTCTTGCTTTACGACACTATAGCCAATCGTATCGCCATTGATGCAGTAAAGGCAGAACATGGCAGCTTAAAGCTCATGGAAAATGTCTATTGGCAGTATGACAAACTCCCACATATGCTGATTGCCGGTGGCACTGGCGGCGGTAAGACCTACTTTATTCTTACCATCATTGAAGCTCTGCTCCACACCGATGCGGTCATGTACATACTTGACCCCAAAAATGCTGACCTTGCCGACCTGTCCGCTGTCATGCCCGAAGTCTATTATAAGGCTGATGACATCACCGCCTGTATTGATAGCTTTTACGACAACATGATGGCACGCAGCGAATCCATAAAGTCAATGCCAGATTACAAGACCGGAGAGAACTATGCCTATCTTGGATTGGAACCACACTTTCTAATCTTTGACGAATATGTGGCGTTTATGGAAATGCTGACGACAAAAGAAAATGCTGCTGTTCTAAGTAAACTCAAACAGATAGTCATGCTTGGACGACAAGCTGGGTTTTTTATTATTCTGGCTTGTCAGCGTCCCGATGCAAAGTACCTGGGCGACGGTATCCGTGACCAGTTTAATTTCCGGGTAGCTCTGGGACGTATGTCAGAACTTGGTTATTCTATGATGTTTGGTGAGGTGGATAAAGACTTTTTCCTAAAACAGATAAAAGGGCGTGGCTATGTAGATGTGGGAACCAGCGTTATATCAGAGTTCTACACCCCTTTAGTCCCTAAAGGACATGATTTTCTAAAAGAAATCGAAAAGTTGATACAAAACAGGCAGGACGAACAGGCGGCGCACGAAGTGAAAGCCGCAGGTGCGGACTAGCCTGTGTTGGGGTGGCGCAAGCCACACCAACCATTCGCCCCCGGTATCTAACAGGGGGGCACAAATGCAATAGGAAACGGTATCTGAAATACCGGAACCCTTGATGGAATAAGGGGTTCTGGAGAAATACCGAATGTCAACTGACTGGCTGGCAGTTGACACCAGTTTCCAGATAGGAGGAATTTTGCTAAATAAAGCCGATTGGATAAAGGAATTACGGGAAAAGCGTATCGAATACGGACTTTCCCAGAATAAGTTGGCGGTGGCTGCTGGTATTACAAGGCAGTATCTAAACCAGATTGAATCTGGTGTTGCTGTTCCGGGTGATGATGTCAGGGGAAATCTGCTGCAAGCTCTGGAACGCTATAACCCAGACACACCGCTCACGATGTTGTTTGATTATGTGAGGATACGGTTTCCTACATTGGATGTGAAATACGTCGTGGAAACCATCCTGCAATTAAAGCTGGATTTCATGATACATGAGGATTTCGGTTTCTACTCCTATAGCGAACACTATTATATGGGTGATATTTTCGTACTGGTATCTCCCGAAGAAGAAAAAGGTATCCTCTTGGAACTGAAAGGACAAGGCTGCCGCCAGTACGAATGTTTCCTGCTTGCACAGCACCGGAGCTGGTTTGACTTCTTTATGGACGCACTGGTTGAAGGTGGCGTGTTCAAACGCTTGGACTTAGCCATCAACGATATGGTCGGAATACTGGATGTTCCCGAACTGACAAAGAAATGCCAGAATGAAGAATGTATATCCGTATTTCGCAGTTTTAAGTCCTATCGTTCCGGGGAGTTAGTGCAAAGCCGGGAAGAAAACAAATTGAGCATGGGAAACACGCTCTATATCGGTTCGCTGAAATCAGAGGTTTACTTCTGCATTTACGAAAAAGATTATGAGCAGTATGTGAAATACAACATTCCCGTTGAAGAAACACCCGTCAAGAACCGTTTTGAAATACGGCTAAAAAATGAACGGGCTTATTATGCGGTGCGTGACCTGCTGACCTACTATGATGCAGAACGTACCGCATTTTCTATTATCAACCGCTATATCCGCTTTGCCGACAAAGACGAAACGAAGCGACGCAGCGATTGGAAAACAAATAACCGCTGGGCGTGGTTCATGGGTGAGGGACGTGGGCGTTTGAAATTAACGACCAAACCCGAACCATACTCGTTCCAGCGCACATTAAACTGGCTGTCCCGGCAGGTAGCACCCACCTTAAAAGTCGCAGAAAAGTTAGATAAACTGCACCATACTACCCATATCCGGGATATGGTAAAGCACGCAAAACTCACTGACCGGCTGGAAAAGGTGCTAAAGCAGCTATCGGTATCGGTAGAAGAAATGACAGCCGATGAAAAGGAGGTGTGATATGAAGCGTTTATTGTTTGACCTGTTCCTTGTAGCACTTGGAGCCGGTCTTGGAGTTTTTACCATGT
>Ga0153996_1001063_pt1 | contig 11466 bp, 16 predicted proteins | sample TSNC080MetaG_FD_104728 | JGI IMG/M metagenome (GOLD analysis project Ga0153996, IMG submission 104728) | Attine ant fungus gardens microbial communities from North Carolina, USA - TSNC080 MetaG | ecosystem: Host-associated > Fungi > Mycelium > Unclassified | place: USA: North Carolina, Lumber... | reverse complement strand
AGGTTTCTTGCCCTTCCATCGTCTCCAGTTTTTCTCCATTCTTCCCCAATACTCCTGGTCATATCGCTTGTCTGACCACCTGTATAGTTTCTTTGCCGTAAATCTTCCCAGCAATTCTCCCCATCAGAATGTTCTCTCTTCATGCTCTTGCTGCGCCACATCTTCCATGTCTCACCGATACTCTTTCTCAAATTCTTCAATTGCTTCTTTTGCGTTCTCTAAATTCTCACTTCCTTCCTAGGTATCTGACTCCGCCGTAAATCCTTTCCAATGTACTAAATATTTATCTTTTTCTCTAACTTTCCTTTTATTTAGTATTTATTCCACCTCCCATTCTTCTTCCCCTTCAATTATGACTGGAGCTGGTTGCTCCTTCTTTTATCTCTCTACTTGTCCTATGTATCATTGTATTCTACTAACATTTACTACTGGGTGTATTTTTACTATACTAGGTAGCTCCAGTTCTACTGCGTTTGATAATACAATTTTCTTGACTTTGTAAGGTCCAACAAACCTCTTTGTCAGCTTCTCCGTTCTCCTTCCGACCATCTGATATTTTAGATCTTTGGTACTGAGCATGACCAAGTCTCCTACTTTATATTTGTCTACATTCGATCTCTTCCTGTTGGCATACTTCCTCATATCTTCCTATGCCTTCTTTAGCACTGCTTTTGCTTCTTCTTGTATCTCTTTCATTTTCTCTATAAACTTTTCTACTTCCACATATTTTCCTTTCTTCCTCCTCTCAAACCCCATCCTGGGATCTTGTCCATAATTTGCCTTAAAAGGTGATGTTCAAGTACTTGAGTGTACTTTGTTATTATATGCAAACTCTACTGTTCCCAATCATTCTGGCTACTGTTCTTGTCTATGGTCAATGAACATTCTCAAGTACTGTTCTAGTTCCTGGTTGACCCTCTCTGTTTGCCCATCTGTTTGAGGGTAGAATGTCATCGACAATTTACTCTTAATTCCCAATATCTCATTCAACTCCTTCATTAATCCTGCCACGAATTGTGGTCCTCTATCTGATATAATACTTTCAGGTAGACCATGCAACTTCTACACGTTGTCCTTGAACAACCTAGCTAGACCTTCCACCGATGTTTTCTCCGTAGTTGGTATAAAGTGAACTATTTTAGTTAGTTGATCCACTACTACTAGAATACTATTGTATCCTTGTGCTAGGGGCAGTTTAGTAATAAAATCTGCCGATATATGTGCCCAAGGTTTTTCCAGAATAGAGTTTGGCATTAATTTTCCTGCTGGCTATTCTGTGCAGTTTTTATTCCTTTGGCAGGTGTCACATCCCTCCATATACCGCTTTACTTCCTTTGTAACCCCTGGCCACCAAAAGTTCCTAGTGACCAGTTCTACTGTCTTCCACTGTCCTCTATGCCCTCTTATTGGCATATCATGGTACAGTCTAATTATTTCTGCCCTTAATTTCTCATCTTTTGGTACGTAGACTTTTCCTTCTTTATACATGATACTGTTTACCTTTCTCTATTCCTCATCTCTCAGTATTTTTACTCCTGCCTGCTTCATTTCTTCTACCGCCTTTATTACTTCGTCATCTTTTACCTTTGACTTTCTAACTTCCTCTAGTAGATCTACCCCGTCTACTATAATTTCTACTGTTTCTATTTTCTTTACTTCTAACCATCCCAGTTTCACCAACGTCTTGTCCTCATTATCTTTATCCACTCTGACCTCCCAGTCTAGTCTCCTACTCAGACTGTCTGCCTTTTCCATCTTGCTTCCCAGAAAAATTCCAGTTTTGCTCCTTCTAAATAATGCCTCCATGCTTCGAGACACCTGATAACTGCCAACATCTCTTTGTCGTGGATTTTGTAATTTCGCTCCGTAGCGTTTAACAATTTAGAGATGAAGGCCACTGGCCTTCACTTGCCATCCTCGCACTTTATCGACAATACTCCTCCTGTCACATAGTCCGAGGCGTCTGCTTCCACTCTCATTTCTCTGTCAATGTTTAGGATTACTAGGACTAATTCTGTCGTAAACACTTCCTTGAGTCTCCTGAATGCTTTTTCTTGTTCCCCTTCCCACTTTCATTTTTGCTCCTTCCTGACTAACACATAGAGAGGTGTGGCCATCTTAGTGAAGTCTTTTATGAACCTTCTATAGTAGTTGGCCAGTCCTAAGAACTTTTGCACTTCCTTGACATTTTTGGGTATTGGCTAGTTTAGTACTCTTTCCACCTTCTTTTTCTGCATCTCAACCCCTTTTGAACCAATTATTACTCCCAGAAACTCCACTTCTCTTACTTTCCATCTACACTTTTCTGGTTTTATAAACAGATCGTTTTCCTCTAGTCTTCTTAACACTTCTTCTACCAACTCATCATGCTTTTCTTCTATGTCTGTTGCTACCAAGATGTCGTCAATGAAGGTAGTGGTATCTCCTTGGTTTATGAGATCCTAAAACAGGTCGTTCATTATCATTTAAAAGATAGCGGGGGAGTTTGTTAGCCCAAAGTACATGACTATGGGTTCATAGGCTCCGATGTGCATGGTGAATGCTGCCTTCCATTTGTCTCCTTCCTTTATTCTGATGTTATTATACCCCCATCTTAAGTCTAGCTTTATAAATACCTTTCTCTTGCCTACTCCATCCAATATGTCTGCTATGAGAGGAAGTGGATATCCGTTTTTGATTGTCCACTGGTTTATATGATGATAGTCTTGCACTATTCTTTACGTTCCATCCTTTTTTGCTACAAAGTGTACTGGTGACATTTGGGACAATTTAGAGGGTCAAATATACCCTTTTCTCAGTTGATCCTCTATAAACGTTTGTACTTCCTCTTTCTCCTCTCTCGACAATGAGTATATCTTCCCTTTCTTTGGCATGAATCCTTCTTTCAATTCAATGGCATGGTCCCAGGGCTTTCGCACTGGCATTCTTTCTGACTCTTTCTTCCCAAATACTCGCTTCCACTTCCAAAACCTTTTTGGTACTAACTTCTTCAGGGCTTCCTCATCCTCGTCTTTTCCTATTTCTTTTACTTCTTTTTCTCTCTTTTCCTCCTGCTTTCTTTTTCCACAAATAGGTAGACACCTCGCTATCCTTACTTCTTCCTTCTCCCAATCTATCTCAAGGTTATAGGCCGCTAGCCACAACATCCCAAGTATAACTTCTGTCTTCCCTAGGTTACATACATCTATTCTGACTCTTTCCACATGTTCTTTGAAGAATATGTTGTACTCGACCTGGTGCATTATTTCTTCTCCCATATTTATTGTTCTATTCGTATTTTTGACTATTAGGGATTTCTTTATCCTCTCTATTTTGAACCCTTTTTCTTTCACAAAGGTCGTATTCATGAATAGACCTGTTGCCCCACTATCTAACAGAGCCTTCACTACTACTCCTTTATGATTTTCTAGCTTTTCTAGCCCAACTTTCATCCACACTTCTCTTAGTAGCTGTAATGTGCACCACATGTCTTTTACTCTCTCAGTGTTATTGGAAAATTTTGATTTATTGCCTAATTTTTCTGGGTACAATACACTGTACAAATTGTTGAAGGCTAGTCGAGAGCTCACTGTCCTTCATTTTCTTTTGCTGACTCTTGTGGCGTCTCCACTACCCTTGCTTTATTCTTATTCCAACAATTCCGGGCCATATGGCCAAACTTTCTATAGTGGTAACACCTTCTATCTCCTTCTGTTCCTCTATTGACATCTATTGCATTTGGGTCTCTCCGTGGACCCAACTGATTTTCTCCTCTGTTAAATGAACTTCCTCCTCTATTTCCTACTCCTATGTACTGGCCCCCTGCTCTCCAGGTTATCTGCCCTCCTCTTTCTCCATACGATTCTCCTTCATAACCTCCCCTTTGTTGTACATTTCCCCCTAGATACACTGCATTCCTCTCCAACATCCTCTTCTCTGCCCTGCTCTGCCTTTGATTCCTATCTAACCTCACTACTCTTTCTTGCCACTCTTCTATGGTAGACGGCAGTTCTTCTGTCTCTGCTAATTTTCTTTTGATGGCCCCATTGAGGCCCCTCTTGAACTCTTTAATGAGGGGTTGGCCCTCATAGCTACTCTCTCTAGCAACCTTCTTGAATTCTTGGACATACTCATCGCACGTCCTTCCTTCCTGCTCTATCGTCCTCAGCTGCTCAATCTTTCTTTCTTTCTCCGATATTTCCCCAAAATCATTTCTAATTTTTGAAAACAGCTACTCCGCTGTTTCCACCTTTGACTCTCCCTTTGCCAACTTGTCCAACAAGTTGTCTTTCCACGCTTCTGCCACTCCTCCCTGTATGTATGATAATACCCAGGCCACCTAGGTTGTTGCTACCTCCTCCGTCATCTTCATTCTAATATATATGTGAGCTACATTAATAAATGTGCTCATCTCCTCCATCCTTCCACTAAAGACTTAAGGCTTTGCGACCTCTACTCTGCTCCTCTGTTGTTGAAGGAGCATGGTATTAACCTGCTGCTGCAGGGTGGCGATCATTGCGAGGAGTTGCTCCTTGCGGATTAGTGGTAGTTAGCGGGGGGCAAGCATCTGAGAGGGTTCCCTCTGTTGTTGTAGTTATTGTTATTGCTGCGACATATCGTAGGGTGACAGTGATAGTGATAGTGAATTGGAAGGGGATGTCAATTTGTATTCAGATGATTTCTGATCCAGAGCAACTTCAGGCTATGTCTAACAGGGAGCACAATCTTCTCCTGTCTAAACTCCTACTGCCTTATTAACTACTGCCCTAATCAAGAGTAAATGATTGCCCCTAAGAAGGGAACTCCTAAGCTAAGTGGCCTTCTAAAAGTAACCGCCGATCTCCTACATGTACCACTCACAATGGAGCATAGCACAGAGCTTATATAGAGAAAAGGTAAAGAACAATGTCTGATCGCAAGGTCAGAACTTGAACAGTATACTCAGACTTGGTACCCAGTCTCCTCCCTCAGTCTCTCCTAACTGAGAAGTTCTCTTTACAGCTAGGGCCTACTATCCAAGAGGCTTGTGAGTGCTGTGCTCACTAGTGAGGAAGATGAGAGAATAAGTGGTGGTAGGGGTACTGGCTCGCAGCACCGGAATTAAGCCAACTGCATGTTGAACAAGTATGAGCAGGGATCGAGATGATCGGTGCTCGGGAGTGGTATCGAGTTCTTATGTTATTGATAGACAGTGAATGTCCTTAGTGATCACCCTAGGTAGATGTTCAGGAAGAACTCAATGGAGTTCTTTATTGGATTGACTATCTACTTATACTTATCACAAATGGCCACTTACTGATTTGTGATTGGTTGAATTGATATTCAACAAGCTCAAAAAAGTGAAGTTTAGACAAGCAGCAAAGATGTTGTTAAGTCTGAGGTCTAATCCTCAGACTATGAGTCCTTATATACAGAAAAGTAATGGTCTGTGCACTAGTATAAATCATCACCTGATTACTACCTATTGTTCTACATATGGTAGTGTCTTTGTACTAAAATAATGATAACCTAACCATATGGAGGCTGTTCTTTGTTCTAAGAAAAGGACAGATAACTATCTATGGATAATTAATGAAGTCCATGTACAAACATTGAGGTCTTCAAATCTCCACTAATATTAATTGCCTTGAGGTTATTCTAGGCTCATTCTGAGCGTTATAAAGAAGGCTTCTGCTGAGCCTAGAACCAAAGCATTGATCATGGCAGTTTCCGAGATATTAGCGATTTAATAAATGGTAACATGGTGGTTACCAGTTGATCTGCTTAATATCTCAGCCATTATTGATTGCCTTGAGACGTAACTGGTATTTATTGAAAGGTTTTCTTAAGGGCTTTAAGCTGGCTTTGAGACCGTGGAAATCGTCAAAGAATTGGTGGAGATATGACTGAATGAAATTTGTGACAATACTACTTTTACAAGTAGCTGTACACTACTAGTCCACAATCACATGACCTTCTAGAATGTTTTATAATCACATGATCTTGTCACATGGTATGATTACTTAAGTTCCCATGCTATTTATATCTTGTCTGCATTGTATGACTTGATATTTGTGGATCGAGTATTTGAATGCATGGGAAACTTGTTCCTTCTTGGGGCTCTTATAACAATTCAGTGCATTTACTGCATAGTAATGTCCTCATCTAGCATTGCCAACATCTTGTCTACTAACCACTCATTATCAGACCATGGCTGATAATAGTTGTAGTCCCACTCAATGTTTATAACAAAGTTGCTACAAAAGACTACTTAGTAGACCTAAGAGTGACACAGGAGTTATAGATAAAAAAGAGATAGTTTTGCTCCTTAGTAGCATCTTTGTAGTTATGAGCTGCATTCTCCAGGGAATAGATGGCTTGAAGAACATGAGAAAAGGCAAAAAGAAGGACAACCTTAATAGCAGGAAGGGAATAGACACAGATAGTAGAGTTTTGAACACTGATCCCCTGCTTGTAGAAGTCCTAAGTGGCACAAATACAGCCCTGGCTATAGAAGATCAGCTAAGAATAAAGAGCAAAGAAAAAGAAATGTACCTTCTTTGGCAAGACTACTGTCTGAACCAGCAATGGATGAGGGCACAGAAGCAGACTAAAGAAAGAAGTTAGAAAAATAAGAGAAGAGAAGAAGACATACCAAAGGAACAGCAGTAGGAACAGTTCCCACAGGAAGAACTAGAAGAGAAGACAGACATGCAACTGGCAAAGGAGGAGGAACAGGAGGATTGCTGGTGTCATTAACTTGCATAGGGAGTAGGATTAAGTGCTCACCACTAAGTTTTACACTGGTGAAAGTTTCAGAAAGTTTTCAGAATTCTTTTAGTATATAAGTTTTGTAATTCATTAAGATATACTTATTGGTTTGCAATGGAATATGCCTTATTCCAAGTCAAACCAACTTGTGACTAGGTTTCTGTGACAGAAGAAAGAATGAGTTTGTGTCCCAAAGGCCTAATATCTTCTCCATCATGCCTATCATACACAGCAGTATCCTGTAGTCCCTAGTAGTCATAGTCCCACTCAATGTTCAACCCTCCTTCCAGATAGGCCAGTTTGTTCCATCAAATTTAGTATTTTTGGAGAAGAGGGGTACAATGCCAAGTCCAGAAGTGGTCATGTTGATAATAATAAAGTGTTTGTGTATGGGATGTTGAATATATGCACATTAGTAGATGTATACAGAGTGCATGTCAAATATTGGCTTGTTGGAAAGTAGATGTATATGTTGGGTTGGCTATTTTGAGTTTAGGCTTTTAGGCCAGGGCCCATAACCACTTATAAACTATAAAAGTAATAACTCAGATGCCGCCAGTGTGGTAGATAACTCATATATTTTCCATAGTGTCAATGAGGCTTTGCCCCTCACAACATATAGAGTCAATATTTTGATGCTACCCATATAGTTAACCTTGTGAAACTGGGATGAAGTATTGCCATTTAAAAGTCTGTGAGCCTCACAATGCTGAGATAATTCAGCAGTAGTGGGTCTAAACCTTTACTGTTAACCGGCGGATCACGGTCTTAAATATCCTGATCATATATGGCAAATGTGCACGCTTCGACTCGAAGGATGTTTGCACAAAAAGTCTACCGAGACTGAAACTCACTAGAAGATCCGACAAAGGATTGAGAGATCTAAGATAAAGGAGAAATGGTACAGGAGGGTCCCAGACTAAATGCTGGAGACGACCGCATGCAACCAATACTAGGAGACAGTGACAGAAGGTGGGACCGTAAACATAACAGCTACTTGATCAAAGACGTCAGCCTTTTGAGCAAGATCTCGCATTACAGGATGATTTGAATGTTCGATTGACATTTTGCTATATGAAAAGTAGAGTCAGTGTATCGATCAAGACCATTGCACAGTTTGTACCTCCATAATTCTTCTACTTCAAATCTTTTCGATGCTCCTGAGTCTCCAGCGACTGCAAGTGCTGCCAGGGTTTCAGCATCGTCTTCTTGCTGTCTCAACGACTCTTCCAGGTCCGATTTTGCTTCCTTGAATTCATTTTGGAGTATTCTTGTAACACCGCGGGATGTGAGGACATGGGCAGAGGATAGTGAAGGGTTGGCTAGTTGTTCAGTGTAGAATGAATTAGGAGTGTGATACGAATCTTGTCCAGTAGCTAGACCAATGGTAGATTCGATCGACTGGAGTAGTAAATCATCTTCAGCCCATCGCTTTGAACGCTCAAATTGTTTTTTGGCTAGATCTAGTCGATTTATGGCAAGATATATCTGAACTATGACTGCAACGCTGGAAAATTGTTAGTAAAGTCCACACGTAGTACGCATTTACATACGCTTCTAAGTCTTCCGTGTCTACTCCTAAAGTGTCAAGCGCTTCTTCTATTTCTCCGGCATGAGCGAAGGCTGTTCCTGCAAGGACTTTGACCAAGGCTTTGTCCCTTTCGTCAGCTCCAGGATCGTCGCCTTCGATCTCGACAGACAGGTCTCTCAACTCCTCAAGGGCTAACTCTTTTGCTGCAGGATTAGATGCACCGATGTATCGCGCGAGAGACGATGTTGCTTTGGTAGAGACGTTTTCAGGCACATTTTCGAGCAACTTCAGAGCTGTATCACATTCATTGATTGCGATCAGGGCGCGAGCCTTGTAAAGCAGCGTGCGCGCGTAATCAGGAGAGTTGACATCTGGTAGAGCAAGGGCTACCAATGACCGATGATTACCTATGAAATGCAATCAGATTCATCTCTTTCAAAAAATCATATAAGAAAGTACCAAGAATGAATTGTTGTTCGACGTGATAAAGTTCTAAAGAGTCCATTATGAACTAAGAGTGAAGTAGGCGTGACCAGTAACATATTATTACGTAGTCAAACAACTGCCTGGATAAGTTTGGTGACATTCATATTGGAAAAACAGGTTTCAGAGAAAGGAGAACAGGAGCACACCACTACAATGCTGAATACAGTCGACATCGTGGCTTTGCATTGCCCGTGTTTAGGCATTGCACATCGATATGTGGTCTTGTGGTCTCAACAATCATGACCTTGCCATGAAGGAACTATTCCCAGATCGAGATGATTTGTGCCTCGAAATATACACTATAACAGCTCCAGAAGTCTTTCGCTACATCAACAATTGCTCGGCAATCATTATCTAAGATGAATATTCTCGTAAATCCATCATGTTAAGAATGTATCACAGCACCGGCAGTTCCTCATTCGTCTATTGACCCCAGATACCTGAAATAATTTTTGTACAGGCGGGAGATTTCACTGGTCGAAGTTTTGCTGAAGGATATGGCATCAATGTCTTTTCAAACAAAAATTGATGGCTCAGGCGATGATCATTTTCGACCCTTCATTTCTTCACGCAATATTCTAAGGTCCTGTTAGGCTTTTTAGAGGGTAACATGGAGGTACTAGAGGTACCCATCGGGTCAGGCTTAACTCCAACACGTTTATTATAGGATACATTGTATAGGGACACTGGTACGTCTATGCGTCTTATTGCCCATCAAGCCTCGTCTACTGCATTGTCTACTGCATTCCGCCGTTGCAAAACTTCCTCGGCTCGATCCCAAATATCCTTTTGCATACCGTTAGGAAGGTGAATCCACGGAACAACATTGTTGGATGCAAAAACAACGTATCCAACATATTCCAAGAACTGCACTGCGTCTTCACCGACTATCATCATATTGATCTCCTCTCGATCTCCGGTGTGTGCTGCTACCAATACTCGTTTGTCTATCCTGCCTCTGATAGTATCTGAGAAAATGCTCCGGTCACACATTTTCTGGAAAGAGCTCTCGTATAATTTGTCCCAATCGACAATCAACCAACATGACTAGGTAACGTAGTGATGATGGAGCATTGGAGATTTCATGGAGGATGGCGCTTCTGAACTCCTGGAGTTCGAATGTAGCTCAAGATGCACATCAACTAGGATGTGAGTGAGACAGGAGTGATTTCTGAGTACTTGCCAGGGGAAGCATCCATAATGATCACCAATATCAATGGCCAGGTGAGTCAAATTTTGGAAATAAGGGCGTAAAAATGTCTTCATGATCGAAACCAATACCTGAAACGGATAGATGGCGGAGATTTAAGAATTCTTTTGTAGCCAAAATTGATGCTAATTTCTCCAATATTGTATCAGGTATATAAGACCTTGGGCATAGCACGAAAATCTGTTGATCTTGGTGCAAACTGATAGCAGGTCTGTGACTACCGGGTCAACCATTCCGTTGACAAGAATGCCCTTAACTTGGTCCCTGAAAAATTCTTTTGACTTGAAATTGTTGGAGAAAGTCCTCCATAGTCGGTCAGGTCGAGGGGAAATTCGGTTGAATCTATCAATGTCAATGTATTCGTACATCAGTGGCCCGATCCTGCGGTGATACTATATGAGAGGTTTGGAGATGGGTTTACAGATCCGTTGACTTGCCATCCGTTTACTTTACGAGAAACCAGAGCTAGAGCAGGGCCAATGGAAATATCATGACAAACACTATGCTCGAATATTCGTCTCTGAATTTTCTCAGGGAGCCTGCTGAATTGTGGAAATGACTTGGATTCTGTGGGGGAGAATTTGACCTTAGCTTTGCCTTTCCTCTTCCAGCTACCCTTTCTCGTTCCGCGCTGGAGGTTCTGTGATTCATCTTCAAGGACGGTTGTATGTGACGTCTGATCAAGAGTCATAGAAGTTGAAGGATGAGATATTGTTTAGAGCAGAGCATGATGGCACTTGCCGGTGGATCCCGAGGCACCTGCCGAACTCAGAGCATTCTGATCCGGATAATTGACACTTCTTCCCGATGATGGCATCCGTTAGTTTACGAACTACAAGCCTGAACAAATATCCTGTTCGAAGCTTCTAGAAACGGTCAAAGGTATCACAGTAGTAGGAGGAAAAGTGGATATTAATCGCGTGTAGATTGCATAAGGGATAGGTTGGCGCAAAGCAAGAAAACATTGTAATCATGATAGTCCATAGAATGACGACCCTGGCACAATAAAGGGTAATTACTCATAGGGCATATTTTCCAAGGCTTCCCCAAGAGAAACCCAGTTTCTCGATACACTCTCAGCATACTCCTGCTCTTCACGCGCGAACGCCTTGACAGCTTGAGTGACGAGCGTATTTTCTCGATTATGCAGAATTATTCGTAGTTCATTCCATAGACTGACAAGAGATATAAGTTTAAAGACGAGGTGAAATGCAGGATTATATTCACCAAACGCGGATGAACACCCTTCGGCTCATTTGGGCTGCAATCGATCCTTGGTCCTTTTCAATAATTGCCGTCAGCCTATCAGCCTCTCCTTGCCAACCCTCTTTTGCAGCTACTCTAACACCATCGAGTCTGACGCTGACAGTCTCGACGCGTTTCTTAAGGCGTTCAACTTGGTCCATCGAAAGTCGATCATGCCGGACGAGGAGATCTCTGGTTGCAACATACAGGTCACGTTGGGTCTATATTCGCTCTTGTGTGTTATCGATCAGAACTTCACGACCGT
>Ga0153996_1001062_pt1 | contig 11473 bp, 7 predicted proteins | sample TSNC080MetaG_FD_104728 | JGI IMG/M metagenome (GOLD analysis project Ga0153996, IMG submission 104728) | Attine ant fungus gardens microbial communities from North Carolina, USA - TSNC080 MetaG | ecosystem: Host-associated > Fungi > Mycelium > Unclassified | place: USA: North Carolina, Lumber... | reverse complement strand
CTTATTCCATCTGCCTGTTATTGAAGGGCTAACGGCTGATCAGTTAGTAACAGAGCTCCGGCAGGCGAACGTTAAATTGATGGCAACTTGTCTGCAAAGTTCAGCTATTTACTATCAAGCCGATTTCAGCAACTCTGTTGCCATTATTTTAGGCAATGAAGGGCGCGGTGTCTGTCCAGAATTAATTACAAAAGCCGATACGTGCCTTAACATTCCGCTCGTTGGTTCGGCCGAATCACTGAATGTAGCAGTAGCTGCCGGTATACTATTATATGAGTCTGTAAGGCAGCGGGCAAACTTGTAATTTGCAGCATGCTGTGATATAATACGCTTAGCAATGATGGAAATTGCCAATACGGGTAGAGAGGGTGTGTGGTCTTAGCGTGATGACCGCCGATTTCTTATGGAAAATGTTTGAAGCTACCGGTTCCATTGCTGCGTATCTGTGGTATAAACGGCTGATGCTGCAATAACAATAACTTAATAGCGATTAATTTTGCAATGCAATGACGAAGAGAGTATGTTAGCCACGTTTCTACAGGGAGGATGCTGCCCAAGATTGAGAGTGGCGCCGAAACAGCTGACAGAAGTTCACTTCCGAGCATCCAGACTGAAGAGAGTACTTGTGTAGGTCGGACGTTTTTTCCACGTTACTGGAAACTGAGTGTAATTAGGGTGGTACCGCGAAAACAGGACTTTCGCCCCTTGGGGGTTGAAAGTCTTTTTATTATATTCTTTAGGAGGCATGTATGGAACAAGAGCTTAAGTTGCTGAGGGAAACAGCTCTCAAGGAGCTGGCAGAAACTGCTGGTAAAGAGGCTCTTAATGAGCTAAAAGTTAAGTATTTGGGCAAAAAAGGACTATTAACAAGTCTGTTGCGCGGTCTTGGCGCCTTAAGCCCCGAAGAACGGCCGCGGGCAGGTCAGGTCGTTAACGACATCAGAAACGAAATTGAACTACTTATTGCCGATAAGCTTACGGCTGTCAAGCAAGCTGAGGTTAATCGTAAACTTGCTTCAGAGACGATTGACGTAACATTGCCTGGAAGGAGGACTGAACTGGGGCATCTACATCCGTTAACACTGACAATGAGGCGCATTAAGGATACCTTCATGCAGTTGGGATTTGAGATTGCCGAGGGTCCTGAAGTTGAAAAAGACTATTATAACTTTGAGGCGTTAAACCTGCCGCAAGACCACCCTGCCCGAGATATGCAGGATAGTTTCTATATCACTAAAGAATTTTTGCTTAGAACCCACACTTCGCCGGTTCAGGTACGGACAATGCAAGCTGCCGTACCCAATCAACCGATTAGAATTATTGCCCCCGGAAAAGTTTACCGGCGAGATTATGATGCGACGCACGCGCCGATGTTCCAGCAAGTAGAAGGGCTGGTCGTCGACCGTGATATTAGTTTTGCTGATCTAAAAGGTACGCTTGAACTATTCTGCAAAGAAATTTTTGGCAATACGGTCAAGGTGCGCTTTCGCCCCAGCTTCTTTCCTTTTACTGAACCAAGCGCTGAAGTTGATATTTCTTGTGTTATGTGCCAAAGCAAGGGCTGCCGTGTATGTTCAGGCACTGGCTGGTTGGAAATATTAGGGTCTGGCATGGTTCATCCGCGGGTACTTGAGATGAGTAATTTTGATCCACAAATAGTGAGTGGCTTTGCCTTTGGCATGGGCGTTGAGCGAATTGCTATGCTGACATATGGCATTGATGACCTCAGACTATTCTTTGATAATGATATCCGTTTTTTACGTCAATTCTAAGATTTAGGTTAGGGGGAAGATTATGCGCGCGTCAATAAAATGGCTTCAAGACTATGTTGAAATAAAAGAGACACCGGAAAAACTTGCCGATATGTTGACAATGGCTGGGGTTCCTGTAGCTGCAGTAGAGACTTTGGGGCAAAATATCGAGGGAGTAGTTACTGGGCAAGTACTGGAAATGTCCCCCCATCCTAACGCAGATAAATTGTCGGTCTGTAAAATTAATATTGGCACAGAAGTGCTTACAATTATTACCGGAGCAACAAATGTGCGCCAGGGCGATATTGTGCCTGTTGCTACCGTAGGGGCTACGCTGCCTAGTGGCATGAATATCCGGCCGACAAAACTGCGGGGCATGCTGTCTAACGGCATGTTGTGTTCGACAGAAGAGCTTAATATTGACAACAAACTAGTTTCGCCTGAGGCAAGGAATGGTATTTATATATTACCAACGGATATTGCAGTTGGAATTGATATTCGCGCCGCTCTCGGGCTCGATGATATTGTGCTGGAATTTGATCTTACGGCCAACAGAGCAGACTGCTTTAGCATTATTGGTATTGCTCGTGAGATCGCCGTATTAACCGGTTCTTCTTTAAAGAAGCCGATGCTTAACTTAAAAGAAGCCGGTCAGGAGAAAGCATATACGCTGACTAAAATTCAAATAGCTGATGCTAGCCTTTGTCCCAGATTTGCCGCCAGAATTTTGACAGATATTAAGATCGGTCCGTCTCCGGCCTGGCTACAGCAGCGTATTCAAGCGGCTGGTATGAGGCCAATCAATAATATCGTTGATGTCACTAATTTTGTTATGCTGGAATTAGGCCAGCCGATGCATGCTTATGACTATAACCTGTTGGCCCGCCACAGTTTAGTTGTTCGCAAAGCCAATCCTGGCGAACGACTAACTACTCTGGATGGCGTTAAACGGGAGCTTGAACCTGATATGCTGGTCATTGCCGATGCCGTACAGGCTGTCGGGATTGCCGGTGTCATGGGTGGGCTGGCTACAGAAGTGACGCCTAATACCCAGAACGTGCTGCTGGAGGTTGCCGCTTTTAAAGGCGGCAGTATTCGCCGGACGTCACGCGCTCTTAGTCTTCGCTCTGAGGCCTCCGGACGATTTGAACGTGGTGTCGATACGGCCAATGTAATTAAAGCGCTTGATAGGGCTGCCAATCTGCTGGAAGATATGGGCGCTTGTAAAGTGTGCCCAGGCATTGTTGATACTTATCCTGATGTTCAGTTGCCTAAGCAAATATCATTTACACCTGAAAAGATAAATAAGTATCTTGGTACAGACATTCCGGCAGGTACAATGAAAGACATACTCAAACGTCTGGAATTTGATGTTGATGGTTCGGCGGAAAAGATAACGGTAACCGTTCCTACTTGGCGGGGGGATGTTACATTACCGGCCGACATCAGTGAAGAGATTGCCAGGATATACGGCTATAATAATGTGCCTTCGTCAACGCCGTCCGGCAGTATGGCACAAGGTAAGCAGAGCTATCGACAGACGATTGTCGAAAAAATTAAAACAATGCTGACAGGCAGTGGCTTTTCCGAAATTATTTCATTTAGCTTTTCTCACCCGCAGTCGCTTGATAAATTGAATATTCCTGCCGATAGCGCTTTGCGCCGCACGATTGAAGTGCTCAATCCGATAACTGATGATTTCCCTGTGTTGCGCACCACGCTACTAGGTGGCGTGATGGATACTATTGTACGCAACCTTTCCCGAAAGAATGAGGATTTTAAGCTATATGAGCTTGGGGCAGTTTATTTGCCGGCTCAGTTGCCGCTCACAGACCTGCCGCAAGAAACGCTTAAGCTATGCGGAGCGCTAGTCGGAAGACGTCAAGCTCTTGCTTGGAATCTTGATTGGAATCAGCTGCGGGAAATTATAGACTTTTATGATGCCAAGGGGTGTGTAGAGGGTATCTTGGAAGCATTGGGCATCAATAGTTATACGGTAGAAGCAACTAACAATGCTTCCTTACATCCTGGTAAAACAGCAGTCTTCAAAAAAGACGGGGATGTTTTGGGTATCGTGGGCGAAGTTCATCCACAGGTGCTCAATGCTTATGGAATTACCAGGCCGGTTTGTTTGTTTGAACTCGATGTAGAGAAACTTGTCGAGTATGCAGCCGTTCAGCTCGCCTATCAGCCGTTGCCTAAGTTTCCGGCCATAACGCGGGACCTTGCTATCGTTTTATCTGATAAAGTTCCGGCAGGCGATATAACACATGCAATTACTGCTCATGGTGGTCAACTGCTTACTGCTGTGCAGCTATTTGATGTCTATACCGGACAGCAAGTAGCAGCTGGCTGCCGCAGCCTTGCTTTTTCATTAACATTCCAGGCTAATGACCGGACACTGACAGATACGGAAATTGATGAACATTGTCAGTGCATTATTGCTTACTTAGCGGAGACGTTTGGTGCAAAGCTCAGGGAATAATGTTTTTAACTGTTTCTTTAGGCGGGATGTTCCGCCTTTTTCTTTTTTTAGCAGGAATTAGCTTTTTACTGGAGAAGTATATTTAAAGTAAATATTTTTTTCAGGTGGAGTATGTCAGATAAAAAAAACAAAGTTACCGTTACTATATACGGCGAGAGCTATGCGCTTAAAGGTAATATTGAACCTGACCGGATTGTGCGGTTAGCCGACATGCTTGACGAGCGCATGAAAAGAACGGCTAAAGCCAACATAAGGTTATCGCCTGCTAAAATTGCCGTTCTGACCGCGTTAAATATTGCCGATGAATTCTTACGGTTAGAGCAGGATTACCTTGAGCTTATTGAACTGATAAAAGAAGATAAGTAACTAAGTAACTGCCGTCAAGATAGTCGGTATGCGGTATAATCCTTTTTTGTCATGTTAATAATATGAGAGAAAAGGAGTGGTACTGTGTTGGATGGCGGTTCGATAGGTCACGTTATATTACGCTTGGTAATTTTATGCACGATTGCAATGATTGTTGTCAGAATGATGGGTAACCGTACCGTAGGCCAGTTGTCGCCTTTTGATTTTATTATCATGGTTGGCATTGGCGACATTATTGTGGCCGGTACTATGGATGAACATCCTACCTTGGAAGCAGGGGTTGTAGGTCTTGTATTGTTGCTGGTGCTTCAGCAGCTAATGGGCTATTTAGCCTTGAAGAACAATACAATGCGCAAATGGTTCGAGGGTACGCCGGTAACATTGATTAAGGATGGGCGGATACTCCGGGACAACCTGACGAAAATCCATTTTAATTATGATGACTTACGCCAGGAGCTCCACAAGCAAGGACTTGATTTTTCTGATTTAAACGTTATTGAGGTTGCCCGCCTGGAGAGTTGCGGCGAATTTACGATAGTGCGCACATCTGAATGCGAGCCATTAACGAAAAAGCAGTTTGAAGACTCGGTTAAGAGCATCTATGACAATCCGCTAAGCCTAGCCGGCGAAAAGTGGACTAAGTTTGAAAGTTTTATGGACGATGTTCAATTACTTGCCACCCACTTGCGGCAGAAGGAAAAATCAAACGCAAATGACGGTAATGTAGCAAGTAACATAGAAGAAGAGTTGCATTGACGAGAGGAAGGGGTGTTCCCTTCTTCTTTCTCTTATGCGGCCTATAAGGACGGTTTCAATAAATGCGGGTATTATTAATCTTTATTGACGGGCTTGGATTGGGCAGTAGTTATGCTGACATCAATCCGTTAGTGCGGTTTGGCCTGCCTGCTATTACTGAGTTGTTCGGCCAACCGTTAACTCAGTATATTCATTCAGTGCTGACACCCCAATGCTGTCTGCTTGGTCTTGATGCGACTCTTGGTGTACCAGGGCTGCCGCAAAGTGCAACAGGGCAGGCAACCATTCTTACCGGTATTAATACCGCTAAAGTAATGGGACGACATATCCAGGCATTTCCCGGGCCGCAGCTTACGCAAATAATTAGTAAACATAATATTATGAAAAGATTATTCGCCGCCGGTCTGACGGCAACATCGGCCAATATGTATACACCTAATTACTTTGAGTTGGTGGCAGCCCGTAAGCGTCGGCATGCGGCAATTACCTTGGCGGCCTTAAGTACTGCTGCTGCGCTCAGATCATTGCCGGAGGTATGTGCCGGACAAGCTGTCTACCAGGATATAACGAATGAGATGCTGCCAGAGATGGGCATAGACAATATTGCTGTACTGACTCCAACCCAGGCAGCTAATAATTTGCTGAATATTTCTAGAAAATATTCATTTACAATCTTTGAATATTTTCAGACAGACCGCGTCGGGCATAAGCAGGATTGGGCTAAAGCACAAAGAGTTATAAGAGTGCTTGACGAGTTTATCGGGGCTGTTCATCATCGGCTGCCTGCCGATACCTTGCTGCTGATTACGAGTGATCATGGCAATTTTGAGGATATGGGCGTTAGGACGCATACGCTTAACCAGGTTCCGCTTATTGCCCTCGGTTGCCGGGCGCAGGAGACTGTAAGTAAAATTACCGATTTGACGGGTATTACTCCCGCTATACTAGCGGCTTTAGGGAAGGATGAATTGATGTGACTGAATTACTTGCGCCTGTCGGCAGCCTCGAAGCGTTAATTGCCGCGGTAGAAGGCGGTGCAGACGCAGTTTACCTTGGCGGTAAGATGTTTGGCGCCAGACACTATGCCCCTAATTTTACTGACGAGGAATTGGCTGAGGCCGTACGTTTTTCCCATTTGCGCGGGGTACAAATTTTTGTTACGGTTAACACGCTGGTAGATGATAGCGAACTGCAGCTATTAGTAAATTATTTGCGGCATTTATACGAAATAGGTGTAGACGCTATCATTGTTCAGGATTTGGGGGTGGCTGCAGTTGCCCGCAAAATAGTGCCTAGTTTACCCCTTCATGCCAGTACCCAGATGACTGTGCATAACTTAGAAGGGGTTATGTTTCTGGCTGCCAGGGAGTTTACTAGAGTCGTATTAGCCCGGGAGCTGCCGCTTAAGGATATTGAATATATTTGTAACCATAGTTGCGTAGAAATAGAGACCTTTATTCATGGAGCCTTATGTATTTCTTATTCAGGTCAGTGCCTAATGAGCAGTATGATCGGCGGCCGCAGCGGCAATCGTGGTCGTTGTGCTCAGCCTTGCCGTCTGCCATATACGCTGGTTGATGCTGGGGGCAAAGACGTGCTGGCTGAGGTCGACACTGGTGAATACCTGCTTAGCCCTAAAGACTTTAATACAATTAAAGTCTTACCAAGACTTATTGATGCCGGAGTAGCGTCCTTTAAAATTGAAGGACGGATGAAGCGGCCGGAATATGTTGCTGTTACTGTCGACGCTTACCGCCGGGCCATTGACAGGCATTTGTTACAACAGGGCGAATATGATGTAAGTGAGCAAGACAACAAAGATCTGGCCCAAATCTTTAACCGTGATTTTACTACTGCCCACCTCTTTGGTAAAAGCGGGCGCACGATGATGAGTGACCGGCGTCCTAACAACCGGGGAGTGAGGGTTGGCCGGGTACTCAGCTATCAGGCGGCAGGGAAAATTGCCGTTATTAAACTTGATGAACCGCTAGCTGTTGGTGATGTTATTGAGTTTTGGGTTAAAGTCGGCGGGCGGGTCAATGTTACGGTACAATCAATGACTGTTGACGGCACTCCTGTAGCCGAAGCCCACGCCAATAGCGCAGTGGCCATTCAGGTAAGCCAGCCTGTGCGAGTCAATGACCGGGTATTTAAAGTGTTTGATACTAAACTAATGGAACGGGCCAGAAGCTACTTTAACCGGGCCGAAGCATTGCGGCGGGTTGCCGTCCAGGTAACGGTAAACGTTGCCGAGGGTGAGCCGCTTGTCATTATCTTGAAAGACAGTGAAGGGTTTTCCGGTCAGGCGGCTACTGAATTTATTGCTGAGAAAGCAATAAAGCGGCCGCTTACTCCCGAGTCTGTCGCCAAACAAATAGATCGGCTGGGCACTACCATTTTTGCGATAAAAAGCCTTGATTACCAGATTGCCGGCGAGGTTATGGTGCCTATCAGTGAAATCAATGATGCCAGGCGGCGGGCTGTGGAACAGTTAGAGACGGCAAGACTGGCACGGTTTAATAGGCCGGCGCTCTTGAAAGACAGGTCAATTGATAATTTGCTGCCACAAGTACGAGTGCCGCTGCCTGCGGCCAAACCGGAGCTGGTTGTCAATGTCGATAATATTGCCAAACTACAGGCAGCTGTCGACAACGGAGCCGATATCGTCATGTTTGGCGGCGAGTGCTATCGGCAAGACCCAGTATCGTTTGCTGAATATCGGCGTGCTGCCGATTATGCCTGCCAGCACGGTCGTAAAATTATCTTCAATACGCCCCGGTTGGTGCAGCAGGCTCAAATGGCCGAGATTAAAGCAAGTATGTTGTTGTTTAAAGAGTTAAAACCCGCAGCAATCAGTGTCGGCAATATCGGTTTACTCCATATCGCCAAGCAGCTTGTCGATGTGCCGTTACATGGCGATTATCCGCTTAATATCTATAACAGTATTACGGCGAAATATTTTGGTGATTTAGGGTTAGCGAGTTTAACTCTGTCACCTGAACTTACTTTTTCACAGGTTGAACAACTAGCGGCAAAAGACCATGTCCAACTGGAATGTATTGTGCACGGTTATTTAACGCTGATGATTTCTGAATACTGTATGCTTGGCGGTCTCTTAGGCGGTCAAGATGATGGACAGTGCAATCAGGCTTGCCGCGGGGGTCAATTTTGGCTTAAGGACAGAAAGAACGAGCTATTCCCGATTGTTACCGACCAGTTTTGTCGGCTGCATATTCTCAATGGCAAAGAGCTGTCGATGCTGCCGCATGTACCGCGTTTTAGGCGCGCCGGCATAAACCGACTGCGGTATGAAGCCAAACTTAGCCCAGTTAACGATGTGGCACGTATTACTAGGCTGTACCGGGAAATGATCGACCAGGGAGAACGTCATCCGCTGCTGCTTGAAGATAATCTAAGTGGGGTCGAACATGAGAATATAACGCGAGGGCATTATTTCCGAGGTGTATTATAGTTCGTATAATCGCGTGATTGAAGGTTCGCGAGTTCGAAGACAGATGAGAAAGGAGAACTTTACATGCAAGCAGCCGTGCTGTCAACATTAGAATATAATAAAATCCGCAATATGCTGGCAAATTGCACCGGCTCTGTTATGGGGCGGGAGCTTGCAGAGCAGTTGGTGCCTGTAAGTGATGCTGATGTAGTTAAAGAACGTCTTGCCGAAACAGCCGAAGCCCGCGAGATCCTAAACAGTATTCCTGTTGTGCCGCTCGGCGGCATCCGTGATGTTCGCGCTACGATTAAAAGAGCCGAGCTTGGATCGTTGTTAGAACCGCATGAGCTATTAGCCGTAGCTAGTACGCTGTATGCCGCCAGACGTCTGAAAGGCTTTATTTCAGACTTGCCTGTAGCTGCTGAGCGATTAAAGGCTATCGTCGGCCAAATAGTTGTAATGCGAAATATTGAGACTATTATTGAGTCCACTGTTACCGAGCAAGGTGTCATCAGAGATGATGCCAGCAGTGAGCTTTTGAAGATCAGACGTGAGATCAAACAGGCACAAGGCCGGGTAAAAGAAAAGCTCGATAGCATTTTGCGGTCAGGCGAATACCAGAAATTCTTCCAGGATGTCTTAGTCACTGTACGGGGGGATCGGTATGTCATTCCAATTAAACAGGAATTTCGCAATAACTTCCCGGGTATCGTCCACGATCAATCGGCCAGTGGCGCCACTTTATTTATTGAACCAATAGCAATCGTTAATTTGAATAATGATATTAAGCAGCTTATGGTAGCAGAAAAAAATGAGATTGAACGGATTTTAACCGTAGTAGCCGGACACATAGCAAAGGTAGCTGACGAGATTGGCGAAAATCTTGGCATTTTAGCCCGACTTGATTTTACTTTTGCCAAAGCTAAACTGAGTATTGATATGCGAGCTATCGAGCCGATCATCAATACTCAGGGCTATGTCAATCTGATGCAAGCCCGTCATCCGCTGATTGCCGCTGATTGTGTGGTGCCGATCGATGTTCAGCTTGGCCGGAATTTCTCTACGCTGCTGATTACCGGGCCTAATACCGGGGGGAAAACCGTAACTCTCAAAACTGTAGGGCTGTTTGTGCTGATGACTCAGGCCGGATTGTTTGTGCCGGCTGCCGCTGACTCCGAGATGCCGATCATTGCTAATGTCTTTGCCGATATTGGCGATGAACAGAGTATTGAACAAAGCTTAAGTACATTCTCGGGTCATATGACTAATATAGTCGGCATACTAAACAAAATTACCCCTAATGACTTAATCCTAATTGATGAAATTGGCGCAGGCACAGATCCCAGTGAAGGAGCCGCTCTGGCGATGGCTATTTTGGAATATATTCATACACTTGGTGCTAAGACGATCGCGACGACACATTATAGTGAATTGAAAACATTTGCCTACACTAGACAAGGTATTGAAAATGCCAGCGTGGAATTTGATATCCATACTTTGCGTCCGACATATCGCCTGCTTATCGGTATACCGGGAAGTAGCAATGCCTTCGCGATTAGCAGGCGGCTTGGTTTAGCCGAATGTATTATTGGTCGTGCCAAAGAATTAATAAATAAAGAGCATGCCGATTTTGACACTGTTCTTCATGCATTAGAAGAACAAAAACGATCTCTTACTTTAAGGCTTGACCAAGTTAAGAGGCTGGAAGAGGAATTAAGCCGTACGCAGGAAAAATTGTCTGCAAAGGAACGGGTTATTGCAGAAAAAAAGACAACTATACTGACCAAAGCCCAAGAAGAAGCGGCCGCCATCATCCGTCAGGCCAGACGGAGCGCCGAAGAAATAATTTCGGAATTGAAACAGCAGTTTTCCGAACATAGCGGCCGGGAGCGGCAGCAGGCTATTGACAACGCCCGGCGGAAATTACAGGCAAGCAGTATTGATGCTAATCGCTTTGCCGGCAATGAACAAAGTGATTTGCCGGAATTATCGCCAGAGGAGCTAAAGCCGGGAATGCAAGTGTATGTTACGACGCTCAAACAACAAGGCGAAGTGTTGACTATTGGTGGCGCAGATGTGACGGTTCAGCTTGGCGCATTGAAATTCACAGTACCCGTCTCGGTTTGCCGGCTGTTAACAGAGCCGACAAGCCTTCAGGTGGCTCCGCCCGTAAAACATGTCCATATGATTAGAGGAGAAACCACAGCAAAGCAAATTGATATTCGCGGAATGACGATTGAAGAAGCAGAGACCGCTTTGGATAAATATTTAGATGATGCTGTCTTGTCCGGCTTACATGAAGTGCTCATTATTCACGGTAAGGGAACAGGGGCACTACGTAAAGGCGTCAAGGCTTATCTCCAAATTCACCCGTCGATAAAAGGTATACGTATAGCCGAGCTTAACGAAGGAGGCACAGGAGCCACTGCGGTAAGATTGGCATAATATAATAGCTTTAAATCTTGATATCTTTTAAGAACAAGTAAAGTTGCTATGGAGTCCCTTAAGCGTGTCAGGCAAGAGTCCATATTTTGACCGTACGTCAAGGTTGAAAAATAAAAGAAAAACTTGTATATACCCATAAGAGCATAGCAAACAAACCATCTTTCGGTGGTTTCAAAAAAAACAAACAAGCAGTTGTGAAAAACAAGGTAAATTAAACTG
>Ga0153996_1001061_pt1 | contig 11497 bp, 5 predicted proteins | sample TSNC080MetaG_FD_104728 | JGI IMG/M metagenome (GOLD analysis project Ga0153996, IMG submission 104728) | Attine ant fungus gardens microbial communities from North Carolina, USA - TSNC080 MetaG | ecosystem: Host-associated > Fungi > Mycelium > Unclassified | place: USA: North Carolina, Lumber... | reverse complement strand
TTTGAGCAATACAAAAGCAAGAATAAGTGTAATAACTAATTAAATACTACACTTATCCTTGCCTATTTGTCAATATTTTCTCCGTATTTTACACTGTCGTAAACACACCCGTATGTCAAGCACAGACTAAAATTTTCTTGAGCTCCACACTAAAATCCCGCATTTTCCAGGTTTACAGTTAAGGAGACGAAGATGAATTACGTAGTATGCATCATAAACATAATGGGGAGTTCACTTATACCAACATGAATGTTAATGGAATAATGTTCGCAACAGATCGCCTCAAAAGCATATCTAACTTAATAATTGCAGTATGTCGTTCCAATCATAGTCGCTACCACTTGAATCTAAATTATGGATGTACATGGTTGGCAAATCAATTTTACTTTTTCCGCTCAATATTACTTTGTGAATATCAATGATTGAAAAAATTAATTTCTCCATTTTTAATAACTCATTTTTATTAATATATAAATAAAAGTGTTGCAGGATATCATATACAATATGAGCCCATTGCGAGTTCTCTCTTTCGTTTTTTTGCGATTTGATAGCATTTCCTAAAAACTCAAATAGCTCATTATCACACAACAACTCATATACCCGTAAATAAACATCGTCGAACCCACTGCTTCTTAATGTATATCCCATTTTTTGTTCGGAAATAAGCCTACAAAGTTGTTTGATATATTTGTAAGAATCAACAGGTCTTTCTGCCGTCACCTTTTCCAAAAATTTAAGGCAATCAATACCTTGTAGCAACTTTCTACTCGAATCGGATTCTAATTTAATTAGTAATTCATCAAACGTACAAGAATCAGGGTCTTCTGTTTTGTCTATAGATGCAGTATTATGATAATCCCAAATTCCATTTACCTGTTCGATTTTATAAAATTTTTGAATGTCAATGCTATTATTACAACAATACGATAAAACGGTATTTTTGGTTTCTGCTAACCATTTCATTTCATGAGCATTAAATTCTTGCGGTTTATTAAAATAATCATAAAAATATTTCCATAGTATTAAAGCATCATCTAGCTTAATAACATTAGCTTCTAATAGCTCGTGAAAAACATAACGAACAATATGAATTTTACCACCTACATAATTAAGCTTGAATGTTTTTACCAATTTATATAGTGTATCAACTGATTCTTTGTAAGCACACGCGGCAAAAATATTATAAACTGCTAATATACTATTTGCATCAGATACGCCTTCTACCGCTAAAGTTATTTGAATTATTTCATCTAAATAATTCTTCCATAAGTCTGGTCTAATAGCCACAATGGCTTCAAGGCATGTAACCAAATCACATAAAACATCTTCCTTATGCTCCGTATAACCATTAACAAAACACCTATTGTAATCGTCCAATTGCATCATAAATTCATCAGACATACTAATTTGTTTTGCACAACGTTTTATGCTATGAAATTCAGAAGTCCTGCTGGATAATGACCATTTCCAAACAACGCCTTTTTCGCCAGCAATCTTATTCATATATTGCCTTGGCAGTCTTTTTTCGCCTAGCTCATATAAAAAAGGTAAAATAATTGGCGAAATAATCCAATCCCATTTTTCTTCATTTTCTAAAAGTGTCAACCTGCTTTTTGATTCTGAAAACAAATGTGTTCGCAATTCACACATATCCGAGCTTAACTTCACTAATTTATTAAACAAATCATTCACATAATCATATACATATAAGTTCGAGTAATAGGGGTTATCTCTCTGTAAATGTATATTTACAAGCACTTTGAAATCTTCTAGAACTGGTGTGGAAGAAAATGCGGAACCAACTTTAAGGTTCGCCCATAACATCAATTCAAATAACTTTCGTTCTTTATCATCTATAAAATTGTAATATTCATCAATAAGATGAGTAAAGTCATCGTTTGTCTCGCAATATCCCAAACAAAAAGCCAAATTCATAAACGAAAGCATCTTATATTCATTTGTTTCAGAAGTACCAAAATAAACCCCATCTAAATAGTAAACCCCTTGATTTCTAATATCATCAAGAACCACGTTGAAATCGTCATTAATATTCTTGTTTTGTATTTGCCACGATAATAATTGTAAAACAACTGGCTTGTCAGGATTAAAAGAACATATCAAATCTATGTTTTCTAAAATAATATTCCATTTGCCATCATTGTGGGCATTTTTTAAGAAAACAAACAGCTCATTGCCTAAAGCAATAAAAGACAAAATCGAGAAAGTTTTATCAAAGTCTTTATAATCATTTTTTGTAGCGGCAACAAACCAACCCTTAAAAAAGTTGCTCATAAAAATATTGAAATTGGCATTACTAATTTTGCAAGTGTTATTTTCAGATACGGCAAACATATCTTTTTCACAATACTTACATATCTGCCCCAATTTTTGTATTAGCTCTTGATAATGTGAATGTATCACAATTTTATCATTCATCTCTCGGCAAAACACATTAATAATTTCACTAATATTTCGTTCAGAGAAATGTTTATCAATGATTGCAATACTTCTTTCGGTTTTTTCTTTTTCGCAAAGGAATAAAGCGTCATTTAGTATGCTCTCAAGTTCTGTAAAGATATAGTTATTCTCATATGGAGCGATTTCACCAGTCAAGAAGTAAAAATCATTAACGGCTTCTTTGTACATATATCCAGCATACTCTGTAGATTTATTGAATTGCTCAAAAATTTTCAATGAAGCACAAATATTTACCAGTAAATCATCTCGTTTATTTGACAAAGCTATTGATATAGCAAATTGTATTTGATCTCTAATGTCGAGAACTTTTTGCCCTATTACAAATGTTTCTGAAATATATTCTGCATTTAAGTTTTCAACAAACAAAAGCGGTTTTGAGCTTTTTAATAACTCATAATTAATATAATGACGCTCATAAATGCACGCATTGTGAGTATAAAAATATTCAGCCAACTTAATTTTTATTTCGTTCAATTTTTCTGTTGAGTAAATAACATTAATGCGTCCCTTGAAGAACACCCTAACATCACTTATTTCACACGAAACTTTATTATCTTCAACTATGACCATCGGCTGTAATTTTTCAAAAATACTAACCCATTCGCTTTGAGACAAAATCAAGGCATTGTTAATTTCTGAAAACAAGTCAATGCTTAGTGGCTTTTCTATAATTGATAGAGCAATAGCTATTGACAATTCGATTTCAGATATATTTTCTTTTACAGTAAGGTATGAAGTTATTTCCGATCTGCAATACTCCCATATAGCGTTGTAATACGCATCAACGCCGCACTTTAATTTTCTACTCTCAATTATTGATTTAAAGGATTCGATATCTTTGCATTTTTCGGCTTCTTTCGCTGCAAAAACTGCACTCAAAGTGTTCCCGTTACTTACTTCAAATATTATATCTTTAATAATATTTCTATCAAGTTCAGCAGGCAATGAATTTAACAGCTTTGTTATGTCCTCTTTTTCAATAGCTGGAATGTCGCACATTTTAACATATTCGGTATTAGTTATCCACAGTGGGTACTTATCTTTATAAGCCTCATAGGGCTGACCTGCAATTAGCAGACATACATTCGCAGGAATATTATCAGGATAACAAAATCGGTTTAAAAATGTTTCCGGGTCGCCACTCCTTGCCGCATGATCAATGCCATCAATAGCAACAATAATTTTCTTTCCTACCTTTTTGCCCAATTCTCCAAGTATTCTCAATGTTTCTCGTTGTAAATTATCATCATCTATCCAATCAACAAACGGAGTTATATTAAGCCCATCAAGATTAACGGAATTGTTGTATATATATTCAACAATTTGTATATATAAGTCACCCCATAAACCTCTATAAGAGGATACTCCTTTGTCGCTACCCATATTGGAGTTATCCACCATTATTGGTTTAAACGCATGAAATCTAAAATCAATCGCCTTTTCGACCGAATAAAGATAACTTACCAATGTCGTTTTACCGCTTTGTGGACTACCAGACAAAAAGACTATTTTTTTGTCGGTTCCATTTAAAATGTCCTTCAATTCTGAAGCAAATCTTTTTCTACTCTCAAATCCATTTGCAATTACAGGCAAATCATGCTGTCCAACATACTGATTTGGTAAAGTTTCAAATAAAGCTTGTATAACCATTTCATGCGAAACTTCCTGTGAATTTCTTTTAAGCTTTCCGTCCTTAGTTACCCAGTCAGACAATTTTGATTTCAGTTTGTCCAAAATATTATTAGCTCTTTTTGAATCAACAGAATATATTTCTTCAATTTTAGCAATGATAAGTTCTTCATGTTTAAATAAGTTGGGTCTGCCTAATTGTATATCAAAACTTTCAAGAAATTTAAGCCTTAAATCATCATTGTCTGTTTTAAGGTCAGATATTTTTTCTAGGAATTCAGTCCATACCTTTTCCCATTCTGCATAATCGTTTTCCATAACAATTTCATCTACAGAGTTCACACCATTTATTATTGATTTTATATAGCTCCAAAACGTACTTAATTTGGGGCGCAAGTATTTACCTTGGTTTTTATCACCATTCCAATCATCAGAACTTTGGCGGTTAGTATACAAAATAAATTTCATTTTGTTTGAATTAGTATATAGTGTTTTCCATTCCTTCGAAAAATCCTTCAAATATTCACTGACTAACGTAGCCAATCCTAGTTTGGAGTTGTCAGTAGTATGCTTTATTTGAAATCGTTTTTCAGAACCATCTTTATATCGCACAACTATATCATCTAATTTTTGAGAATCATTTGCTTGGAAAATGACACAGCTTATTAAGGAATTGGGATTAATTAAGTCTACAAGAAAATCAATTCCTATATACCATTCATACCAAGCATTTGTTTGGTCACCCGCATTAGGGTGTATCATTTTATTCACTAAAATACACCTCCAAATTACACTTTGTAAACACATTTTCAGGTTGGTATATATTGCTGTTATTCTTTACTTTTAATATTTAATTTCATGCAACAACTATCAATACACACTGAAGCTCTCTTTTAGCAAAGTAACAGTCACATTATCCGACTAATATGCAAAAAGTCACTTCAAGAAATAGCAAATTCCAACTGCCCATTATTGCTATAACTAGATATCTTATAATTCTATGTAAATTTTGCATTATAGGCATTATATGATTTGGGCGTTAAAAGGTTAGTCTTACTATTTAGGTTATTAATTTTGGCATAAAAAGGTATATAATGATTAAAGCGTCAAAAAGTATTTTTCTTGAAAAACCATTTTTACTCATAGTCGATAATGCGTTCCGTGTTTTGACGGATAACTCCCGACTGAACTCATCATTGATATCAGTTTTAATCTGCATAATTAGATTGTTATTTGGGGATGTCTTGTTCGTGTCAATGCTCCTTATAACTCAAAAGCGCCATCCACAATTATATCACTTGTTGAAAGGTATGTGAATTTAGATTAACGCTAAATATTCTCAAGATATACAGTGAAATGTGTTTCCCCAACAATCACCATACATCCGGGGCAACTTTGAGTCATATTATATTCTATTATTGATTGCATTAGCATTTTATCATCTTGGCTTTGTCCTGTACAATCATTGGGATGAGAATGCCATTCGCCCACATAGCCTAAGTTCCCTGCCGTAATATCTTCAATTGCTCTGATTCTTCCCAGTAGTCCTTTACTTCCTCTTATATACGAGCGAGGTGATTCAATACTATCCTCTGGAGAAGATATAAAGTCTACAACATAGCAAATTTTCCGCTCATAATCGTAGGTTCCGATTAATACTCCACCTGTTTCGCAAGGAAGTTTCTTTTTCCTATTATCATAAAATTTTGTTTCAACCTGGCATGCAATTTTTATTGTCCAGTCTCCATAAGTAAAGTGCTTATGTGGATTAGCTGGGTATATTTCGGTATCAATAGTTAGCCCGTCTATTTTCCAAATTGCAATAATACCTTTGGCATTATTGGTAGCATCTTTTATAGCTTTACTACACAGACCTGAAAAGATTGCAACATTGTCCTGCGGATACTTTAGGCTCGTACTTCTGCAACTAGAAGAATAGACAACCCTGTGTTCCGATTTGAGATGCTCATAATACTTTGGATTGTTGACTAAAATATTGTAATATTGCATCTCTAAAACATCCAAGGTAATTTCTCTATTTTCATCCTCCAGAAGCATTATCGCACAGGAGCCAGTTGGATTCATGAAAAAGCTAACACATCTTGTCGTTCCGGCAAGTTCATGACATACATAGCGCTCAACGGCAACAGACGCGGATGTATCAATAAGCATCCTAGAGTTTTCTATCACTTCAATAAAATCACTTTTCAAGTCGGGTGACAAAATATTGGTTCCCATAAATGCATTTACACAAGAATCCACTTTATCGGGGAATATGCGTTCAGCATAAGCGCTCATCGCTTTCGCTTTGTTCTTCCCAATATCCGAAGCATTAAGGCAATGCCGAGATAGGTTGTGAGGATATACCACATCCGGATCAACATAAGTCCATTTTCCATATCCAGATCGAATACAGTTGTTTGCAATCTGAGCTCCGAAAGCACCTAAACCTATTTGAACGAAATTACTATCGCAATGGAAATTTTGAGCATTATTGAGATTTTGAGCAAAATTGCGATTTAAATGACACAGAACCTCATGTTGCATGATCGTTATCTCTTGCGCATTTATCAAATTTTGTTTCTTTACTAGTTTAGTTCCTACTTTGCAATATCCAAAATGCTGATATAATTTTTGAAACGTTGTTTCTATAGTAAAGGCCTTTAATTCAAAGCGTTCAGGCTCAATATCAGGAAATCGTGCCTGTGATATACATACCATTAGCACTAAAGCACAATTCTTGAGAACGGTTTCTTGCTGATTAAATAATTGCATATACTCTTTTGCATTCTGCTTTACTGCCCAAATAGGCAATATACATTGGTCAATTTTTTGCAGAATATCCTCGTCAAAAGCAGAGTTTAGGTCAAATAAAGTTTGCGGAAGGCTATTTATTATATTATCACTATATGTCTTTTTAATGACTATGCGCAAACAAGCAAACAACCTACCTCGTCCACTTTCTCGGAGGGGTATCTCTGTTAACAACCGTCCAGACTCTGTTTTGATTTCCTCAAAACGAATAAATGGGGGGGCACTGGCATGTTCATTCACATTAAATATTGCAGAATCACGTACTGACGGAAAGAATGGCTCTAAAGGTTGATCAGGATGATGCAATTCACCACGCGCTGTTTTTGAAAACCAATACACTATTCGGTTGATAAACATGCTTGCGTTAAACATATATTTGATATCGTGAAAAGGCACATCAAATAGGCATAGCGTTTTATCGCCGTTTTCATAGACATTTAGATGTGGAACTATAGGAAAATCTTGGCGACAAAATACCTCAGGAAGACCGTCATTTACGATCTTTATTTTAATGCGTTCGATAGCTTTAACTGGAAAGACAGGATATTGTGGCAATTCAATTGCCACAATATCTACCTCTAACAGCTCCCATATATGTCCCACTGCTGCGCTACTTGAAATAACTTTCCCAATTCCGGTATGTTCCAGGGCTAATACAATTTCCTTTGAAAAAGCAAGATGTAAAGACGCTAATGTGATCATCGTTCGCCCCCGGCTCTCGGCGCAGATTTTTTTAGATAAGTTGCTTGAATATTCTCTGATTTAAGAGTAACGCCCAGATTATCTATTTCAAAAATAATGGGCGTGGGCTTACTACTTTTCAGCGAAGTATGCTCCATTGTAGCCATGAATTCTACATCAGCGGAAGTATAATATTCATATGCCCTTTTCGCAATCATGTGCGGAGGAGATGTTTCTTCAGTAATTTTCACGCATGAGGCTACCATTTTTGCATTTTGTTGTGCCTGCTGCAAAATCCATTGGACATTCTCTGTGGGGGTAATTCTATATGTGTCTTTTTCTCCCTTCTCGTTAAGCCCTGTATGGCTGCAATGATGAGGAATATCATATATATCCCAAATCAAGAAATCTTTGTTCCCATTCGCTTTTGAAATATCTACAATCTTATCAAGAACTTTATATGGGGTGTCGCCTGTGATGAGAATATTTGTTTCCCTATCATTATTAAATAATCTTATCTGCAACACAATGGAAGGATCGTTTTTATCCTGAACCTCTTCACTATCCTCAGAAAAAGGAGCATGGACGAAAAATTGCACCTCATCTGTTGCACCATCAATTTCAATGATTTCGCCAGCGTGGACAACCAAATGTTTAATATCATCGTACTCAATTTCTTGCGCTTCTAACCATGAGGAAAGACTGTCAGGGGCTGCAAATATTTTCACACCATAGCCTTCTTTTAAACGATATCTGACTTCGTTTCTGATTATTTTTGCATCAGCACCGTTCTCAAGGTCAGTTTCTAAAAGAAACGCAGACGAAACCCATAACTCATTGATTTCGGCTCTATCCTTAGATTGATATTTAGCGGCGTGATCAAGGTAAAAAAAGTCACTTGCTCCTTTGGTATGATCATCATGAGCATGAGAAAACATTACGACTTTGAATTCATTAATTTCAGAAAGCTCCTGTTTTATATCTATGCGCTCGTCAGTGACCGATCCATCATTCATGGCAGCATAGTCAAATAGCAACTTATCTCCATTGGACAATTCCAATAAGCAAGTTTCTGCATTTCCAAGTGGATAAAAAGTAAATTTTTGACTCATTATGTAATCCTCCTAATTCTGTGTTTTTGAAATATCAACAGCAATGACTGTATTAACAAAGCGATTCATCTTTATGTGTGTTGAGATATTCGTTATTATTCCTATTACCAATAATGCAAGAATGAAGTGCCAAGAAAACAAGACAGTGTCATTAAATAAAAACAATGAACTTATATATAACACTAGAAATTCCAAAGTTTCAATATATAAGTCACGACAGAGTAAATAATCTGTCTGTGTTTGCGTGATGGCTCCATCTTTTTTATGCTCGCTGTAAATCTTATACCAGTTGGTATTTTCATAATAGAGTTTTTCTTTTTTCTGCGAAGGTCTATTTTCTATAATGCCAGAATAACGAGAGATGGCATCAGAGATCAGAAAGCGATCATCATTAACTGCTTTGTTTGTAATGCGTGTAAAAATGGTTTGTCCTGATCGTGGGATAAAAAACAAACCTACTAATTTATCTTTTATGTTGTTACTGATTAACGAATCACCTAAAAAAGTGATTAGAGATAAAACTCCGGAAATTGTCACCCCCTCCATAATAGATATTATGTTTTTGTAGTTGCTTTCAGTAGTTTCAGGAATTTGCTCAAAAATCGGAGTGCACCACAGTAAGAACAACAGGAAATATACAAGCAATAGGGACTTCATTTCTTTTGATCTATAATCTTTCAATACAAATAATCACTCCTCACATATTTAGAATGGTACTGCAATTAGGTATAACGCAAACAATAGTTTATGCTACTAGATGTCTTGTGACTCTATATAAGTTTTGCATTATAGTCATTATATATCCTTTTATGCCAAAGTTCAAACTATCCATGATGTAAATGTTCATTCATTAACAATGCTGAATACAAATTACTTTCTTTTGTGTAATTTGGCGATAGCTTTTTTTCTCTGCTCCTCCAACTTAATGATGATTTGGACATTGTCCTCTTCTGTAGCACGATATCGCTCAATTCCTTCTGAGAGAATATCTATTTCGTTATCCAAATCTTTCAATTTACGATAACCCATAGCATAGGAATTATAAAGAACAGGGGCAAAATATCCATTATAGCGTGCCACATCAAACAGTTCTATCGCTTCTTCGATATTTCCCTTTTTTCTTTCAGCATCCCCCTGTTCCCAATACTCAAATCCATCATCAAACCCTTTTTCCCAATTATTCTGATTCCGGATCTGAGAAAGAAGAATACGATTGTTAACAGGATGGATCTCTATTTGCGTTGATACCTCGATATTAACATCGCTATATTCATCCTTTAACAACTTCCATACGTCAATTAGGTGGTAAGATGGTATTTTCCTGGTAATACGTTCCTCTGCCTGTCTCCCATCAAGGTCATTGTTTGTAACATCGTCATCACCACTATATATCCAAGCAGATGTGGATTTTGCATATTTAGATTTTAAAATTTTATTTCCATTAGCTTCAAGAAGCGAAACCACCTGGCTATAGTAGCTCTCATATTTTCCACCGTAAACAGTTTCCAATATTTCTTTAGAGATACCCTTGTTGATAAATACAACGCTAGACAAGTTCTTGTACTCAACTTTGTCAAACGGTCTGCCTTTGATTCCAAAATAGTATTCATCATTCTCACAAACGTATAATATTGGTGCAATTTCAAATTTAAATGGCGGAGTGCTCCGACTCTTGCCATAGCCATTATCTCGTTCAGTAAAAAAAGGGATGAAGCGATTGGTGAGTCTATCACTTGTTTCGTTCAGTATACGAGTCATTTCTTTTGTTTCCAGCTTCAAGGCTTCATCCTCAGATAGATCTGTTGCTACAAGTCTGACATCAGTATCATACACTTCACGGATTTTCTCAGCTACATAAGCATGCTCATGATGCGCTGTGTACCTACCACCTCGACCTTTACCAACATAAAAAATTTCTCCTGTAGCCTTGATAAACCACTCATAAACATAAAAGTCATTGTAGGTACTTCCAGTAGCCGAACCCACTTGTCCACTTTCAAACGTTATTGAAACAAAATCAGTCAAATTGATATTTTGTTCTCTTTCAATTAATAGTTCTTGTGGGTTCAATTCCGATTTTGGGCTATCAGTCAGCTCTGACTTACTGCTATTTTTCCCGAAGATATTTTTGAATAATCCCATATTATATCCACCTATTGTTTGCTTTTTCTATTGCTCTGCATATTATAGCCCAAATTGGCACTTAGCCGAACTTCACAATGCTATAACTAGATGCCTTGTAACTCTATATAAATTTTGCATTATAGTCATTATATACCTTTTTATGCCAAAATTCAAACTATCTATTATATTAATACTCATTCATCTTATAAGCCAAAATCGCATGGATATATTTACACCTTCACACTAAAATCCCGTATTTTCCACGATACCTCGATGGCATTGCCTGGATGCACGCTTACACGTTCAATGAGCAGGTCAGAGAGGGTCTGTGTCAATCCGGTTTCGTTGGAGATTCTCTGAGCAGCCTCCAGCGTCTTTTTCTTTTCGGCATTTTCTTTCTGGGCCTGCCGCGTCTGGGCTGTCAGCGCAGAGCAGATCTGCTTGACATGGACAAGGTCGGCATCATATTCCGTTTTCCTTCGCTTATATTCCTCAAGGTCAATTTTCCGGAGCAGGTATTGCTCGTACAAACCGCACTTACAATCCTGAAGCTGCTGTACCTGCCCTTCCCATTTCACTTGCTGGACGAGCTGGGAGTCCAGGTCAGAAAGTCCGCATACATTATCAACCGCCAATACCGCCTGCGCCTGTTTCACAAG
>Ga0153996_1001060_pt1 | contig 11499 bp, 9 predicted proteins | sample TSNC080MetaG_FD_104728 | JGI IMG/M metagenome (GOLD analysis project Ga0153996, IMG submission 104728) | Attine ant fungus gardens microbial communities from North Carolina, USA - TSNC080 MetaG | ecosystem: Host-associated > Fungi > Mycelium > Unclassified | place: USA: North Carolina, Lumber... | reverse complement strand
GTGATGATCTGTCCTAGTGCACAGACCATCACTTTTCTGTATATAAGGACTCATAGTCTGAGGATTAGACCTCAGACTTAACAACATCTTTTGTTGCTTGCCTAACTCTACTTATAAGCTCTTGAAACTATATCCAGTTCATCACAAAACAAGTAAGTAACCTTTTGTGATAAGAGGTTTGTTTAGCCCAGGAGGAGGGTTTTGTTTAGTGCGGCCAGTGAAAAGTGCACCCTGGTCACTGCTAGTTAATAGGTTCACTGTATTAGACATAGAAGAGGTCAATACAGATATCTGTGAACCTATAGATACACCCCTCTCTCTCTCTCTGCTCTGGATAGGACAGTACAACCCCGGAAGCCAAAATGGGAAAAGAGGTTGCCCAAATAACTCTCCGTCAACACCCTCGATGCTTGTGGGATGTCAATCATCCTTCCAATAGAAGTCAGTACCACAGACACCAGCAAGGTGTATTCCGTCAAGGCACTTTTGAACTCCGGAGCTATGGGCAACTTCATAGATCGAGACTTTGTCCAAATGAAAGGTATTAACACCCAGAGCATCTCTCGCCCCATACTAGTGTACAACGTGGACGGCTCCCTCAATGAGGCAGGTCAGATCTCTGAAGTGGTAGACATAGTCCTCTATTACAAAATCCACTCCGAAAGGATGCTCCTCACTGTCTCCAGCCTTGGAAGGCAAAACATGATCCTTGGTTATACCTGGCTCAAGGACCATAACCCAGAGATCAATTGGCAAACTAGAGAAGTGCAGATGAACCGATGCCCTCCTCGATGCGAAGAATGCCATGTGATACGAAAGGAACAAGCATTGCGGAAGAGGATGGAGACCAGAGCCCTTAACGTCTGCCAGTCTAGACCCCCTCCAGAGTATGCAGAAGACTTGGAAGAGGACAAAGCCCCTGTTTGGACTCGTGAAGCTGAATACAAGCCAGGAGACTGGCTCTTCATGACCAGAATCCTCCCAGACTCCACTGCAGAAGACCTACATGCCATCTCTACAACCTCCCAGAAACTTGCAGAAGGAGCCTGTCGATTCGCGGAGGCATAGAAGGAACCTTTCATTCCACCCAACTGCATCAGAGGATTCGAGTCTGTATTTGCCAAGGAAGACTTTGATATCCTCCCAGAGCACAGGCAATAGGACCATGCTATTGAACTCATTCCAGGTTTGGAGCCTAAGTCGTCGAAGGTCTACCCTCCATCTCCAGTGGAACAAAAGGAGTTGGACTTCTTCCTAAAGGAGAATCTGCGCACCAGACAAATCCATCCCTCCAAATCCCCCATTGCAGCTCCAGTGTTCTTCATCAAGAAGAAGGATGGCTCACTCTGGTTGGTTCAGAACTATCAAGCACTCAACTCCATGACGGTCAAGAACAAGTACCCTCTTCTACTGATCTCCAAACTCATGTCCCAACTTCGCAGAGCCAGATATTTCACCAAGCTAGATGTCCATTGGGGTTTTAACAATGTTTGCATTAAGCCCAGAGACGAATGGAAGGTGGCCTTCTGAACCAATTGAGGCCTATTTGAACTCTTGGTAATGTTCTTTGGAATGACTAACAGTCTGGCCACCTTCCAAACCATGATGAATTACATCTTCTGGAACCTCATAGTGGAAGGTATTGTGGTGGTCTATCTGAATGACATCCTGATCTTCACCAAGATGGAAGAAAAGCATGTGCAAGCAGTCCGATGGGTGTTACAGGTCTTGAAGGGGAACAAACTCTTCCTCTGCCTAGAGAAGTGCGAGTTCTACAAGTAACAGATTGAGTACTTGGGTCTGGTCATCTCGGAGAACAAAGTCTCCAGGGATCCGGTCAAGGTTGCAGAAGTCCAAGAATGGCCTACTCCAGAGAACAAGACGGACGTTTAGGCTTTTCTAGACTTTATGAATTTCTACTGGAGGTTTATTCAGGACTTTTCTGCCAAAGCTTGACCCCTCTTTGACCTAACATGTTTTGAACAAGTCTGGACGTGAAGCAGAAAGGAACAGGCGGCTTTTGAAGACCTCAAAACAGTGGTAACCACTGCTCCAGTATTGGTGTTTCCCCAGGAATTGGACCCCTTCTGGATCGAAGCGGATAGCTTGGACTTTGCTACAGGGGCAGTCTTGTCTCAGCAGTCGACGATGGACAAAAAATAGCACCCTGTAGCATTCTATAGTAAGTCCTTATCCTCTGTGGAGCAGAATTACAAAATCCACGACAAGGAAATACTGGCCATTATCCATGCATTAGAAGAGTAGAGGCACTTTTTGGAAGGAGCGACCTATCTAGTGGAAATCTAGACCAACCACAAGAACCTCAAGTATTTCATGACGGCCAAGAAACTTAACTGTCATCAAGCTCGTTGGTCCTTACACCTGGCTAGATTTGACTTCTTGCTTCATCACTGCCCCGGACGTACTGTCGAGGAGAGCTGATCACAGAAACAGAGCCTCCAACAATGAGAATGTTGTCCTCCTTCGACTGGAGTTCCTTGCGGTGCGTGCCCTGGAAGGAGTGAAACTGACAGGCATGGAACAGAAGATCTTGTCCAACATACGCAAAGAAAACTGGAACAGAGACCAAGAGGAACCCATCGCTAAGGCAGCACGAGAGCTCCAATACTCTGCCAATGGGACAGTGCACTTCTCAGAGTGGTCAAACATAGATAGCCTGCTCCAGTTCCGAGAGAAGATATATGTACCTCAAAGTCCAGACCTATGCAGGCAGATCATAGCCCTCTGCCACGACACCCACATTGCAGGTTGCTGTAAGGGGGCACTCAGAGGCATCCCAGAATATGCTCGACTATAGTAGAGGAGACATCTTAAGTTAGATCAATGAATAGCCCAGAAGATCAAACTCATGTTGAGGTAAGGTATTCTACCGTACATCACTAGCTACTTATACTAGACTAGCCTGGTCTGTGCGCCAGTTGCTATGGGAACACAGATCAAGATACTAATAACTACACTACCTAATAAGGCTATGTAGTACATACCATGGCAACAAGAACAAGAGAGAAGGGAACTATTAATAGTGGACTTCGAGGATCCAAGGGCAAGCTGGATAATGCTTACCTATACCAGGTTATCTAAGCTACTATAGGCTGTCCCCTTACACCCTCTACCTGTGGTTTGTAGAGTTGTACTCTACTTACGTTGACTACAGGGTGTATTTTAATAGACTTAGATAGCTCTAACTCTATTGCATTACTAGAGACAATCCCCTTGACTTTGTAGGGGCTCACAAAATTTTCTGTCAATTTTTCCAATCTTCTTCCTTTCATCTGCCATTTCAAGTCCTTCGTGCTTAGCAGTACTAAGTCCTCTACTCTGTATTTCTCTCCCTCTCTATGCTTTCAAGAAATAGGTAAAGAACAACATCTGATTACAAGGTCAGGACTTGAACAGAGCACTCAGACTTAGTGCCTAGTCTCCTCCCTCAGTCCCTAACTGACTGAGAAGTCCCCTTTATAGCTAGGGCCCACTATTTCAGATGCTTGTGAGTGCTGTACTTACTAGCGAGGAAGATAAGAGAATAAATGGATAGTGAGGTCGTGAGGTGTGAGGTCACTGTTGGGTATTGAGTTCTTATGTTATCAATGGGCTATGATAGCTCTTAGTGATCACCCTAGGTAGATGTTCAGGAAGAACTTGATAGAGTTCTTCATTAGATTAGTCTATTACTTATACTATTTTACAGTGGCTGTACGACTACTAGTCCACAATCACATGTCCTTCTAGAATATTCTATGATCATCTGACCTGGTCACATGATCTGATTATCTAAGCTCCCATGCTATTTATATCTCAATCCCATTGTACGACTTGAGGTTATAGATCAGGTGTTTAAATACATAGGAAGTTAGTTCCTTTTTGGGGCTCTCATAACAATAACCCTAAGAAAAGACTCTGGCAGAAGGAAAAAGATGTTGGAGCAGAGTATGATCTGATGAACAACCTTGGTTTCAACTTATATGTTGTCTCCTAGTCTCTAGTTGTGAGGTTGGTTGCTTATTTCAGAGTAGGAGGAAGTCATCAGAATAGAGGTCCTAAGAAGGTAAAATAGGAACTGGAGTGAACAAGAATAGGATTAGGACCAGTTGACATTAATTTACAAACTAAGGAATTACACTGTAACTGTACAGTACTTATAGGAAGTCTGGAATAGGAGGAGAGTAGTCTATTATGCTATCCTACTATTATTAATTTTAGGAGACTTATTAGGAGAAATAAATTACATAATTATCATATTTTTGGAATATGACACTACAAGCCCATAACTCAGAAATTAACTGGGAAACAGGGGAAGTCAAAATGACAAGATGCCCACCATTGTGTGGAAGGAACAAAGGAAAGAAAGAAAAAAGGACAAGGAAAGGAAAAAGAGTGATAACACTAGAGGAAGAGAAAATTGTCAGATGGGCAGTAGATGATAAAGAAGATTGGGGAAGGGAAGAGAAAGTAGAAGCAGACTACAGGAAAATTGAGAAAATGGTTCCAAAAAAATTCCTGAAGTGGAGAAAAGTGTTTGGAAAGGTGGAGTTAGAAAGGATGCCTATAAGGAAAATTTGGGATCATGCCATAGATCTCAAAGAGATGTTCAAACCATGGAAAGGAAGAATTTATCTTTTCTCCAAGAATGAAAAAGAAGAAGTTCAGAAATTTGTGGAAGATCAATTAAGAAAGAGATATATTAGACCATCAAAATCCCCTCAAACATCGCCAGTATTCTTTGTAGGAAAGAAAAATAGAAGTAAGAGGATAGTGATAGACTACTATAACCTGAATGACCAGACAATAAAGAACAATTATCCACTTCCCTTAATCACAGACCTAATAGACAATATGGGGAGCAAGAAAATATTTACTAAGATAGATCTAAGATAGGAGTTCAATAATGTAAGGATCAAGGAAGGAGATCAGTGGAAAGGAGCATTTACAACACATGTGGGCTCCTTTGAGCCAACAGTCATGTTCTTTGGAATAACAAACTCGTCAGCTATATTTTAGGTGATGATGAATGAAATCCTAAGGGACTTGATAAATAAAGAAAAAGTCGCAGCATTCATAAATGATGTATTGGTAGGAACAGAGACAGAAGAAGAGCATGACAAAATTGTGGAAGAGATACTAAGAAGATTAGAAGAAAATGACTTATATGTCAAGCCAGAGAAATGTATGTGGAAAGCGAGAAAGATTAGATTTCTAAGGGTGATCATAGGACCCAATGGGATAGAAATGAAGAAGGTGAAGGTGAATGGGGTACTTAGTTGGCCAGAACCAAAGAATGTAAAAGACATTAGAAAGTTTTTAGGCCTTGCAAATTATTACAGAAGGTTCATTAAAAATTTCGCTCAAGTAGCTAGGTTGATAAATATGCTGACGAGGAAGGATATGAAGTGGTAGTGGGGGCAGAAGCAACAAAAGGCATTTGATGAACTAAAAAGGATCTTCACAACAAGACCAGTATTAGCAGCCCCAGACTTAGACAAAGAATTCAGGGTAGAAGCAGATGCTTCAAACTATGCTACTGGAGGAGTGTTATCAATGAAATGCTCTGATGAATTGTGAAGACCAGTTGCTTTTATTTCAAAATCTCTAAGTGACACAGAACGGAACTATGAGATACATGATAAGGAGATGTTAGCTGTAGTCAGGTGTTTGGAGATGTAGAGACATTTCCTGGAAGGAATAATAACTAAATTCGAAATATGGACAGATCACAAGAATCTCGAGTACTTCATGAAGGTACAGAAATTAAATCGTAGACAAGTAAGATAGGCCCTATACCTATCTAGGTTTAACTTCATGCTAAAGCATGTTCCGGGAAGTAAAATGGGAAAAGCAGATAGTCTCAGTAAGAGACCAGACTAGAAAGTAGAAGTAGAAAGAGACAATGAAAACCCAATGCTAATAAAGCCTGAGCAGCTAGAAGCAAGGAGAATAGAAACAGTAGAAATTTGTCATGACTTGACAAAATGACTAAGTCATTATTTATATTTCTTTTCTTTTCTTTTTCTTTTGGACTTACTACACAAGGAAGGAGTGTGGGAAAGTGTCACAGGACAGATGTCACAGTGTGACATCACATAAATGAAGTCACATGACAACCATGGAAAAGTAGTGCACAGACCATGTAGTAATTGTATAAGTAGTATACAAGAAATGCATGAGGACTCTATTAAGTTCTTCTTGTCAAGCACTGATAAAGGAACAGTTGGCTTTATTCCGGCTCAGGAGTTAGCTATTCTGACATGACAAGTCCTCTTAAGCCAAGGGCCTAGCTATATATAAAGGTGGCTAGTAATCATGGTAATCACTAGCTGAGAGTTGATAAAGATGAGAGTAAAATTAAGCAAGGTTCAAGGTGGACAGTGCTCCAGAAGTGGAATCAAGTTCTGGTGTAGTGACTTAGCCTAGACGACTTAATCACCCTTCAAGTCTGAGTTGACAAGGAGAACTCAATGGAGTTCCTATTAGATTTTCTACACTACTTATATAATTACTATATGGTCTGTACACTACTTTCTCATGGTCCTCTGTGACATAGTCATGTGACATCACCTGACTGTGACTTGTAACCCTGTGACTTTGTGACACTTAGTGTTATGAACATTGAGTGGGACTACAGTTATTATTAGCCTTGGTCTGATAATGAATAGCTAGTGGACGAGATATTGGCAATGCAAGAAGAGATGTTGATAATACAAGATAAAGACATTACCATACAGTAATGCATTGAATGTCTAGAGACTCTAAGAGATGATGGACTTATAGTATGGACAGGACTCTTCAGAGAAACCTCAGACTATTTCTTTTCTCTATCTTTGGACTTGTGCTAAATGGGACAACATCAGACTAACCCATTATTAGACACTAACTCGACTTGTTACCCTTATTGCTTCTGTCACTGGACTGTCACTTAACTAGTCACATTTAGTTACAAGTAGTGTTACCACATTGTAACATAGTCACAATACCTAGTTAGGATAAATACAGTCCAGAAAGAGAAGGGAATGGCAAGTTCTCTCTTTCTGTATTTCCTTTGTAAAATCCTTACTCTGAGGAATCAGTACTCTTACTTGTCTTAGGACAACCTCAAGGGTGCTACTCAAAGTCTCGTTGACATCTCTCCTCCAATATAACTTTACTGAAAACCTTAACCAGATTCTTTAATAAGGAGCGTGAAGATATCAAGTGTTAAATATAAGCTTCAAGTTAAAACACATATTCAGCTGTGAGGTTTAGAGTCTTAATACCTAGAATGACTTTAAGGCAATTAATATCAGTAGAGATATAAATGCCTCAATGTTTGCACATGAACTTCATTAATTACCTATAGATAGTTATCTGTTCTTTTCTTAGAACAAAGGATAGTCTCCATATGGTTAAGTTATTGCATTCTTAAGTACAAAGGCACTACTATATATAGAACAACAGATAGTAGTATATGATGATCTTGTCACATTTGTGCTATAGACCAGTAGTCATATACTGTATAGTTTACTACTATACCAAAAGGACAATGTTAGCAAGACTACTTGCTAATGAGGGCCTAGCTATTTATGTAGTTCATTTGAACAGGTATTTTGTTATACCTCCATAACAGTATTTAGTAGTTACTTTTCTGTGACAGATTTGTTCTAGTGCACAGACTATCACAATTCTATGTATAAGGACTTATAGTCTAAGAATTAGACCTCAGACTTAACAACATCTTTTGTCACTTGTCTAACTTTGCTTATTGTGAGACTTTAGCCAAGATAACTCAAATCCACTCTAAGTCTGAGTTAACAAGGAGAACTCAATGGAGTTTCTGTTAGATTTTCTATATTACTTATATAATTACTACATGGTCTGTGCACTACTTTCTCATGGTCCCCTGTGACATAGTCATGTGACATTACCTGACTGTGACTTGTAACACTGTGACTTTGTGACACTTAGTCACATAATACTTTCTCATGCTCCTTCCTTGTGTAGTAAGTCCAAAAAAGAAATATAAATAATAACTTAGCTATTTTGCCAAGTCATGATACTTATAAGTACTTTTTGAAGCTATCTTCAACCAATCACAAAACAGTAAGTGACCTTTTGTGATACCAGAGCTTTAAGAGAAAAGAATGCTAGATCTATAGGATAATGGCTGTAAGGGTGACTAGAGTGGTACACTCCAGGAGATTCCTCAGTTAAATTGTACTATGGAATATATTACAACTCACCTCACAGGAGATTCCTTAGAGAATTAGATGAGGCTCCTGGAGGGAATAATCTACATTATATATACAGTGCCCTTGTATCCCTGCATTGGTAACCAGGGTCTGAACAATGAAAATGTGCTAGGAGGTAACGGAGTGCTCTTGGAATGATGGGGGTAAGACCTAGTATTACATAGTAATATTGGATCAGCTGCAGGATCACTCCGGAGGACTAGTACGGGCTCCAGAGTCACGTGTTAGAGGTCCCCTTACACTACACTACTTATACATTTTTGCATCATTTGTCCTTATTTATTCTACAAGTCCCTATCAGTCCAGGGTTTGATTCCAGTCCATGTTGTATCTTTGGTTATGGTCAAGGTGACTCACAACAGTATCCCCCTCTTAAGAATTTTTGTTCTGAAAATTTTCTACAACTCATTGTATATATTCCCTATCTTTCCCATCTTATCTTCTTCATCCTACTCCTCTATTCTTCCTTCCTCAATTTCTTCTTCTTCCTCTTCTTCATCAATCCTTTCTAATCTTTCTTTCTCTTTTCCCTTTTATTTCTTCCAATTCCTTTCTAATCATCCCCAATATTCTTCATTGAATTTCTTGTTGTCCTACCCATATAGCATCTTTGCTGTATACCTATCCAATGTCAAGGATGTGCAGAGCAGGAGTGGAGTGACCTGGAGTGAAGTGGAATTACTCTAGAGTGGAAGGGAGTTGACAACAAAAGTGGGGGAACAACCTTGGCCTCAGCTCATGTGCTGTACCTCGATCTGCTGTTGCATGTGTGGTTGTGTATTTCAGGAGGACGGAATTGTTGTCAGGAGTGCAGGAGAGGAGTGGTATATAGATTGATAGGAGTGGAGATGGATATTAAAGACATAAATGACTTTAATTTACGAACTAAGGAACTAGAATATAACTACTGGAGTACTTATACTAAGTCCGGAATAGGAGGAGTACCAGTAACTAGTCTACATCCTGATCCTATAGGAGTAGACAACAGGAGTTTAGGAGTAAAAAATTAGTAATAATATAAATATAAAAGAAATTATATTATTTAATGGTTATTTTCTATCATATGACATCCAGCAATTCTCCTTTCATGTCTTTTTTATTGTTTCTTCTTTTCCTCAGCCTCCCAATTTCACTGTATTTTTCCTCAAATTCTTTGACTAAGTCCTCTGCATTTCCTAGATTCTCTCTTGGTTCCTAGGTATCTTTTTTTGCTGTATATCCTTTCCATCATACTAAGTATCAATTCTTCTCTCTGAATTTTTTCTTATTCAATATTTTCTCCACTTCATATTCTTCTTCTCTCTCAATTATTACTGGTGCTAGCTGTTCTCTTTTCTGGTCTTCTACTTGGTCTCTATACCTTTGTACTCTGCTAACATTTACTACTAGATGTATTTTTATTGTACTTGGCAAATCCAATTGTATTGCATTTGTTGAAATAATTCCTTTTACTTGGTAAGGTCCTATAAATTGCTTTATAAGCTTTTCTGATCATCTTTCTTTCATGTGGTATTTGAGATCTTTTGTACTTAGAAGCACCCAGTCTCCTACTTGGTATTCTTCCACTTCATTTCTCTTTCTATCAGTATATTTCTTCATCTCCTCTTGACTTTTCTTTAACACCACTTCTGCTTCTTTATGTAGTTCTTTCATTTTTGTTGTGAATTCTTCTGCTTTCTTAGCTCAAATCCCATTCTTGGGTCTTGTCTATTGTTCACCCTGAAAGAAGATACTTTTGTACTAGTCTGTACTTTGTTATTATATGCAAATTCTGCTGTTACTAACCAATCTGGCCATTGTTTTTGTCAATAATCAATGAACATTCTTAAATATTGTTCCAAATCCTGATTCATCCTTTCCATCTGACCATCTATCTGCAAGTAGTAAGCTGTGGCTAACTTTGTATCTATTCCCAGCATTTGATTCAACTCCTTCATTATCCCTGCTGCAAACTATGCCCCTCTATCTATTATAATAAATACTCTCTGGCAAGCCATGCAGTTTCCAGATATTATTCTGGAACAATTTTGCTACTTCTTCTGCTGAAGTCTTTTTTGTAGTTGGCACAAAGTGTGTCATTTTCATTATCCTATTGCATACTACCAAGATACTATCATATTCTTGTACTAGCAGTAATTTCATAATAAAGTCTACTGATATGTGCGTCCAGGATTTTTTTGGTACTATATTCAGCATAAGTTTTTCTGCAGGTGCCTCTGTGCAATTTTTGTTTCTTTGGTATGTGTCGCATCCTTTGACATACTTTGTTATGAGAGCCCTAAAAAGGAAATAGTTTTCCACATATTTGAACACTTAATCTATAATATCAAGTCATACAACAGAGTCAAGATATAAATAGCATGGGAACTTAGGTAATCATATCATGTGGCAGGGTCATGTGATCATAGAACATTCCAGAAGGACATGTGATCATGGGTTAATAGTGTACAGCTACTTGTAAAGTAGTATAAGTAATTGAGCAATCTGTAAGGGGACATCTAGGGTCATGCTTAGTAAGTTCTAAGGGTCTGTTCTATTAGTGGTCCAGTGACAGATCGTGTATCGCACTCCCACTATTCCTGAGTCTTCCCTGTCTGCGTCATACGGTGCAATGCCTTCTAATCTATAATTGGACAAATGTGATTACTAATCTATGCACATGTGACTGTGTGTGTGATTGTCTAGTATAGGGTATATATACTAGCAATGTGTTGTAGATATATTTCACTTGAATCTCAACTTAGCTTCTGGGACTATCCATTAGCTTGAAGGGTGATCACCTTAGAGTGGTTCCCTAACACAATCTAACAAAGAACTCCATCGAGTTCTTCCTGAACATCTACCTAGGGTGATCACTAAGAGCTATCACAGCCCATCAATAACATAAGAACTCAATACCCAACAGTGACCTCGTACCTCATGACCTCACCATCCACTTATTCTCTTATCTTCCTCACTAGTAAGTACAGCACTCACAAGCATCTGGAATAGTAGGCCCTAGCTATAAAGGGGACTTTGTAAGGGGCACGCTTGGTGAGGCACCCAGTCACACTGCAATATAGTAGAGCAGGCGTCTTAAGTAGAAGCAATGAATAGCCCAGGAACTTCTATCATTATTAAGGTAAGGTATTCTACTGTACATCACTAGCTACTTATACTAGACTAGCCTGGTCTGTGCACTGGTCGCTATGGACACAGACATCAGGACAATAATAACTACACTACCAGATATAGCTATGTAGTACTATAATGGAGACCC
>Ga0153996_1001058_pt1 | contig 11506 bp, 10 predicted proteins | sample TSNC080MetaG_FD_104728 | JGI IMG/M metagenome (GOLD analysis project Ga0153996, IMG submission 104728) | Attine ant fungus gardens microbial communities from North Carolina, USA - TSNC080 MetaG | ecosystem: Host-associated > Fungi > Mycelium > Unclassified | place: USA: North Carolina, Lumber... | reverse complement strand
TGATCCCCCAGATCACAGCTGTTTTTGGAACCTGCGGAGGCGGACTTGCAGTGGTTCCGGCGTTGACCGACTTTACCTTTATGGAAGCGACGAATGGAAAGCTGTTTTTGAATTCTCCCAATGCTATTCCGGGGAATACGGTTTCGAAATGCGACACCTCATCGGCAAAATTCCAGAGCGAAGAGTCGGGACTGGTTGACAAGATCGGCTCTGAGGATGAGATAATCTCCGGCATCCGTACGCTTGTCGATATGCTGCCGGCCAATAATGAAGACGATGGTGCTTTTGCAGATTGTAAAGATGATTTGAACCGACTTTGTCCGGCTCTCGTAAATGCAGCAGAGGATACCGCGATTGCCCTCAGCCAGATCGGTGATGATCAGGTGTTCTTTGAAACGAAAAAGGATTATGCCAAAGATATGGTAACCGGTTTTATCAGGCTTAACGGCGTGACTGTGGGAGCTGTTGCTAATCGCTCCAAGGTTTACGATGCAGATGCAGAAGTGATTGCGGGGTTTGACGGTTCGTTATCGATAAAAGGCTGCCGCAAAGCACTTGACTTTGTGAATTTCTGTGATGCCTTTAACATACCGATTCTGACCCTGACCAACGTGACCGGATTTGAAGCCAGCAAACACGCTGAAAGAAATTTAGCGCGGGAAGCAGCAAAACTGACATATGCATTTGCTCATGCAAGTGTTCCGAAAGTGAATGTTGTAGTTGGAAAAGCTTACGGCAGCGCCGGCATTACGATGAACAGCAAGTTTATCGGGGCGGACATGGTATATGCATGGCCGGATGCGGAGATCGGTATGATGGACTCTGATTTAGCGGCTAAAATTATGTATCAGGATGCAGATGCAGATACCTTGAAGGAAAAGGCGCAGGAGTATAAAGACCTGCAGTCCAGTCCGCTATCAGCAGCAAGGAGAGGATATGTGGATACGCTCATCGAGCCGGAAGCAACCAGAAAGTATGTGATCGGCGCATTTGAGATGCTGTTTACAAAGAGGGAAGACCGTCCGGTAAAGAAACACGGCGCGGTTTAGAGAGGTGAGACCAGGTGAAGAAAAGAATTTGTCTATTAGTAAGTGCTTTGATCCTAGTGCTCAGTCTATCCGGATGTGGCAGTCAAACCCAGAAAGCGCTGGAGTATGATCTGGATGCCATGGAACAGATGGCGGAGATCATGATCAGCAGTATGGCGCAGATGGATGAAGCGTCATTTGAAAATTTCCGTACGGCATCCGACTATGCGATCAATAAGACTTTATACGAGTCTGGGCTGCCGATTAGTGCAGATGATTTTGTCGGTATTTTAAATGCTTGGGAAGCTGGTAATAAAGAAGGCGGAGCCTATATTGGTCACGGTGACTGGTCAGCGGAAGTATCAAATACTGATGTGATGATCACAACACAGGCGCAATTTGAGAATATGGATGCATCCATAGAATTTGTCTTTAACGAGAATGAAGAGATGGAAAATCTTACGGTTGGTGCCAAATATACGACCGGTGAGATTTTAAAGAAAGCGGGAATGAATACCGTAATCGGTATGGGAACTGTGTTCGTGGTTTTGATTTTTATTTCGTTCCTGATTTCACTGTTTAAATATATTCCGGTTATACAGAGTAAATTTTCGCGCAGGCAGGGAGTTGCAGAAGCTGAAATAAAAGCGGAAGATTCCGCGGCAGTTGCGGCACCGGCTGATGCAGTTATAACGGAAGTGATCCCGGAAGCGGACCCACGGGTTCAGGACGCTGTGGTGGTGAACGATGGTTTTGAATTGGTTGCAGTTATTTCAGCGGCAATTGCACAGGCGGAAGGAGTGGCACCGGAAGGCTTTGTAGTGCGCTCGATCAAACGAAGAATAACCAACAAGTGGAATGGAGGAAAATAAATCATGAAAAATTATACAATTACAGTGAATGGCAATGTATATGATGTAACAGTAGAAGAAAGAGCGGCGGGAGCACCGGCTCCCGTGGCACCGGTTCCAGCAGCACCAGCACCAACACCAGTTCCTGCGGCACCAGCGGCAGCGGCCGGCAGTGCGGGTTCGATAAAAGTGGAAGCCGGAGCTGCCGGTAAAGTATTTAAGGTAGAGGTAACCGTCGGACAGCAGTTAAAACGGGGCGATGCAGTAATTATCCTGGAAGCGATGAAGATGGAAATCCCGGTTGTGGCACCGGAAGACGGAACGGTTTCAAGCATTAATGTGGCAGTAGGTGATGCCGTAGATGCCGGAGTAGTAATGGCAACATTGAACTAGGGACGGAGGTTAACATGGATTATATAATTGAAACGATGGGGAACCTCGTGCAGCAGACGGCGTTTTTCAATCTGACGGTAGGCAACTACATCATGATCGCCGTTGCATGTGTGTTTCTTTATCTGGCAATTGCCAAGGGATTCGAACCGCTCCTGCTGCTTCCGATTGCATTCGGTATGCTGTTGGTAAATATTTTTCCGGATATTATGATCAGTCCGGAGGAGGCATCCAATGGTGTGGGCGGTCTGCTTCATTATTTCTACCTGTTGGACGAATGGGCAATACTACCATCGCTGATCTTTATGGGGGTTGGTGCGATGACCGACTTTGGTCCGCTGATCGCCAATCCGAAAAGTTTTCTGCTGGGTGCAGCTGCGCAGTTTGGCATCTTCGCTGCTTACCTGGGCGCAATGGCGATGGGATTCTCAGATAAGTCGGCAGCGGCTATCTCGATCATCGGCGGAGCGGATGGACCGACATCCATCTTTTTGGCCGGCAAGCTGGAACAGACAGCCATTCTCGGGCCGATTGCAGTAGCGGCATATTCTTACATGTCACTGGTACCGATCATTCAGCCGCCGATTATGAAATTGCTTACAACTAAAAAAGAACGTTCTATCAAGATGGAACAATTACGACCGGTTTCCAAGGTGGAGCGGATCCTGTTCCCGATTATCGTTACGATCGTTGTGTGCTCTATCCTTCCGACGACAGCACCACTGGTTGGTATGCTGATGTTAGGAAACTTATTCCGCGAATCAGGAGTGGTAAGACAACTGACTGAAACGGCCGGTAATGCTCTGATGTATATCGTGGTTATTCTGTTGGGGACATCGGTGGGGGCAACCACTAGTGCAGAGGCATTTTTGAATTGGAATACGATTAAGATCGTCTTTCTGGGTCTGATTGCATTTGCCTTTGGTACTGCAGCCGGAGTAGTGTTCGGAAAACTGATGTGCTGGGCGACCGGCGGTAAAGTCAATCCGCTGATCGGCTCTGCGGGTGTATCGGCCGTTCCGATGGCGGCGCGCGTATCCCAGAAAGTAGGAGCGGAAGAAGATCCGACCAACTTCCTGCTGATGCATGCGATGGGACCGAATGTAGCCGGGGTAATCGGCACTGCGGTTGTAGCCGGAACATTTATGGCGATATTTGGAGTATTCTAAAGTTCAGAACCAAAAGAAATATAGGAGGAATTACACAATGGCAGAACAAAAACCAATTAAAATAACCGAAACCATTCTGCGTGATGCGCATCAGTCTCTGATCGCTACCAGAATGACGACGGAACAGATGCTCCCGATTGTCGATAAGATGGATAAGGTGGGGTATCATTCAGTAGAATGCTGGGGCGGCGCGACTTTTGATGCATCACTGCGTTTCCTGAAGGAAGATCCCTGGGATCGCCTGCGGAAATTCCGCAACGGCTTCAAGAACACGAAGCTGCAGATGCTGTTCCGGGGACAGAATATCCTTGGTTATCGCCCTTATGCCGATGACGTGGTATCATATTTCGTGCAGAAATCGGTGGCTAACGGAATCGATATTATTCGTATTTTTGACTGTATGAATGATCTGCGCAATCTCCAGACAGCGGTTACAGCAGCGGTCAAAGAAAAGGCCGATGCACAGATTGCCCTTTCTTACACGCTGGGTGACGCTTATACTTTAGAATACTGGATAGATCTGGCAAAACGAATCGAGGAGATGGGCGCGACTTCTATCTGTATCAAGGATATGGCCGGCCTGCTGCTTCCATACGAAGCGACCGAACTGGTCAGTGCTCTGAAAGAGGCCACCAGTCTGCCGCTGCAGCTGCATACTCATTATACATCCGGGGTTGCTTCGATGACCTATCTTAAGGCGGTAGAAGCTGGCGTGGATGTGGTTGATACGGCGATGTCTCCGTTTGCTCTGGGAACCTCTCAGCCGGCGACTGAAGTTATGGTTGAAACATTCAAAGGCACACCGTTTGATACCGGATTTGATCAGAATCTGCTGGCCGAGATCGCCGATTACTTCCGGCCGCTCCGTGATGAGGCTTTGGAATCCGGCCTGTTGAATCCCAAGAACATGGGTGTTAATATTAAGACCCTGCTCTATCAGGTGCCGGGAGGAATGCTGTCAAATCTCACCTCCCAGCTCAAAGAGCAGAATGCGGAAGATAAATACTATGAGGTGCTGGAAGAAGTGCCGAGAGTGCGGGCTGATTTGGGTGAATGCCCATTGGTCACTCCCTCTTCGCAGATTGTCGGAACCCAGGCAGTATTTAATGTTCTGATGGGTGAGCGCTATAAGATAGCGACCAAGGAAACGAAAGATGTACTGAGCGGAAAATACGGCGCGACCATTAAACCGTTTAATCCGGAAGTGCAGAAAAAGGTTATCGGTGATGCGGAAGTGATCACCTGCCGCCCGGCCGATCTCATTGAAGACGAGCTGGAAACGCTGGAAAATGAAATGAAACAGTGGAAGCAGCAGGATGAGGATGTGCTTACCTATGCGTTGTTCCCGCAGGTTGCGGTAGATTTCTTTAAGTACCGTGACGCACAGCAGACCAAGATGGACCAAAGTGTAGCAGATACGAAGAACGGGAGTTATCCGGTCTAAAAATAAAACGGAAAAGACGGTTGTATGATACAGCCGTCTTTTCTTGTGTTTCGCCGGGAAGTCGTGTATAATATTATGGAATTAGGGTTAGGCGGAAGCGGAGGAAACCAACATGGCTAATAAGAATGATTTATTAAACAGAATAGATCAGGGATATAAAAAGTTTAGTAAGGGTCAGAAAAAGATAGCGGAATACATACGCACCGATTATGATAAGGCGGTATTCTTAACCGCGGCTAAATTAGGAGATGTGGTCGGGGTCAGTGAATCGACGGTTGTGCGTTTTGCATCGCAATTAGGTTATGAAGGCTACCCCAGCTTTCAGAAGGCTCTGGAAGAGCTTGTGCGCAATAAGCTCAACTCGATCCAGCGGATGGAAGTGGCATATGGCCGGATCAGTCAATCGGCGATCCTGGAGACGGTGCTGCAGTCCGATATCGAAAAAATCAAGCTGACCTTAGCCAGTGTCGATAAAGATGCCTTTGAAACAGCGGTTGACACGATTTTAAGTGCCAAGCGCATTTACGTCGTGGGTATCCGCAGCTGTGCTCCGCTGGCAAATTTTCTGAGTTTCTATCTGAATCTTGTATGTGATAATGTCACTTCGGTACATACTAACAGTGCCAGTGAGATATTTGAACAATTGCTGCGGATTGACGATCACGATGTGATTATCGGGATCAGTTTTCCGCGCTATTCTATGCGAACTCTAAAAGCTTTGGAATTTGCCAGCAACCGCAAAGCCAAGGTAATTACTCTGACCGACAGTGTTCATTCACCGATGAATCTGTATTCTTCCTGTAATCTGATCGCCAGAAGCGATATGGCTTCTATTGTCGATTCGCTGGTGGCCCCGCTGAGTGTGATTAACGCGCTGGTGGTGGCAATCTGCATGAAAAAGCAGACGGAAGTGGTGAGCACCCTGGAAACGTTGGAACAGATCTGGGACGAGTATCAGGTCTACAGTCCGGATGAACTTAATCAGGTCAATGACCAGGTGGCGATGTCTTTCGAAACGGATGAGGATCAGTAACCGATGGGGAAAATAATTGTGATCGGCGGGGGTGCCGCCGGAATGTTTGCATCGGTCATTGCTGCCCGAAGCGGAAACGAAGTACATCTTTTCGAAAAAAATAACCGGTTGGGGAAAAAATTATTCATTACCGGAAAAGGGCGCTGTAATATAACCAATGCCTGCGGTATGGATGAATTATTCCATCAGGTTGTCAGTAATCAAAAATTTCTCTACAGCGGTTTTTACGGTTATACGAATGAAGACGTTATGACATTTTTTGAGAATATCGGCGTAAAGCTGAAAGTGGAACGGGGAAGCCGGGTGTTTCCGGTGAGTGATCATTCGTCTGATGTGATCCGTGCACTGGAAACGGAGATGAAACATCTGGGGGTTTTGATTCATCTGCAAACTGTGATTAAACGGATATGTACGGATGGTCAGGCTTTTTCAGCAGTCCAGTTAGATGATGGGCGTTTCGTTGAAGGAACTTCCTGCATTGTTGCAACCGGCGGCTTGTCTTATCAGAGCACCGGTTCGACGGGTGACGGATATCGTTTTGCTGAAGCGGCGGGACATACCGTGACGCCGCTTACTCCTTCGCTGGTACCGATGGAAATAAAAGAAGTGTATGTTCCGCGGCTGCAGGGACTGTCGCTGCGAAATGTAACGGCTGGTATTTATGAAGGAAAAAAGGAGTTATATCGCGAATTCGGTGAAATGCTGTTTACCCATTATGGCGTCAGCGGGCCGATTATTCTGTCGGCCAGTGCCTTTGTCGGCGGGAAACTGGAGAAGAAAGAATTGACACTGTCGATTGACCTGAAGCCGGCGCTGAGTTTTGAACAGCTCGATCAGCGGGTCTTGCGCGACTTTGAAGAGAATATTAATAAGCAGTTCAGGAATGCACTGGGTAAACTGTTTCCGGCGAAATTAGTTCCGGTCATGATTGAACTGAGCGGAATCGACCCGGAGAAAAAGGTGAATGCCATCTCGCGGGAAGAACGGCAGTCATTTGTCCGGCTGATCAAGAATCTGACGATGACGGTCAATGGTCTGCGCAGCTATAATGAAGCGATCATAACCAAAGGCGGTGTAAATGTGCGGGAAATCGATCCCGGCACGATGGAATCCAAAAAGGTGAAAGGACTGTTCTTTGCCGGTGAAGTCCTGGATTTGGATGCTCTAACCGGAGGGTTTAATCTGCAAATCGCCTGGTCGACGGCATATGCCGCCGGATCAGCGGTAATATAGGAGGGTGATATGGGATACAAAATAGCGATTGACGGACCTGCCGGAGCGGGTAAAAGCACTATTGCCAAGCGGGTGGCAAAGGAAAAAGGATTTATATATGTGGACACCGGTGCGATGTACCGCGGACTTGCTGTTCATTTTCTGCGGCGGGGAATTCAGCCGGAAGAGGCTGAAAAAATTGCAGATGCATGCCGAGATGCCGAGATTACTATCGGATATGAAGGGGGCGTGCAGCAGATTTATCTGAACGGAGATAATATCACTGCTGATCTCCGGAAAGAAGCAGTCGGTAATATGGCCTCGGTCAGCTCAGCCCTGCCGGAGGTGCGCGATAAATTGCTGGAGCTTCAGCGCCAGCTCGCCCGTTCCAAAGATGTCGTGATGGATGGCCGGGACATCGGCACCCATGTGCTGCCGGATGCAGATATTAAGGTTTTTCTGACAGCCAGCGTGAAAACCAGAGCGAAGCGCCGTTATGATGAATTGAAAGAAAAGGGTGGGGCTGATATATCTTACAGTGAAGTGGAAAAGGATATTATCGCCCGTGATGAGCGCGATATGAACCGTTCGGTCGCACCGCTCAAGCAGGCTGTGGATGCGGTGCGGATCGATAGTTCGGAGATGTTTAAAGAAGAAGTGGTGGAAGCTATTTTAAAGCTCTGCCGCTGATATGTCCCGTCTTCGCTGCCGCAGATATCTGAACAGCCAAAAGATGAAGCACCCGAGCAGTATACCGGCGAAATCGATGACTACATCCCGGGCCAGTGCAGACCGGCCGGGGACAAAATATTGATGCACCTCGTCTAACGCAGCCAAAGTAAGGCCGAGCAGTAAAGCTGTCCCCAACTGGGGGAGATCCGGCCATTTTATACGGCTGACGACAAAACGCAGCAACATCCCCAAAACCGTATATAAAAAGAAATGAGCCAGTTTTCTCAGTACTACATTTATCCGCCATAATTGATAAGCCTGTTCGCCGTCGACCAGGGAATCGAAATCAGGCCGGACGATCCGGACGATTAAGTCGCTCACACCATAGCTAATCGAGTTGGAGAGATTTTTTCCCTGAGCGGAAAAGATAAAAATGAGGAGCAGCCAAAATGCGGCAAATGCGCATAGGAATATGCTTATGTATTTCTTTTTTTTCATCGTAACAAGCCTTTCGTAATTTTAATTCTTTAATAAGTGTAACACGATGATGACTGAAAATGTATGTTTTTTGTCATAAAAACCGGATGAATTATAAAAAATACTGGTATTTTATGGTCAAATCAGATATAGTATATAGTGATAGATTGATGGCGAGGGAAGGTGGATTCTCTCGCCATTATAAATAAGGAGCGAAGTGATGAAAATTACATTAGCGAAGACAGCGGGGTTTTGTTTTGGTGTAGAACGTGCGGTTAACACCGTTTACAAACAGGTCGATAAAGATTCCGGCTGTCAGATTTACACCTATGGTCCTATCATCCATAATCAGGAAGTAATCAAAGATATGGAGAATAAAGGGATTATAGTCTTAACGGACGAGGAGGATCTGAAACAAATCGAAAACGGAATCGTAATCATCCGCTCCCACGGTGTTTCTAAACAGATATATGAACTGCTTGCGAAGAAGGGGATCGAATGTGTTGATGCGACCTGTCCTTATGTGAAAAAAATTCACAGGATAGTCGCCGAACAAAAAGAAGCCGGACGTAAAATTATCATTATAGGAAATGCCGCCCATCCCGAAGTGGAAGGAATTATCGGCTGGGCTGACGGAGAAGCCAGTGTAATCAGTTCTCCGGAAGAGGCCGGGAGCATTTGTTTTCCAGAAAATGAAAAAGTTTGTATTGTTGCCCAAACGACATTTAATTACAACAAATTTGAAGAATTAGTTGAAATTCTTCGTGAAAAGAGGTATGATATAATTGTTTTAAATACGATTTGCAGTGCGACCAAAGCCCGTCAGACTGAGGCGAAGCGCATTGCAGAAGAGTCGGATGCGATGATTGTCATAGGGGACAAGCATAGTTCCAACACTCAAAAGCTATTTGAAATATGTAAGAATGCATGTAAAAATACGTACTACATACAGACACTTGAGGATTTGGAATTGAATCAATTGGGGTCCGTCACGACAGTAGGTATTACAGCAGGGGCATCGACGCCTAAGAATATAATTGAGGAGGTTCAAAATAATGTCAGAATTAACTTTTGAACAAATGTTAGACGAATCATTTAAGACAATAAGGAATGGAGAGGTTGTAGACGGCACGGTAATCGATGTGAAACCTGATGAGATTATTCTGAATATAGATTACAAAGCGGACGGAATTATTTCCCGCAGTGAATATACCAACGAACCGAATGTTGATTTGACGACACTGGTTTCGATCGGTGACAAGATGACTGTAAAAGTGCTGAAGGTAAATGACGGTGAAGGACAGGTTCTGCTGACCTACAAACGTCTTTTGGCTGAAAAGGGCAATGAAAAATTAAAAGAAGCATTTGACAATAAAGAGGTGCTCAAGGCACCGGTCACTCAGATTCTGGGCGGCGGCTTAAGTGTTGTTATCGACGAGGCGAGAGTATTTATTCCGGCCAGCCTGGTGTCTGACAGCTACGAAAAGGACTTGAGCAAATATCAGGATCAGGAAATCGAGTTCGTCATCAGCGAATTTAATCCGCGCAGAAACCGTATTATCGGTGACAGAAGGCAACTGCTGGTAGCGGAGAGAGCGGAGCGTCAGAAAGAGTTGTTTGCCAAACTCAGCATCGGTGATACCGTTGAAGGGGTGGTTAAGAACGTAACTGATTTTGGTGCTTTTATCGATCTTGGCGGTGTGGACGGACTGCTTCACATTTCCGAAATGTCATGGGGCCGGGTTGAAAATCCCAAGAAGGTATTCAAAATCGGCGAAGAACTCAAGGTTTTGGTTAAGGATATTCATGATACCAAGATTGCTTTGAGCCTTAAGTTCCCGGATCAAAACCCGTGGGCAAATGCCGGTGTTGATTATGCGGCAGGCAGTAATGTGACCGGCCGGGTTGCAAGAATGACCGACTTTGGCGCTTTTGTTGAATTGGCTCCGGGTGTGGATGCACTGCTTCACGTATCGCAGATTTCTAAAGAACATGTAGAGAAACCGTCTGATGTTTTAGCGATCGGTCAGGAGATTGTAGCTAAAGTGGTAGATCTAAATGAAGCGGAAAAGAAAATTAGTCTGAGCATGAAAGCACTGGAACCGGAGATGGCTGTTTCTGAAGTTCAGGAAGAATCGACCCAGACAGCGGCAGAAGACGTGACGGAATTTACTGAAGATCCGGCGGAAGAATAAAAAAGTGTATAATCTGGATGTGGATAGAGACTAGTAACTAGTCTCTATCTTTGTGTATGTGAAAAAAATGTCTGAAGTTGTTAAAAACGCATCAATATGTTTTTAGAAATGTACAAAGAGTTGTGCAGTTAATATAGATTTTGAATGCGTATTCTAGTATAGTTAAAAGTAGGAATTTATCGGTAAATCATTTTCCGATATATTATAGATTATCAAGGAAGGAAGGAAAAGAGAATGGCACTTTTAACATTCAAAGGCGGGGTTCATCCGAATGAGGGAAAAGATTTGGCAAAAGATAAAGCCATCGGAGAGCTCAAGCCAAGTGGTGAGCTGGTTTATCCGCTTTCACAGCATATTGGTGCGCCGGCCAGTCCGGTCGTGAAAGTGGGCGATCAGGTGCTGAAAGGACAAAAGCTGGCTGAGGCCGGTGGTTTTGTATCAGCACCGATTTATTCATCAGTATCAGGTATGGTCAAGAAGATTGAGCCGCGGATGACACCGACCGGTTCAAAGGTCAACAGTGTAATAGTCGAAAATGACGGCAAATACACCGAGGCTGAGTATGAAGCGGTGAAAGAACTGGCGGAGCTGAGTAAGGACGAGGTATTAAAACTGATCAGCGATGCTGGTATCGTAGGAATGGGCGGAGCAGGTTTTCCAACCCATGTAAAACTTTCGCCGAAGGAACCGGATAAGATTGACTTTGTAATCGCCAATTGTGCGGAGTGCGAGCCATATATTACCGCCGATTACCGCCGCATGCTGGAGAATCCGGAAGAGTTAGTGAGCGGTATGCGGGTTATTCTGCAGCTCTTTGATAACGCCAAAGCAATCTTCGGCGTAGAGGACAACAAGCCGGATTGTATTGAAAAATTACATAAACTTACAAAGGATGAGCCGCGGATGGAAGTTCTGAAGCTGAAGACTAAATATCCTCAGGGGGCAGAGCGGCAACTCATTTATGCCACCACCGGACGGGCGATCAATTCTTCGATGCTGCCGGCCGATGCGGGGTGCGTGGTTGATAATGTGGAG
>Ga0153996_1001056_pt1 | contig 11533 bp, 8 predicted proteins | sample TSNC080MetaG_FD_104728 | JGI IMG/M metagenome (GOLD analysis project Ga0153996, IMG submission 104728) | Attine ant fungus gardens microbial communities from North Carolina, USA - TSNC080 MetaG | ecosystem: Host-associated > Fungi > Mycelium > Unclassified | place: USA: North Carolina, Lumber... | reverse complement strand
TAAGCAAACCTGCCGTTGTTAAGTTATGGTTATATTTTATCCGGCTCTTCTTCAAAGAGCTGTTTACAGATGAAGTTATCCCAACTACCAATTCGTAAAACAACAGCTGAACATTATTCGCTCAAAACTCGCTACTTGGTCCTATTGTCGGCTTTCTGAGAGCCTCTTTAGGTTATGAAAACTCTTTTCAAACATGGGTATTGAAGCAACTGACAAATGCAGCCGCCAAGAAAGCATTTAAAAAACAGGTTTTACTATCTCTTCAGCCTGCACCGCCGAAGTTGGATTCCGAGCTTCCCTCTTTCCTCCGGGACCTGCTATCAAACCTTTCCAGTCAAAGAAGCATGTTTCTCCCTGTTCCAACGATCATCGCGATTGCGAGGTTTTCGATGCCTGCGAAAGACGACACCACAATCGATTTCTACACCACCGAGGCGGCTGCATATACCTCCAGGGAGCAGGAACCGAATTATCTTTGGCTCGACGCTTTCATGGCCAAGCTACCTAAAGGCGGCACAGTGCTTGAGCTTGGCTGCGGCGCCGGTCAGGACAGTGAGGTCATGCTTGCCAAGGGCTTCGACGTAACCCCGACAGACGGGACTGTGGAAATTGCCCGGGCGGCTGAAAACCGTCTCGGACGTCCGGTTGCCGTGCTACTGTTCGATGAGCTTGATGCGCGTTATAAATTCGATGGCATCTGGGCCAATGCCTGCCTCCTGCATGTTCCTCGGACGACCCTGCCCTCCATCATTGATCGCATCCACACTGCACTGAAGCCCGGAGGAATTTTCTACGCGAGTTTCAAGGAAGGCACCCGGGAAGGAAGGGATCGCTTCGACAGATATTACAACTATCCCTCCGTCGAATGGCTGCGAGAGGCTTATAGGTCGGAACGCTGGGCCAGCATCGACGTCACAAAGGATATAGGTGATGGCTACGATAACGAACCCACCCCCTGGTTGCACATGATGGTGGAAAAAGCCTGACCGGAACCGTCGCTCCGGCACGAAAAAGTTTCCGGCACTTTCTACCGAAATTGAAAAGACTGATTTTCTGAAAATTTGATCGGCAATCGGCTGGCATAAGTATCGCAACCGCCGAAGCCGACAAGTCATACTTATCAGCCTGATAATTTGTACACGTTTTGTTCCGGAGTGTCAAGCCTCACGTGAGGCGACATACGTCCTTGTCAGAAAAAACGGGAATTTAAGAACGCAGCACTCAAAGCAGGAGGAAAGGGTTTCCTCTGCAAATCACGCGCGTGCTTCAGCACACAGGACCGGATTGATCCGGTCCTGCTGAAAATAAACTCTCAGCGAGCTTTCTGAGGTTTCGCAGGTTTGCTTTCATGGATCAACGCTTCAACCGCAGCAATGCTGTTCTCAAGATCAGCAATCTTGCGAAGCGTACTATCCGACGGCAAAATCGAAACGTCAGCAGAGCTCACGATAAGTTGACGCTGGGCAGACTTCAGGCGTTCCAGAAAAATTTCAAGCTTTTGCATAACGATCTCTAATCAACTGTCTCAGGGTATATCCCTGAAAATAAACGGATATATTTCTGCCAATTCCTTCTTTTGCTCATAAGCATACCGCCAAAAATCGCAAGTGATTAATTAGCCGTTTTGCGATCTTTATCGTATTTTATTCGTATCATGCCCAGTTTTCCAATGCTTTGGGCCAAAAAAGAAATCCGGGAAACCCAGCTGGGCAAAGATTGAGCCCGAAAAGTACTCAAGAATTTTTTATCATTTTTCTCGAAATAAAGCACGCATCGGCGCCGTCTGGCTGCTTTCTTAAAAGAAAATTAAGACAAAAGGCGCGCAACTAAAGAAGCCCTACCAAGGTTTAGGCATTTTGTTGGCAACCTTAGCCGGTGGTTGTGGTTATTCTAGTGATCGAACAAACCGCAGGTGGACGCCATGTATCCGGACGAAGACCTCTTCAGAACCTACACCCAGTCGTACGAGCGTCGCCGCGAAACGGAAATGTCGCTCTCCGAATTTCTCGAAGGTTGCCGCAGCGACCCGATGATGTACGCCAGCGCGCCGGAACGAATCCTCGCCGCTATAGGTGAACCCGAATTGATCGACACCGCCAAGGATTCGCGGCTCGGGCGCATCTTCATGAACCGCACGATACGGGTCTATCCGGCTTTCTCCGAATTCTTCGGCATGGAAGAAACCATTGAGCGTATCGTCTCGTTCTTCCGCCATGCGGCGCAGGGACTGGAAGAGCGCAAGCAGATTCTTTATCTGCTCGGCCCGGTCGGAGGTGGCAAGTCCTCACTGGCCGAGCGTCTCAAGGCGCTGATGGAAGTGCATCCAATCTATGTTCTCAAAGCCGGCGATGAACTCAGCCCGGTATTCGAGAGCCCGCTCGGCCTGATCGACCCGGAACAGATGGGCGAACAGATTCATGAGCGCTATGGCATTCCGATCAGGCGATTGACCGGTCTGATGAGCCCCTGGGCGTTGAAACGTCTCGACGAGTTCAATGGAGATATCTCTCGCTTCAAGGTCGTGAAGATCTGCCCGTCGCGGCTGCGCCAGATCGGTATCGCCAAGACGGAGCCCGGAGACGAGAACAACCAGGATATCTCGTCGCTGGTCGGTAAGGTCGATATCCGCAAGCTGGAACGTCTCGCCCAGTCGGACCCGGATTCATACAGCTATTCCGGCGGCCTCAACCGGGCCAACCAGGGCCTTCTTGAATTCGTCGAGATGTTCAAGGCTCCCATCAAGATGCTCCACCCGCTGCTGACGGCAACGCAGGAAGGCAATTATATCGGCACGGAGAATATCGGCGTCATCCCGTTCTCGGGCATCATCATGGCGCATTCGAACGAAGCGGAATGGATTTCTTTCAAGTCGAACAAGAACAACGAGGCCTTCATCGACCGTATTTACGTCATCAAGGTTCCCTATTGCCTGCGCGCCACGGAAGAAGAGCTGATTTATCAGAAACTTATTCGCGGCTCGGAATTGTCAACCGCACCTTGCGCTCCCGGCACTCTGGAAATGCTGGCACGTTTTTCAGTCCTGTCGCGCCTGCGCCAGCACGAGAATTCGAATCTGTTTTCGAAGATGCGGGTTTATGATGGCGAGAGCCTTCGCGAGGTCGACCCTCGCGCCCGCTCGCTGCAGGAATACAAGGATGTCGCCGGTGTCGACGAAGGCATGGATGGTGTTTCCACGCGCTTTGCCTTCAAGGTTCTGGCTGCAACCTTCAATCACGACACGATCGAGATTGGCGCAGATCCGGTCCATCTCATGTATGTTCTGGAATCGACCATCCGGCGCGACCAGTTGCCCGATGAGACGGAAAAACGCTATCGCGAATTCATCAAGGATGACCTCGCCCCGCGTTATGCCGAGTTCATCGGTAACGAAATACAGAAGGCATACCTCGAATCCTACCACGATTACGGGCAGAATGTGTTCGACCGCTATGTCGATTACGCCGACGCCTGGATCGAGGATCAGGATTTCAAGGACCCCGACACCGGCCAGCTTCTCAACCGGGAGCTCCTCAACCAGGAGCTGACCAAGATCGAAAAGCCGGCGGGTATCGCAAACCCGAAGGATTTCCGCAACGAAGTGGTCAAGTTCTCCCTGCGCTCCAGGGCGGCACATGGCGGACGCAATCCGTCCTGGACCAGCTATGAGAAAATCCGTGAAGTCATTGAACGGCGAATGTTCTCTCAGGTAGAGGAACTTTTACCCGTCATCAGCTTTGGCTCGAAGAGAGACAGCGATACCGAGAAGAAGCATGGCGACTTTGTCGATCGCATGGTCGAACGCGGTTACACCGAACGGCAGGTTCGCCGACTGGTGGAATGGTACATGAGAGTGAAGCAGGCCGGATAGGCCCGACCCGCCGCCGCGGAATGGTTTCGCGGCGGCACCATCGGGAGGCCCGGTCAAACGTAAGGAGGAGGCAGCATGCACATCGTCGACCGCCGCCTCAATTCAAGCGGCAAGAGCCTACCCAACCGGCAGCGTTTCCTGCGCCGTGTCAGAGGTGAAGTACAAAAGGCCGTCCACGACATTTCCAAGGATCGGCAGATTCGCAATCTGGAGGCCGAGGCGGAAATCACAATCCCGACCGACGGCATCAATGAACCGACTTTCCGGCGCAAATCCCAGAGCGGAAAACGCAGCATAGTACTGCCCGGCAATCGCCATTATGTCGAAGGCGACACAATTCCCCGGCCACAAGGCGGAGATGGCGGCGGTGGTTCCGAAGGCTCCCCCGACGGATCGGGCGAGGACGGCTTCCGCTTCGTGCTGACCAAGGACGAATTCCTCGACATGTTCCTCGAGGACCTCGAGCTGCCGGATCTCTCCAAGCGACGTGTTGCCATGATCGTGGCCGATACCCCTCGCCGCGCCGGATATTCCATGGATGGCTCGCCCTCACGCCTGGCAATCGCGCGCACCATGCGCAACGCCTTGTCGCGCCGCATCGCACTCAATCGTCCAACCGATGCCGAGAAGAAAATTCTTGAAGACGAAATCGCTGCTCTCGCCGAAAGCGGGGATGATCCTGAACGTCTCATCATGCTGCGCGGCGAATACGATATCATGCAGACCCGGACGTTGCGCATTCCCTATATTGACCCCATCGATCTGCGCTACCGCCGGTTTGAATCGGTGCCGAAACCCGTCGCTCAGGCCGTCATGTTCTGCCTGATGGACGTGTCCGGCTCGATGACCGAGCATATGAAGGATCTCGCCAAACGTTTCTTCATGCTGCTCTATGTCTTTCTCAGCCGCCGTTATGACAACGTCGACATCGTCTTCATTCGCCACACTCATGAAGCTGCCGAAGTGGATGAAGAAACATTCTTCCGCTCTACAGAAACCGGTGGCACGGTGGTTTCATCGGCTCTGGTCAAGATGCGCGAGATCATTGCCGATCGTTACTCTCCAAGTGACTGGAACATTTACGCTGCCCAGGCATCCGATGGTGACAATTCTCCCGGCGATCATCTTGCCGCATCGGAAATGTTGTCGGTGATCTTGCCCGACTGCCAGCATTTCTCCTATGTCGAGGTGTCTGAATCCTCGGAAGGCACTGTCGGTTACGTTCCGCACCAGACCAGCCTGTGGCGGACTTACTCGGAACTTCTTGAAGATTGCGACAATCTGGCGATGCGCAAGGTTTCAAACCCGCGCGATATCTACCCGGTATTCCGCGATCTGTTCCTGCGTCGCAATGCAACGGCGGAGTCACCCGCATGACAAAAGACGTCAAAACACGGCTTCTGTACGAGAGACCCGATTGGGATTTCCCGACCCTGCAGCGCATCCATGACGCGATAGCCGAAATCGCCCATAAGGAGCTTGGCCTCGACACCTACCCTAACCAGATCGAGATCATCACCTCTGAACAGATGCTCGACGCCTACGCTTCAACCGGCATGCCGCTTTTTTACAAACACTGGTCGTTCGGCAAGCATTTCACCCAGAGTGAAGCCGGTTATCGCAGCGGCATGATGGGTCTTGCCTATGAGATCGTCATCAATTCCAATCCCTGCATCAGCTACCTGATGGAGGAAAACACCACCACGATGCAGACGCTGGTGATTGCCCACGCTGCATTCGGGCACAATCACTTTTTCAAGAATAATTATCTTTTCCAGCAATGGACCGATGCCGAAGGCATTTTGCCTTACCTTGAATTCGCCAAAAGCTTCATCGCCCATTGCGAAGAGCGTTACGGACATTCTGCGGTCGAGCGATTGCTTGATGCGGCCCATGCCTTGATGTCCCACGGTATTCATCGCTCACCACGGCGCAAGCGCCCCGACCTGATGTCGGAGCAGCGGCGCGAACAGGAGCGTCACCTTCACCAGGAACAGATTTATAATGATCTGTGGCGAACGGTGGTTCCTGCCAAAGGCCACCATGGCAAGCAGGAGACAATCGATGACCGCCGCCTGGCGCTGCTCGAGCTGCCCCAGGAAAACCTGTTGTATTTCCTGGAGAAGACAGCACCCCGTCTCCAGCCCTGGCAGAGGGAGATTCTGCGCATCGTCCGTCTGATCGCACAATATTTCTACCCGCAGCGCCAGACCAAGGTGATGAATGAAGGCTGTGCCACCTATTGTCACTACAAGATACTGACACGGCTGCATGAGCAGGGACAGATTTCGGATGGATCGTTCCTGGAAATCCTGCAATCGCATACCAATGTGATCGCGCAGCCGGGTTTTGACAGTCCGGCTTTCTCCGGCTTCAATCCTTACGCCCTCGGTTTTGCGATGATGCAGGATATAGAACGCATCTGCACGGACCCGACGGATGAGGACCGCGAGTGGTTTCCTGAAATCGCCGGCAACGGTGATGGAATGGGAACCTTGCGGGAAATCTGGGCCAATTACCGCGATGAAAGCTTCATCTCGCAGTTTCTGAGTCCTAATCTGATGCGCAAATTGCGCCTGTTCCAGATCGGCGATGAACCAGGAGAACCGGAAATCGCGGTAGAGGCCATTCACGACGAGCGGGGCTACCGAAAACTGCGCCGCTCTCTTGCACGCCAGTATGACATTGGCTGGCAGGACCCGGACATAAAAATCGTCGATGTCGATCTCTCCGGAGATCGCCGTCTGGTCCTGCAATACCAGACGCTACAGGGCGCGGCTCTCGAAGAAACCAGTGCGAAAACCGTTCTCCAGCACCTTGCGGACCTGTGGGGTTACGATGTCGTGCTCAAGGAGGTAAGTCCCAACAACGACACGGTCATCGCTGAACATTCTGCACAGTCACGACCGGTCTTTTTCTAAAGCCTTTTCCTTTTAACCAGTATTGATTAAACGATAAGAAAATGCGCCTTAATAATAAGTTAGAGCTTTGCAACGATTATATTGAACGCGAGATGCTCCAAAGCAACAGATAATAAAAGGGCCCTCGCGCACTGCACGGGGCCCTTTTACTGCGAATAGTCGAGATTTTATTGCGCGACCCAACCGCCATCCATATTCCATGCTACACCGCGAACCTGATCGGCCGCAGAACTGCAAAGAAACAGGGCCAGACCACCAAGTTGCTCCGGCGTAACGAAAACACCTGACGGTTGCTTCTCAATTACGAGGTTCCAGCTAGCCTGTTCAACCGAAATCCCGCCTTCCTTGGCCTTGGCCTCGATCTGCTTTTGCACCAGAGGCGTGAGAACCCAGCCGGGGCAGATGGCGTTGCTTGTAACGCCCGTCTGAGCCAGCTCGAGCGCAACCGATTTGGTGAGGCCGACAATACCGTGCTTTGCTGCCACATAGGCCGATTTCTGCGCGGAAGCGACAAGTCCATGGGCCGAGGCGATATTGAGAATCCGTCCCCAGTTGCGTTCACGCATTCCGGGTACAGCAAGGCGGCAGGTGTGGAAGGCTGCCGACAGATTAAGAGCGATGATGGCATCCCAACGCTCGACAGGAAAATCTTCCACATTTGCCACATATTGGATGCCGGCATTGTTCACGAGGATGTCCACACCCCCGAATTCCTTGACGGCATAGGCCATCATGGCTTCGATTTCCGGCACCTTGCTGAGATCGGCACCATGGTAGCCGACCTTCGCAGCGCCCGCTTTGCGGACTTGCTCACAAGCCGCTTCTGAATCGCCGAAGCCGTTGAGGATCAGCGAAGCACCGGCGGAAGCCAGAACCTCCGCAATCCCGAGGCCAATGCCGCTGGTCGAGCCGGTGACCAGAGCAACTTTTCCTTTTAATGTCATGTTTTCACCCCATCAGAGCGAGTTGCAACTGTATAGAGAAGGACCGTGAAACGAGCCCGGAAAATGAAGAGTTTCAGGGTGGTCCGCATGCACCTTCTCTATACCATTCAGACTGTTCTTCCGAAAACCGATCAAACCAGACCGGTCATGTAATAGGCAGCGATAACCACGAACACCGCCAAAGTCTTGATGATGGTGATTGCAAAAATATCGCGGTAAGATTCACGGTGTGTCAGGCCGGTGACTGCAAGCACGGTAATAACGGCACCGTTATGCGGCAGGGTATCCATACCACCAGATGCCATTGCAACAACCCGGTGAAGAACCTCCATCGAGATACCTGCTGCCTGCGCCCCGGCAATGAATTGTTCCGACAAAGCCGCCAGCGCGATGCCCATTCCGCCTGAAGCCGATCCGGTGATACCCGCAAGGGTCGAAACACTGACAGCGGCATTGACCAGCGGATTGGGAATGCTGGCCAGGGCATTGCTCACGACGATGAAGCCCGGCAAGGCCGCGATCACGCCACCGAAGCCATATTCCGAAGCAGTATTCAAACCGGCGAGCATGGCACCGGCGACGGCTGATTTGCTGCCCTCCGCAACACGCTCCTTGATTGTTGACCAGGCAGTGACGGCAATGAAAATAATGCCAAGAAGAAGCGCGCCCTGAACGGCCCAGATTCCGACGACGGTGGAAATCTTTGTAACCATCGGCTCCTTGAAGCCTGGCATTGAAGTCGTGTGACTGGCACCGTAGAAATAGGGAATTGCCTTCGTCAGAGCGAAGTTGGCGATGCCAATCAGGAACAGTGGCGTGATCGCCAGAATCGGCGAAGGCAGTTTGCTGGTATCAACGGGTTCCGGCTCATTAATCAAAACGCCGTTGCTGTATCCCTCTCCCGCCGCAACCAGAACGCGACGACGCCAGTTCAGATAGAGAATGCCGACGATGAGAATGAAGACGCTGCCGATAATGCCGAGAATTGGCGCAGCCCATGATGTCGTACCGAAGAAGACCGTCGGGATGATGTTCTGAATCTGTGGCGTACCCGGCAGTGCATCCATTGTAAACGTGAACGCCCCGAGCGCAACGACACCGGGAATGAGCCGTTTCGGGATGGCATTCTGGCGAAACAGTTCAGCCGCGAACGGGTAAACCGCGAAAACCACCACGAACAGCGAGACACCGCCATATGTGAGCAGAGCACACACGATCACGATGACGAGAATTGCCTGCTCCTGCCCTATCCAGCGAACGACAGCCGCGACGATGGATTTTGAAAAGCCGGCCATCTCAATCAACTTCCCGAATACCGCTCCCAGAAGGAAGACGGGGAAGTAGAGTTTGACGAAGACAACCATCTTTTCCATGAACACGCCGCTGAACATCGGCGCCACTTCACTTGGCGCTGTCAGCAGCACAGCGCCAAGCGCTGCGATCGGAGCCATCAGAACGATGCTGTAGCCGCGATAGGCCGCCAACATCAGGAACGACAGCGCTCCCAGAACGATTATGAAATTCCAGAAAATAGCTAAATCCATAAATACCCCCCAACTGACACCTGTCTGATGACAGGGTGCACCTGCTGCAATTTAAAGTATTGCTTTAGAAAATTTTATATCTGAGAAGGGCTTATACCTGAGTATGGCTTACATGAAAAAGCCACAAACGCTATTGCGCAATAACAAAATTGAACTTTTATATATTATACTTTAGTCGATAATTTTTCTTAAGTTATTGTTATATAATAGTTTTCATCATTTCTTCGCTATTTCAGAAGCATTGTCGATTCTGGAACTCGATTGCAGCAGTTACAGAACACCTCTGCAGTGAAGGGTTATGGCGAGCTGAAAAGCTTTTCCTGCCTCACTTTTTGCTAAAAAATCTTCTAAAATAACAGAATTACTATGCAGCAAAGATTCGGGCGAATGGGAAGTTGACGTTATCGATTTCAGAAGTCCTTTCCAGCAATTGCAGAAGTGCTATTCAGTAGAGGTTTGGGCGGCAGTGATTGCCTTTGGCTCTGAGGAGATACCTCTCGCTTTATCTCAGAATAGACGTAAGTATTTTCTTGCCTAACCTTCCAACTTTCACATCCCGTCTGGACGGTATCGAGGACAAGTTTGCAGTCTCCTACTTGCTAACGGATCAGTTTGCGCAGGATGATGCTTGTGGTCTACCCCCTGCCAAGTGGTCCTCCGTGAAGCATGGCTTTAGGTGTATGGTCCCTGAGTGTAGTGGCGCATCATTGAGCCTGAGTCGTCAGGATGAGGAATGCCGAGAAAGAGACACGAAGCAGAAGAGGACGAAGCCTCGGCACGATAACAGGAGAATGAAAGATGGTTCGAACGTCTGTGGGCCGGGGTTGGTATCGGCGGCACCTATGAATGGGCCAACGGCGCTTACGCCTTTTATGGCAACGCCAATATCGCCGGTAGCGTTGAGCATATGAGCGATAGCTACGCCTTTGGCGGCACCCTCGGCTTCCGCGCCCGCTGGTAGAATCTGGATCATCGTGCAGAAAATCGAACCGCTTTTCTGCACGATGATATGAAATAAAGCGCGTTTAGCTGGATACCGGTTAAACGCAGAAACAAGCCAAGGCTCTGCGCTTACGAAAAACATGTGATTGTCGTCACTGGAAAGTCGGAGTTTGTTCTGTGGCACGTCGTCCTTTGCTAACCGTAGATCAATGGGCTCCACTGGTTGTCATACCGACCGCCGAAGAAAACATGGTTCGGCATTACACATTGAGCGGAGAGGATATTCATCAAGCGCTCGCCAAGAGCGGATACCGCAATAAACTTGGCTTTGCAGTGCAGCTTTGCCTCATGCGTTTTCCAGGGAGGACTCCGGCACCGATTCAGACAAGTGCGGGAACGACCTCTTGACCCCTTTAATGTTCAGGGTCAAGAGGTCGTTCCCGTCGCTGGGGGCAGGCCGCTCTCGCAGCGATCCTCAGCGTCCTCGATATCGAATCCCTCGGCATTGAGGAGCAAACCTATTCGGGTGTCATCGCCTTGGCACAAGGCCGCGCATTGAAAGCCATCGACTTGCGTATGGATGACGATGGCGTTCTCCCCAAGTCCCTGGCGGAGGCAGGTGGTGACGCGGCGATATTGACCCCGACGCTGCACAATCCGACTGGTAATATCTGGTCAGAGGCACGCCGGCTGGATCTGCTCTCCGTCGCCGCTCGCAGCGGTACGCTTGTTATTGAAGATGATGCCTATGGACCATTGGCCGACATTCAGCCTATGGCTGCCTTACATTCCGACGTATCAATCCTCTTTGTCTCGACGCTCTCCAAGACCGTAGCTCCCGGACTTCGGACCGGCTTCATCTGGGGCAGAGGCCCGATAATCGAGAAATTGAGTTCGGCCATATATGCCACGAGCTGGGGAGTGGCTCCTCTCATGATGGAGGTTGCCATCCAACGGATCGAAGGTGGCATGGTGAATGAGCAGATTGCTGGTCAACGCCTGGAGGTTGAAGCAAGGCATCGTCTTGCATCGGCATTTTTCCCGGAGCTCCGCGGGAGCCCCCTTCGCCTCACATCTTCCTTCGAACACTCGCGCCGACAAGCCTATTCAAATTGGCCGGTGTTCGCGTCGCAGGGTCTTCAGCATTCTCAAGACGACCAGAAACAAATCCTGGCATACGGATCAGTTTGGGTGCAGCGCCGTCCCGGGTGACGCTCAACATAGCGCTCTCACGGTGCGCGGAGATCATTAGCCCACACGCCCGCCCTTAGCGGGTATTAATGTAGAAATGACCACGGAGCCCCATCTTCTCTC
>Ga0153996_1001053_pt1 | contig 11558 bp, 8 predicted proteins | sample TSNC080MetaG_FD_104728 | JGI IMG/M metagenome (GOLD analysis project Ga0153996, IMG submission 104728) | Attine ant fungus gardens microbial communities from North Carolina, USA - TSNC080 MetaG | ecosystem: Host-associated > Fungi > Mycelium > Unclassified | place: USA: North Carolina, Lumber... | reverse complement strand
ATGGCATTGTCCAGCAGGTTGTAGAGGACTTGCTGGATTTTTCTTTTGTCGGCTGTTACATATAGGTTGCGGGTAGCAAACAACAGCTCAATTGAGATTTTCTTGATGGTACAGGTGCCTTCAAAGGATGCGGCGGTGTTTTTAACCATTTCGTGGATGTCGAAGGTTTCTTTGCTGAGCAGCAGCTGTTTGTTGTCATAGTCGTTGAGAGCCAGAAGGTCTTGGGTCAGGTCGGTTAGACGTTCGGTCTCAAAGAGGATGATATTCAGATACTTCTGGTGCAGTTCCGCTGGAATGGTGCCGTCGGTCATGGCTTCTACATACCCTTTGATCGAAGTGAGAGGGGAGCGGAAGTCGTGTGATACGTTGGCAACAAATTTTTTCTGATAATCATCCATGTCTCTTAGGTGGGTTGACATGTAGTTCAGGGATGCCGACAAATAGCCCATTTCATCCTGCGTGGTGACCGGGATCTCATAATCCAGGTTGCCGGTGGCGTATTGCCGGGCAGCGGTTGTTACTTTGCGCAGCGGCAGGTAGATAAAATAATGAAAGGCGGCCAGTATAACGAAGGACAGGATATAAACCACCAGAACGGTCAGATAGACTGTAGCCAGCAGCATATCACGCTGGCTTTTGATATCGGACATCGGTTTGTGGATCAGGATGTAGCCCTTGGTTGCAAATCCTTTGGTGACCGGGGAGATGATCGTCATTACTTCTTCGCTGAAGTAGTCATGATAGTCGCCGGTGATATATTGGGCACTGCCTCCTTCAGCAGGATTAAAATCGGTTATCTGTGCCGGTGAAAAATGTGATGTACTGGTCTTGGAAGAGGTAATCATAGTGCCGTCATCTTCGATAAACCAAATGGTTGCATTGAGATAGATCTGCATTCCTTCCAGCTGGGTGTGGACGCTGGCCAGCGTCAGATTGTTGGAAAAATAATTGGGCAGGTAATCGGTCGCGATTAAATTGGCTTCCTTATACAGTGTTTGTGAGGTGTCCGATTCCAGCCGTCCCATGATCAGGGTGGAGGAAAGGGTGGCCACAGCAAAGAATGAGAGGAAGCCAAATATGATATATATGATAATAAATTTCAGATAAAGAGTACTGCGCATCTTTTATTTCACCTCGAATTTATAACCGATTCCCCAAACCGTACCAAGACTCCAGTTTTCGTGATCCTTAATCTTCTCGCGCAGCCGTTTGATATGCACATCGACCGTGCGGGTGTCGCCGATGTATTCGTAGCCCCAGATCTGATCGAGCAGCTGCTCTCTGGTAAAGACCTGATTGGGCGAGGAGGCCAGGAAATACAAGAGTTCCAGTTCTTTGGGCGGCATTTCTACCGGCTCGCCGTCGACCATGACGGAATAGTTGGTCAGGTTGATGATGATGCCCGGATATTCTACATATTTGCCATTCGGTGCCGACTTCGCTTCTGGCTTCGGTGTCTGATAGCGGCGCAGTACAGCCTTAACGCGGGCGACCAGCTCTTTGGAGTCGAAGGGTTTCATAATATAGTCATCGGCTCCCAGCTCCAGTCCGAGAACTTTATCGAACACTTCGCCTTTGGCCGACAGCATGATGATCGGGATATCCGCTTTACTGCGGATTTCGCGGCAGACCTGATAGCCGTCGATACCCGGCAGCATCAGATCCAGCAGGATCAGGTTAGGTCGGTAAGATTCATAAGCGGTTAATGCCTGCTCGCCATCGTGGACCATCATGGTATCAAAACACTCTTTGGTTAAGTAGAGTGAGATTAGTTCTGCGATATTTTCATCGTCATCGACGATTAATACTTTTTGTTTGGCCACCATAATACTGCCTCCTTATACTAAATTTTACTTGAATTCAACTATAGTTACACCGGCATCACCTTCGCCAAATTCCCCTAAGCGATATGATTTTACATGTTTTTGCCGCTTGAGGTATTGGTGAACACCGTTTCTAAGTGCGCCGGTGCCTTTACCGTGGACAATCCGGACCTGACTGAGATGGGAGAGGTATGCATCATCCAGATACTTATCCAGTACCGCAATTCCTTCATCCACTGTTTTTCCGATCAGGTTAATCTCTGAGCTGATGTCCATTGTTTTGCCCAGTTTCATCTTACTGGTACCGGTTTTGTGCATCTGCTTTGTGCTGATACCGCTGTCTTCTTCGATGATCTCCAGATCAGACATATTAACCTGAGAACGCAGGATACCCATCTGGACGAAGAGATTGCCTTTGGCATCGGGCAGTGAGCTGACCGTGCCGGTCAGATTCATACTCAGCACTTTAACCGATTCGCCCAGCCGGAAATCACTTGCTTTATGCTGTTTTTTCGGCCGCAGCGGTTCAGTCTTTCGGCTGACTGTGGTTTCGTTTATTTTTTTCCGCAGTTTTTCCCGTTCGCGTTCCATATCCGCTGCGGAGACGTTTTCTTTACCAAAGCGGCGGAAGTTTTTTATCGTTTCATCGGCCACGTCTTTGGCATCGTGCAGAATCGTGTTGGCCTCTTCTTTCGCTTTCTCGAGAATTTTTTCCCGCTGTTCTTCCAGTTTTCGCCGTTTTTCTTCAGTCTGGGTCTTGAGCCGTTCCATTTCTGCTTTATAGGCGGCGATTTCCTCCTGCTCTTTGGCTAGGCTCCGGCGGCTGGACTCAAGGTCGGTCAGCAGATCCTCAAAGGATTCATCCTGTTCGGACAGGTGTTGTCTGGCATTGTCGATGATGTAATCGGGCAGCCCCAGCTTGCTGGAGATAGCGAAAGCATTGCTCTTTCCGGGGATTCCTATCAACAGATGATAGGTCGGACGCAGGGTTTCCACATCAAACTCGCAGCAGGCATTTTCAACGCCGGGGGTAGTAAGAGCGAATACTTTCAGTTCGCTGTAATGGGTGGTTGCCATTGTTCGGATGCCCTGTTCGTGCAGATGGGACAGGATGGCGATGGCCAGTGCCGCACCCTCGGTTGGGTCGGTGCCGGCTCCCAATTCATCAAAGAGTACCAGTGATTGTTTATCGACATGCTTCAAAAATGAAACAATATTGGTCATGTGGGATGAGAAGGTACTGAGGCTTTGCTCGATGCTCTGCTCATCGCCGATGTCGGCATAGACTTCTTGAAAAACAGCCAATTCCGAACGATCCAGCGCCGGAATATGCAGGCCGGCCTGGCCCATCAGGGTAAAAAGTCCGGTGGTTTTCAGCGATACGGTTTTACCGCCGGTATTCGGTCCGGTAATTATCAGCAGATCATATTCGTTCCCCAGCAAAACGGTTATCGGAACCACCGTTTTCTTATCCAGCAGGGGGTGGCGTCCTTCGCGGATATGAATTCGTCCTTCGGTGTTAAGCACTGGTTTGCTGGCATTCATGTCCAGAGCCAGGGTACCTTTGGCGAAGATGAAATCCAGTTCGGTAAGCAGCTGATGGTTGATCCGGATTTCGCTGATATAACCGGCGGCCTGTTCGCTCAGAGCGGCGAGAATTGCCTCTATTTCTTTCAGTTCTTTGGCATAAAGTTCTTTTAAATCGTTATTGATTTTGACTACGGCCATCGGTTCAATGAAAACGGTAGAACCGGTGGCGGACTGATCGTGCACCATGCCCGGAACCTGACTGCGGTACTCGGCTTTTACCGGAATACAGTAACGTTCATCCCGCATCGTGATAATCGGGTCCTGCAGATAGGTACGGTAAGCACCGTGGACCAGATTGTTAAGGGTGGAATGGACCTTGTCGTTCATCTGACCGATCTGCCGGCGGATCTGCCGCAGGGTACTGCTGGCGTCATCGCTGACTTCATCCTCGGCCAGAATGCAGCGGCGGATTTCGGTGGTCAGGGGGGTGAGCGGTTCCAGGTTCTGAAAATGGGTATCCAGACAGTCGGACAGTTCATCAACCGTTTCATGGCGGCCGTATGCTTTTGCCCGGGTCGTGGTTTCAAGCAATTTGCAGATGCGGAGCAATTCTGCGAGACTGAGGCTGCCGCCGATTTCCAGACGCTTTAATGAGTCCTCTACACCATAGGCACCGCTAAAAGACAGCCGTCCCTTTTTCACAATGCGTGTGAAGGCCGCTGCTGTTTGTTCCTGTGCCAATTCTATTTCGTTGATATCGTTCATCGGTGTCAGCCGCCGGCAGGAGAATTTACCTCCCGGCGAAGAAGCATGTGCTTCTAAGAGTTCGATGATTTTATCATATTCTAATTTTTTTAATGTCTTCTTATTCATATTTTGTCAACCTTTCATCTACGTACATTCTAACTTATTTGCAAGATAAAGAAAAGGAGAAATATTCGATTTTATAATACCATCACTTGACAAAGTAACACACGGTTTTGAAACAATGCTGCAGAGGCCTTTTGCTCTGCTGGTGTTTCTTTTCGTGTATTGATGGATACAACCATTTGATTATTATCTGTCGATCAGGTAAAATAACTACAGATAAAATAATGAAAGAACGAGGAGAAAAAAATGGATATGAGTTTGAATCTAATCATAGCTGTAATTGGCGTCTTGCTTATTATCGCAGGTGTCGTAATAACAGTAATATCAAAAAGGCCTGTGGACGATGAGAGCGGGAAAAGAAAGTTTGTAAGTTTAAAGTTGTACTTGCTGGCGGGAGTTGCTTTGTTATTGATAAGCCAGTGTTTTGTAATTGTAGGAACGGGTTATACCGGAGTGCGCATCACGTTTGGCCAGGTAGATGAGAATCCGGTTTCTCAGGGATTTCGTTTTAAAATACCGGTTGCCCAGACCATCACCCAGGTTAACCGCAGACAGCAGGATATTGAAATTGTCAGTCCCGACAGTTACATAGAATCAACGATAGCCGGTAAGATACCGATCACCATAAGCGGTGTGACGGTAACTTATCAGATCAGCCCGGATAAAGCTGCCTATATATATTCTAATGTTACTTCGCCGGAGAACCTGGTGACCTATAATATAGTATCGTCGGCTATTAAAGCTACGACTCCAAGTTTCGACACTGATGGTGTAGTAGTGCGGTCGGACGTGGAGAAATCGACGAAAGAAACATTGCAGACATATATTGACGACAAGTATGGTGAAGAAGTGGTATCAATCATTCAGGTGACGATCGGTAATATCGCTTTTACCGACGAATATAACAATTCAGTCAATGAAAAGAATATGGCTAAACAGGCAGCCGAGACACAGGAAATAGAAAATACAAAGAACATTGACAGGGCTAATGCTGAAGCTGAGGCGAAACTCATCGCTGCCGAAGCGGAGAAACAGGCCAATGAGCTGCTGGAACAGTCTATTACCGATAAAATCTTAATGCAGCAGTATCTGGAGAAGTGGGATGGGAAGCTACCGACTGTTACAGGTGCTGACGGCGGCGTGATGATTGATGTGAAAGAGTTGATGGGGGCAGATAATAATTAAAATTGAGTAAAGCACCCGATTCTTGAATGACGTGAACCGGGCGCTTTCTGATGTTTTATAATATAAGGAATTGTCCCCATAGTGGTAATCATGCTATATTTAATTTCAGTACAATTATCTGAAATGCACCTCAAATATTGGACATAAAAACTAATTCATATAACAATATAAAAAGGTTCATATGCTACAGCAAAAAAATACGTAGTGTAAAAGAATTATCAACATATGAAATAGCAAATCAGTTCCATGCAAGCAGAATAGCTATAAGGAGTTGGAAAGTTAAATACTTAGAAACAGGAATGGATGCGCTGTTCTCTGAAACAAGAGGACGAAATAAAATGAAGCAAGATACATCGTTTGATATTGATTCAGACGGTGTATTTTGTGGAAGTGGTGTACGGCAGTAAATGACAGAATTTAAAAACCAGGTGTATAAGAAGGGGAAACACCCCGCAAACACCACAATTCTAAGGAATATTATGGACAGTTTGTTACAAAGAAGTTAAAAATCCTGCCCCAATTGGATAAATATTGAACATTTCCCCTTGATACTGTATACTTATAAAGTAATCGTAAAGGAGGAAAATATGTCTGTAGACCATAATGCACCTCCACAGGAAGACGAAAAGGCCGCCATAGACGGCATTCAGTCGGAAGCTGAGGAGCAGGAAGAGTTTTCTTTTTTACAAGAGACCATTAAGGATGAACTACCTAGTGGTAAACGAACGTTTTACAAGATTATTAAGATCGCAGGATCGGGAGCGGTTTTTGGACTCGCAGCCTGCATTGGTTTTTTTGCGCTTAAACCATGGGCGGAAACACAATTTCAAAGAGATCCTTCGGAGATTGTTATCCCTCAGGACAGCGACGAAGAAGAAGAGCAGACGACCGGTGACACGGCGGATGAAGATACGCAGGCGCAGCCTGAACTGACAATTAAAAACTATCAGGAACTGAATGTTGCACTTTACGAGGTGGCAACCGCTGCAAATAAGTGTGTGGTTGAGGTGACTGCACAGCGTGAAAGCGACAACTGGCTGGAGGATGCCTATGATACTAAAGATAGTGTGTCCGGTGTATTTTATGATGATAACGGTCAGGAAGTGCTGATTCTAACCTATAGCAGTATCACTAAGGATGCGGAAGGTCTGATGGTGACCTTTGCAGATAACCAAAGTTATAGTGCTTCGCTGAAAAAGCGGGATGATAATCTTGGACTCGCTGTCATCAGCGTGCCGCGGAACAATATTAAACAAGGGACCTGGTCACAGATTACTCAAGGTGTTTTAGGCAATTCTAACTTAACGACCCGAGGAGAAGGTATGATTGCGCTCGGTAAACAATTTGGATATGGCGGCAGCATGGGTTATGGGATTGTAAGCTCGGCTCGTAATACGGTAATGAAAGCTGACGGCGAATATTCCATTATCAGTACCGATATAATGGCGGCAAGCAATGGAACCGGTGTCCTTTTTAATTTAAATGGTGAAATTGTTGGCTTGATCGATCAAACCATTTCCAATACGGACAGTATGACTCTGGTGACCGCATATGCAATCTCTAATTTGAAGGGCGCTATTCAAGAGCTGTCCAATGGTAAAGGGGTGCCCTATATCGGTGTATGGGGTACGGACATCAGTGAAACAGCTGCTGAGGAGCAGGGGCTGCCGGAAGGCATCTACGTGAAAGAGGTAAATGCAGATTCCCCGGCTATGAATGCAGGAATTAAAAGTGGTGATATTATCACCAGTTTTAAGGACAATGAAATAACCACATTAAAAGCTTATAATAAGGAGCTTATGGAGTGCAGTACCGGCCAGGCGGTTAAAATAGAGGGCAAGCGGATGGGACCGGAGGGTTATGTGGATATCGCTTTCGATGTCACGATCGGCAGCCTGGAATAAAAAGGAAAAAGAGGAACAAGATGAGATATATAAATACACTGCGTGATGGCGAAACTATCAGAGCAACCTTTCTTTGCAAAGGAAAACGGAGTGCGGAAACGAGAAATGGAAAACCATACGATAACCTGCTTCTGCAGGATAAAACAGGTACTCTGGACGGTAAAATATGGGATCCGAATTCCAACGGAATCGCCGATTACGATGAAAAAGATTTTATTGAAGTTGTAGGTGATGTTATCAGCTATAATGGAAGTCTGCAGCTAAACATTAAGCAATTGAGGATTGCCGTAGAAGGAGAATATGAACCGTCGGATTATATGCCGACTTCGGAGAAAAGTGTCGATAGTATGTATCAGGAATTGCTGGGGTATATCAGTCAGGTTCAGAATACATATCTGAATGGCGTCTTGAATTATTTTTATGTTCAGGATGAGGCGTTTATCAATCGCTTCAAGGCCCATTCGGCGGCTAAAACGGTACACCACAGTTTTGCCGGGGGCTTGCTGGAGCATACGCTGAGCGTGGTGAAAATGTGTGAATACCTGGCTGGAGCATATCCGATCTTGAACAGGGATCTGCTGTATACAGCAGCCATGTGCCATGATATAGGTAAGACCAAGGAGCTGTCCTCCTTCCCGGATAATGATTATACCGATGAAGGCCAGCTGATCGGTCATATTGTCATAGGTGTGGAGATGGTAAATGATGCGATCCGGTCAATTCCGGATTTTCCGGAAGTTCTGGCTAATGAGCTGAAGCATTGTATTGTGGCCCATCATGGGGAGCTAGAATATGGTTCACCCAAGAAGCCGGCACTGGCAGAAGCGGTTGCCCTGAATCATGCCGACTGCACCGATGCGAAACTGCAGACTTTTACCGAAGTATTTAAGGATAAAGAGACAACTGATTGGATTGGGTTTAACCGTCTCTTTGAATCTAACCTGAGGAAGACGAGCATCTGATGAAAAAGAATGATATTGCAGAAGTTACAATTGAAGATATAGGAGTAAATGGAGAAGGTATAGGCAAAGTAAATGGCTATACCTTATTTATTAAGGATGGAATTATCGGTGATCGGGTGACAGTCAAGGTTATGAAAGCCAAAAAGAATTATGGTTATGCCAGGCTGATGAAGATCATTGATCCCTCACCTCACCGCGTGACGGCCAGGTGCCCGGTGGCGAGGCAGTGCGGTGGGTGTCAGATACAGGAGATGGCTTATGACAAGCAGCTGGGGTTTAAGGAAAATAAAGTGACGGCTAACCTGGCACGTATCGGGGGGATTGACCGGCAGTATCTGGAGAAGATTATGGAACCGATTATCGGGATGGAGGAGCCGTTCCGGTATCGCAATAAGGCGCAGTTTCCAATAGGCCGGGACAAAGATGGACATGCTATCGCGGGATTTTATGCGGGAAGAACCCATGCTATCATTGAAAATCAAGACTGTTTTCTGGGTGTAAAGGAAAATGAGCGGATTTTGAAGTGTCTTTTGCAGTTTGCTGATGAATTTCAGTTGTCTGTATATGATGAAGAAACACATATCGGTTTACTGCGGCATGTGTTGATAAGGACTGGATTCCGTACCGGAGAGGTGATGGTCTGTCTGGTGATAAATGGTGATGCTTTGCCCCATCATGAGGTGCTGGCCGGGAGATTGGCGGCGCTGGTGAATCTCGAAAGTATGACCCTTAGCGTGAATAAAGAAAAAGGTAATGTGATCATGGGGAATGAAATCAAGCTTCTTTATAACAAGCCTTATATTACTGATTATATCGGAGAGGTGAAATACCGGATTTCACCATTGTCATTTTATCAGATCAATCCCGTCCAGACCGAAAAGCTTTATGAACTGGCGCTGGAATATGCCGATCTTAAAGGTAATGAGATTGTTTGGGATCTTTATTGCGGGATTGGAACCATTTCGCTGTTTCTGGCCAGAAAGGCCCGACAGGTGTATGGTGTGGAGATTATCCCGGATGCCATTGATGATGCCCGTGTAAATGCGGAGATTAACGGTATTGATAATGTTGACTTTTTTGTTGGTAAGGCGGAAGAAGTACTTCTCCGGATGTGCTGTGAAAAACAGGTGAGGGCTGATGTGATTGTGGTTGATCCGCCGCGGAAGGGGTGCGAAGAGGGGCTTCTTGCGACCATGGTGGAGATGCAGCCGGAACGGATTGTGTATGTTAGCTGTGATAGCGCGACCCTGGCGCGGGATGTGAAGTATTTGTGTGAGCATGGGTATGAGATGAGGCGGGGGCGGGCGGTTGATCAGTTTGCTCATACGGTGCACGTCGAGACTGTTTGCAAACTTTGCCGTAAAAACGGCGATTGCAAGGATTCATAAAGTGTGTTTTGCTCATTTGCCTACGCCTTGCCTACGGTTTTCTTGACTCGTAGGCAAATCAGGCTTGAAATATGTCTGCTGTTTCTTCTTCAAACAGGCGGACAGATTCGTCTTGCATCTTGTCGGTATTGAAAGTATATGTGTTTAAGGTTATTCCTACATCCTTGTGTCCCAATCTTTCCATTACCGTTTTTGGGCTGGCGCCTTTTTCTGCCAATATCGTACCATGACTGTGCCGCAGGCAGTGACTGTGGAATAATGGCAGGCCGAGATCATAATGCGCGACCCGGGCGCAGTGCTTAAAAGAATCCGGGGTTAGGATATCGCCGTTTTCTTTAACGCTAACGGGCATGATTTCTGGATAAGCTACTTCGATATCTGCTCTGAGCTGCACAAGCGAATTGTCGGGAGCGCGATATGATTTTGTATAGTAATGGCCGTATTTCAGCATGTTTTCTTTTCGTGTTACAATCTCCTTTTTCAGCACCGCTTCAATTGTTTTACCCATTTTTATAGTTCTGGTAGAATTGTATTTTGGAGACCTATAATACCATACACCATTCTCTTTTTTTAACTGATTATTAATTGCGATTGTGTGGTCGCTGAAATTAACATCGTTCATCAAATCGAAGCCGTATGTCTCTCCGATTCTGGTTCCTAAGTAATAACCGAGCATCAGGGGTATATAAAAGTTAGTATTCTTATCAAAACGCGTTATAAGAGCCTTGAATTCTTCTTTGCTGCAAATATATTCCCGGTGTTCCTTCAATCGAGGGTTTTCATTGACATTTCCTACCTTTACGAAGGTACAGGGGTTTGCCGCGATGTAACAACATGGCATCACTGCGTAATTCATAGCTCCAGAAAGGCAAGCGAGAGTATTTGACGCCATACTTTTTGCCATGCTCTCACCTTTTAAGTTATCAATCCATCTCTGAACCTGTTGAGGTGACAGTGCACAGAGTTTGTAATGACCTATATGTGGCTTTATTTGGATTCGTACTTTTCTCTCATAATCCTGGTATGTGTTATATGATAGATTTTTCTTTACATGGTTTTCAAGCCAGTAATCCAAGTAGTCAGCCACGCTTATCTCGTTTGGTTGAAATCTTTGTCCGCCTCTATCATATTCGGCTTTGGCCTTTGTCCCCGCCTCGATGGCGTCTCCCTTGGTTCTAAACCCTCCCTTCGAGATGGGGCTGCGCTTTCCGCCGATAGTGGCTCCCTCAAAACTGTACTCCCATGTCTTCCCGCGTTTTCGCGTCCTTAGTTGTCCCATAGTTACATCCTTTCTTCTGAAATATTGTATAAAAAATAGCCCTATACAGAGCTAAAGGTTATATGATATAATGTATTTGCTTAAGATACGCTTATATCAAGGCTTTAGTCTGTATAAGTGATAACCGTCTCAGTAGTGGGGGCGGTTTTTAAATTTTTATAAATAAAGATTGATTGCATCCAGTATTTGTTTTTTATATTGGTATATATTCTCAGCGCCAGATATCTCGTATTTATCAAAGCGTTTTTCCCTATTAGGAATCATAATTTGCTTCTGCTTTCTATCGAAATTTACTCTGCATATCGGCTTTCTGTTGTTGTCTTGAAACAGAACGCCAAAATAGCTCTCTGTGTCACGATGAGCGATGTTGGATATGTCCGTAACCTCTGCGCCAATAGCTCTAATTATGTAAAATGCCTGCATTTCCTCCTCAGTAGTGATTATGTTCCGCTTTCTGTCAAGCTGAGGTTGCTCTTCTTCGGGGTCTTCCGGGTCGTCGCTCACCGTAAGCGCGGAAGATATTTTTTGATTCACAATGTCGTTTATGAAAGAAGTAAAGGCTTTTTTAACTAACGGTTTATATTTCTCAACAACTTTCTGAGTTTTTTGTCCTTCAT
>Ga0153996_1001051_pt1 | contig 11567 bp, 9 predicted proteins | sample TSNC080MetaG_FD_104728 | JGI IMG/M metagenome (GOLD analysis project Ga0153996, IMG submission 104728) | Attine ant fungus gardens microbial communities from North Carolina, USA - TSNC080 MetaG | ecosystem: Host-associated > Fungi > Mycelium > Unclassified | place: USA: North Carolina, Lumber... | reverse complement strand
GTCATTCTGGCTGTAATTACCGTGCTTGGTCAGGTTCAGTCGTGGTGGGCTGCTTTGATCCCGCTATTTCTCGTCATTCCAGGCCTGACGTTTTCGCTGCTGGCTTTATGTTATACCGGCGTGACTGATAATATTGACAAATTCAATTACTATGTCACGTTATTTCTGACGCCTTCTTATTTGTTTTCCGGCGTATTTTTCCCGATCAGCTCTATGCCTGCCTGGGCGCAGGTGCTGGCTTGGTTTAATCCTATTTACCATAGTGTTGAGGTGTGTCGGGCCATGGCTTTGGGAAATGCAACCCCCGGCCTGCTGGTGCATGCTGGGGTATTGTTAGCTGTTGCTATGCTATTAATGCCGCTTGCAGTCCGGTTGATGACCAAGCGTCTTATCGTGTAATTCGCCATAGTGTTGCTCAAGTGGATAAGTGAAGCCGCCTGTAGAGGCGGGATTTTGGACTCAATGATTAAGATAAAAACAGAGGTGAATCGATGAAGGTGGATAATCGCAATAAAGCAACGATTAGCTTGACAGCGGCAACTGCAGGCTTCTTGCTGTGCTATCCTTACCAGCATACCTTCTGGGGTGCGCTGTTTAGCAGTGGCTTTAGCGCCGCAATGGTTGGCGGGCTGGCAGACTGGTATGCCGTAACGGCGCTTTTTCGCAAGCCCTTACAGATACCATACCGGACAGCGATTATTCCCAAAAATCGCGAACGTATTTTTAGTGCCATCATTGTTATGGTGGAAGAAGAATTATTGACTGCCGGCAATATTAGAGAAACATTGCAAAAGACTGCAATTACCAAGTTGCTCATGCATTATGCCGCGCAGGCTGAGACTAAACAGGCGTTATATTCAATAGCCGGCAGGTTTGCTCAGGAGGCTATAGGAACTATTGATGCTGCTAAAATATCAACTGCATTTGATATACTGCTCACCGCTCACAAAGATCAAGTAAAAGTTGCACCATTGGCCGGTCAGGCGCTTGACTGGTCATTAACAACAGGTTTTGCCGACAGGCTGATTGACCTTGGGATAACTGAGCTGCAGCAGATGGTCCGGGAAAAATATATGACAGAACTGATCGCCAATCTGTACAGCTCTGCGCTGGAGACCTATGCCGCCGGCCAGAAGCAGCGCAAGCTGGCAGGGTGGCTGATGGAGAACCTGCTTAGCCTTGATCCGGTGACAGTTGCCGGTATGATGCAGCAACAGGTTGACGATATGCTGAAAGAAATGATTAATCCCAACCATCATTTGCGCCTACGGCTGACGGGCTGGCTTGGAAAGCTTGCCGAAGATTTACAGACCGATCCTTTACTCGAGCACAAGATCAAGACCGCGCTGCGGCCCTTGGTGGTAAATTTGGCCAACCAATTGGCCGAACTGCCTGCCAATCATCCGGAAGCAGCAGTCCTCTGGCCGCAGTGGCTTGCCAGGAAAGCTGTAAAACTGACTGAAGATTTGATGGCTGACGCTGACAGGCAAGCCCGGCTCGATGTGCTTGTCGTTGACTGGCTGGTTCATTGGTTTACTCAAAATCACGGTGAGATTGGACGTCTTGTTGGTGTTTACCTAAATCGGTTTAGCAACGAAGAGCTTGTTGAGTATATTGAAGAAAAAGTAATGGACGATTTGCAAATGATTAGGATCAACGGCTCTATTGTCGGCGGTTTGGTGGGAATTGTCTTGTTTCTTATTGCTTACGCTGCCGGAGTGGGGGCATGAAGGCAGTAAGAGGACGCGCTAACCAGGCGCTGTTATTGGCTGTCTGCTTATTCGCCTGCGCCGTGGCGCTCAACGTAGTTTATGCCGGCAATGCGGCAGCCAGGGCATTGCTGACTGTGGCGGAGGCCAGTCTGGCAGGGGGGGTGGCGGACTGGTTTGCGGTAACGGCGCTCTTTCGCCGGCCGTTTGGTTTTCCGTATCATACCGCTCTTATTCCCCGGAACCGTCAACGTCTGATTGACGGCTTGGTCAACGCGATAGAAACGGATTTTCTAAGTAAAGAGGCTATCGGGGCCCGGGTGCGCGAAGCCAACATTCTCGACAAATTGACTCTATTCGCTGCTAATACAAATATGCGGCCATTTATCAGGCAAACTGTTGACAAACTGATTGCTGGTTTTGTCGATACCGTCGATGCGGAGGCAACTGCCAAATATACTGAGCGGGTACTGAAGCTTATACTTAAGCGTCAGTCTGTCGTTCCCCAAGCTGCAACTGCTATTCGCTGGTCGCTGGACCAGGGAAAGGGGCAAGCGCTCTATACCACGATAATCGCTGAATTGGCTACCCTGGCACGGGCTGATACAACCCGTGAGCGCATTTATCTCTATCTCGAACAGGTAAAACAGAAAACAGCCGAAAAGGACTGGTTGTCATCAGTCGTTACCGGATTTATGGAAAGCATCGACGGCATCAATTTAGCCGATGCCGCAGACGCACTGCACCAAGAGCTGGTCCGGACGGTTGATGAACTGCAACAAGCGGAGCACCCTGCACGGTACTGGTTTGAAAACCAACTGGAAATTATTGTCGCCAAGCTGGAGACGCCAGAGTGGGAACAAGCGATAAATAATTGGAAGGATTGTCTCGTATCCCGGTTTTCCCTGAATGAACCGCTCGTAGCATTGACGGCAGCTGTGCTGACTTTACTCAAGCAACCGTCTTATTACCGCGATTCTGTGGCCGAGTGGCTGACAGATCAGGCAGAATTCTGCTGGGAGCGCTTTGCACAATGCGCTTTAGCTCAGCAGCTTGTCGAGAGTTATCTACAGGAAATTATCAGTAATATCGTTAATCATGAGCATCAGTTAGTCGGACAGGTATCCCGCCGCGCGCTGCAGAAGCTTTCTGATAACGACCTGAGCCGGTTTGTCGAGGATAAGGCTGGTGAGGATCTGGAATGGATTCGCATTAACGGGGTCATTGTTGGTGGTTTAGCAGGACTAGTGCTGGCAGTTTTTAAGGCATTATTATAATTCAACAATGTGTTGCTATTTTCTTAATGCGAGACAGTTGCTTGCGATAATCGGACACAACGCAAATAGAAATTATTGACTATCGGGTATAAAATCTAAATAATATGTATTGCCGTTTTGGCAGTTCAAAAGAAAAAAGCCTGGAACCCTTGTAGGTAAAGATTTTTCAGGCTTTTTTTGTGTTTGCGAAAGTGAGTCATGTAATCTAGGCTTTTGTAGCTTTGTAAAAAAATCATCTGTTTTGAATTGATCTGATAATCAGTACGGAAGCCAAATATTCATCCATATGATCGGTAAAAATCAGTGTGAGTGTAAGTAGGTATTAACCTTTCCCAATCGCATAGTAAAATTCATATTCCTTAGATCATCCATGATTTCGTTTTCCAGGGATTTTCCAGGAAAACATTTCAGGATTTTTTAATAATCTTAGATGTGTGTGTCTTTCATATAATAGATTTCATTACATAAAGAGATGACTTAAAAATAACAAGTTTCAAAAAAATCACCGCGCTATTTATTGTTTTATAACAAGTTGCCACACATTACTCATGCTAATAGATGAAAAATAAATAAAATATATAAAGAAAAGCATTGATTTCAAAGCTTGTAGCGCTTTGCTATTCTTACAACTATCAAAGACCCGTGATAATCGATAGCAACAACGCAAATAGAAATTATTGACTATTGGACATGAAATCTATATAATTATACTGTGTAAAGCAATGATAATCAGTATCGGTGTTGTGCGACTGAAATATCTCAATAATTAATGTAAAGGAGTTGTGTGGTATGGAAAAAACGTTGCGTTATTTAAAGAATGGCGAAACTGGCATTATTAGTAGGGTTAATGGTCATGGGCCTGTCAAGCGGCGGATTATTGATATGGGCGTAGTGCCTGGTACGAGTGTTACTATGGTAAAATGCGCACCGCTCGGTGATCCGCTTGAAATAAAGGTAAAAGGCTTTAATCTTTCATTGCGTAAAAATGAAGCGGCACTGATCGAACTTATATAATTGACTTTCTATATTGCTTAGAGAAGGTTGGGGGGGATTTTACAAATGGGAACTGCAGGATTGACCATTGCTTTGGCAGGTAATCCGAATTCAGGTAAAACGACGATCTTTAATAATATTACCGGCGCGCGTCAACATGTTGGCAATTATCCCGGTGTCACTGTCGAACGGCGGGAAGGTGCTCGGAATTTCCAAGGGCAAAATCTGGTAATTGTTGACTTGCCGGGCACATATAGCCTGACGGCCTATTCTTTGGATGAAATTGTTGCCCGTAATTTTATCGTGGAAGAAAAACCTGACATCATTGTTAATGTTTTAGATGCGGGCAATCTTGAACGTAACCTGTATCTGGCTGTACAATTGCTGGAGCTGGAGCGGCCGGTTGCGTTGGCGCTTAATATGGTGGATACTGCCGATAAACTAGGCTTTAAGATTGATGACAAGAAGCTGGGGCAAAAGCTTGGCGTTCCGATAGTGCGAACGGTTGGCAACCGTAATGAAGGCACAGACGCACTGCTGGCAGCAGCCGTAAACGCAGCTTCTGTACAGCAGCAGCCTATCCGCGTTGATTATGGTGACGATGTCGAACAAAAAATTGCGCTGTTAACGCAGGAATTGGAAACTGTTGAAGATTTAAAATACCCTAAACGGTGGCTGGCAGTGAAGCTGCTGGAAAATGATTCGGCCGTTAATGAAAATGTCGCTGCGCTGCAAGGTGGGACAAAGCTGCTGCTGTCGGCGGAACAAGCCCGGTCGGCTCTTAAAACTCTTTGTGGTGACGACGCTGAAACGGTTATTGCTGACCGCCGCTACCGTTTTGTCGGCGAGGTCTTCCGTGATGCCGTGGTTAAAGACGACGGTGCCGAGAACTTTTCTGATAAAGTTGATAAAGTATTGACAAATAGAGTATTGGGTTTGCCGATTTTCCTCGTTTTAATGTGGCTATTATTTAATTTCGTATTTACAGTTGGCGCCTATCCTCAGGAATGGATTGAAAATGGCGTAGGTCTATTGGGAAAATTTGTTGGTTCCCATATGGCCGACGGTGACTTGAAATCACTCATCGTCGATGGTATCATCGGTGGTGTTGGCGGTGTCATTACCTTTTTACCGAATATTGTGCTGCTGTTCTTGGGTATTTCCATATTGGAGGACAGCGGCTATATGGCCAGGGCTGCTTTTGTCATGGACAGGGTTATGCGCTTTGCCGGTTTGCACGGTAAATCGTTCATCCCGATGCTAATGGGCTTTGGTTGCGCTGTACCTGCTATCATGGGTACCAGGACGCTGGAAAATCCACGGGATCGTATGGTTACTATCTTTGTAATCCCCTTGATGAGTTGTGGCGCCCGCCTGCCGGTGTACACACTGTTAATCAGCGCATTTTTTGCTCCCGATGTCGCCGGGACGGTCTTGTTCTCACTTTATGTACTTGGCATTGTGCTGGCGGTTATTGTCGCCTTTATTATTCGCGGATCAATGCTTAAAGGTGACAGTGAGCCATTTGTTATGGAGCTGCCGCCGTATCATATGCCTGCACTGCGCAGTGTTTTGATGCATATGTGGGAAAGAGCTGTACTTTATCTGAAAAAAGCCGGTACGATTATTTTGGCCGTATCGATTATCGTGTGGTTCTTAACTAGTTATCCGAGCGAAGTCGACTTCACAAAAGACTATGAGGGGCTGACGGCAGCAGCCGATACTGCTTTTACTGAGACTGTTGACCAAAAGGTGTTTGCACCGCTGGCAGCCGAATTACTGGTGGCCGAAAATGCTGAAGAGCAGTCAGTGCTGGAATCGCTTACTGCCGAGGTCGATGATGTATATGCCGAGTTTGAAGAACAGACGGCAGAATTAGAAGAGGGCAGCGCAGAGCTGACGGCGCTGACAACGAGCAAGGATGAAAAGCTAAAGCAACTGGAAACCGACAATGAAAAGCTTTATCCGCTTGTAGCCGCTTTTATGGATGAGAAAGACAAAATCAAAGAGGTTAGTGAGCAAATCGCTGCTCTTGATACTCAGTTTGAAGAAGAGTCAGAGGAGTTGGAAGAAGGTAGTGCAGAATTCTTGGCTCTGGAAACTGAGAAAGATGCCAAGCTGACCGAGCTTGAAGCAGAAAATCAGAAGCTATTTCCGTTAGCAGTTCAGTACCATGAATTGCAGAGTGAACATGATGAGCAGATTGCCCAGTTAGAACAGCAACAAGCATCGGAAAAAATTGCCGGTAGTTATGCCGGACGTCTTGGCAAAATGATTGAGCCTGTCATTGCACCGCTTGGTTTTGACTGGAAAATTGGTATAGCGTTAATAACCGGTTTTGCTGCTAAAGAAGTTGTCGTAAGTACCTTAGGTACTATCTACAGTATTGGTGAGGCCGATGAAACATCGGCGGCCTTAAAAGCTACGCTGCTGGCCGATCCGACCTTCAGCCCGTTAGTCGCCTACGCACTGATGGCTTTTGTGCTGATCTATGTGCCTTGCTTGACAGCGATGGCGGTTATCAAACGGGAAACAAACTCCTGGAAGTGGACGGGTTTTGTAGTTGTATACACGACAGCTTTGGCTTGGATCGTTTCATTCATTATCTACCATGGCGGGCAAGCATTAGGCTTTTAATCGAAATGGAGGAATGATTATGGAAACTTTGGTCGTGGCCGGTATTGGGCTTGCTGCTGTTGCTTTTATCGTCTACAAAGGCTGGCAGCAGGTTAAAGGATCTGGTAGTTGTAGTTGCGGCAATAGTGACTGCTGCAAGGCAAAGACCAAGGCCGAGGATTGCGATTGTTCCAAGTAACATCGATTAATATTGACAGGCAGGCTCCTGCGGGAGTCTGCCTGTTTGTTGTGATCGGCAGTCCACGGAATTTTATCTAGACTAAACCCGTCTTAACTCCCGCTTCTGAAGCAGGAGTTAAGAGCGTCTAAGCCCCGGATAAGGTCGACTAAGCTTCAGATGGGATAAAAAGCCCATGACCAGACGATGCATTTTGTTAATTAGTTATTTGAACTGGATGCTTATTAGCCTGCACCACTGAACGATTACGGGCATATATTACAAAAGGTTTACTGACTACTGCAAGGCATTATGCTTCCTGGAAATAATGTAAGTGTGACCTGAGATGGTAGACATATACAGGCTGCTTTAATGCTATAATTGATAAGACAGGTCGAGGTACATGCAATTAAAAAAACGTTAAGGGAAGGTAAGCATAGTAGATGAGGTGGCTAAGATGAAACAAGTTGGTTTGATTGGCGTCGGGCGCATGGGCAAAGTATTGACAGACAAAATAGCCGGTCATGTTAATTTGAAAATTTTTGACCGTGATAACTCACGGCTGCAAATGGTGGCGCGGGAACGAGGAGTTTTTGCTGCGTCAAGTGTTGAAGAGCTTGTCGATCTGGGGACAATTATCCTGGTCGTGCCTGACCGTGAGGTTGTCAGCTTGATTAAAGGGTTTAATCGGTTAGGGCGGCCACTCAATGTAATCAATGTAGCCACTAATGTGGCGCAACACTTGTTGGCGGCTACAGCTTTACCGCACGTTAAATGTATTGGCGCTAAATTTATCGCCCAGGCAGGGGAAATGGCACAAGGCGCCGAGCCTGTTATTATTGTCGATGAGCGGCCGCCGGAGCTGGCCGCTTTAGTCCGGGAGATACTGGCCCCGGCGGGCAAAATTGTTTTTGGGCAGTCTGACTGTGCTGCGTACATAAACACGCAGGTCGCTGAAAAAGCCCTTACGGCCGCAGTCCAGATTGAAGAGACACTGCGTTGTCAGCCTTATGTCGATGACGCTGTCATTAAAAGTGCGATTCATCAGGTGGCTGCCGGCATATTGAAAGCATATGCCAATGATGACCTCGGTCCGTTTGCCCGTGAGGTTGTGCGGGCGATCAAGGCCAAGCGTAATAAAGAAAGAACCTCATAGTGTACTTTTCTGATGGGCGGTCAGGTCGGTTGTTCTTTTAAATGCTGAACGGCAGTATTTTTTTTTATAGAAAAGAGGGCATAAGACTTTTGCTGCGAATTAGTATTATATGATGTTAGCCGGTCAAGCGAGGTGAAATGATGGCATCAGAAATGAAAGAGAGTTTTCGGGCACTGCGGCACCGGAACTTCCGGCTTTTTTATTTTGGTCATGGTATGTCGTTGGTCGGCACCTGGATGCAGCGGACGGCCACCATTTGGCTGGTATACCGTCTGACAGGGTCGCCTGAGATACTGGGGAATGTAGATTTTACCGGACAAATTGCCGGGGTTGTGCTGATCCCTTTTGCCGGAGTTTTTTTAGATCGATGGAACAGGTACAGGGTCATTCTTGGGACTCAGCTACTCAGCATGATACAAGCTCTCGCACTTGCGCTGCTTGTATTTACCGACACCGTTGCCGTGTGGCACATTATTGTCCTTAATGCTGCTCTCAGTATGATTAATTCATTTGATATGCCGGCTCGGCAGGCGTTTATTTCGCAAATTGTCGAAGATAAGAAGGATTTGGCCAATGCTATTGCCCTTAACTCGGCAATGTTTAACGGCGCCCGGATTATCGGTCCTTCGATCGCTGGTCTGGCCATCGCTGTTTTGGGCGAAGGGTTGTGTTATCTGTTCAATGGCCTCAGCTATATTGCCATCATCGGGGCGTTGTTGGCGATGCGTCTGACGGCGTCCCAAAAGCCCGCCGCTACGAAGGGAAATATCCTGGGCGGGCTCAAAGAAGGGCTGGTTTATACATACAAGACGCTGCCCATTCGGATGGTGCTGCTGCTGCTTGCGTTCTTCGGCCTTCTGGGGTTCCCAATAATGCCCTTGATGCCGCTATTTGCCGGCGAGGTGTTAGGTGGCGGGCCGCAAACAATGGGATGGCTGCTGGCTTGCTTCGGCCTCGGTGCGCTTGTCGGCACCATTTTTTTGGCATCCCGTAAAACGGTGGTCGGTATCGAAAAAGTCATCGCGGTGAACTCGGCTGTTTTCGCCAGTGGGCTGATGGTTTTTGCGCTCTCAAAAACATTATGGGTTTCGCTGATCATCATCTTTCTTATGGGCTTTGGACTTATCGCCCAGATGGCGTCAACCAATACGATTATTCAAACTCTGGTAGATGAGGATAAGCGAGGGCGGGTCATGAGTTTATATATTTTATCATTCAGTGGCATTGCACCGATAGGCAGTTTGCTTGCCGGTTATACCGCCGGAATGATTGGGACATCTTATACATTTCTTATTGCCGGGTTGCTGGCGATGCTCGGGTCCGCAGCCTTTACCTACAATTTACCGGCCTGGCGTTTGGCCGTCCAACCGATCTATGGAAAAAGAGGCCTTATCTAGATTAGTAGCAAGTTGCGAGCTGCCAGCATATTATGTAGCATAAGTAATCTTTAGGCTACAGCGTAATCATAAACTGAAGTCTGGAGCAAGCTTTCTAAAAGCTGAATGATAAGGAGGGGCTTAGATGGTTGATCGCAAACGTCCCTATTGGGAAGAGCCCGAGATTGAAGAATGGGATGAAGATGATGAGTGGGGAGACGAATCAGACGCAGAATGGATGGATAGAAATGATCGGCAGGTCTTACCGTTTGTTGTGGGGTTGGGGGTCGGGTTAGGCTTCAATTGTCAGCCGCGCAGAGGGTGCTTTCCACGTAACTCCTGCCGCCCGCGATTCATTGGCTGCGTTCCGCACCGGGTTTGTTTTCCACGGCAGGGCTGTTTCCCGCGGCAGGGCTGTTTCCCGCGGCAGGGCTGTTTTCCGCGGCCGTGCTTCCCGTTATAAGGCAATCATCGTTATTTGGCCTCCTCGCTTTGGAGGCCATTTTTAGTTGAGTTTCAACTTGAGCGCCGGTATCTGTAATCGTCAAAAACTTTTTTAGACCTCTTGCGAAATCAAATAAGAAATGTAAAAATGGAATATAGTAAGTACGAAATAACAACAGAATATGCCAACAAAAAATTCGAAGAATAACTTGTGCACAGCGATTTAAGCGAGGTAGCAATGATCTGTATTGAAGGATTGATAAAAAAATTCGGTCAACGAATTGCCGTAAACAATTTAAACTTAGTCATTGAGCAAGGAGAGACGTTTGGTCTGCTTGGTCCAAACGGCGCCGGAAAAACGACGACGATCAGGATTTTAACGATGCTTACCAGGCCGACGGCGGGTACGGTTACGATTAATGGATGGAGGCTGCCGCAAGATGAACTGGCGGTCAAGTCGGTCATTGGCGTTGTGCCACAACACCTTAACCTTGATATTGACCTGACTGCCAGGGAAAACCTTGATTTGCACGGACGCCTTCACCATATACCGCGTAAGCTAAGAACACAGCGCACCGAAGAATTGCTTGACTATGTCGAGCTTAAGGATCGTGACAACGACATGGTCAATACGTTTTCAGGCGGAATGAAACGGCGGCTGATGATCGCTCGGGCACTGTTACATAAACCGCAGGTCTTGTTTTTGGATGAGCCAACTGTAGGGCTTGATCCTCAGGTGAGAAGACGACTGTGGGATCTGATTCGACAAATGAATGCCGATGGACTAACTGTTTTACTCACTACCCATTATATCGAAGAGGCCGAGAGCCTGTGCCGGCGTGTCGCCATTATGGAACAAGGGTGTCTGATTGCCTTAAATAGTCCCAAGGCGTTATGTGAGCGGCTGGGTCATTATGTCGTAGAATGGACAGAAAGCCAGGAGACGCAGTACCGTTTTTTTTCCGACAGGGTCGAAGCGGCTGGATTTGCCGGGACTTTGGCTGCCAATACGACATTGCGGCATAGCAATCTCGAAGATGTATTTGTTGAATTAACTGGCCGGCGGGTAAGGTACTAGTACCTTTACCAGATTGAATCTTAAGATTAAATAGTGTAGTTCTTTCTTCAATGCAAGGCGAAGGAACTGCGCATATCGGGAATATGGAAGGCGACGAAAAAGTAAACAAGGGGTTGTGCCGAGCGATAGCGACAGCAGAAACCAACGTTGCCTTATGCCTACGTCCAACGCAGCAGTGCGGGAAAAGCTTCGCTAGTTAAACTAAGATATAACTTAGACAAGCTACTAGTACCTAAAAGGAGTATAGCTATGGAAACAGCCGGGAAAATTATGAAGGTGCTTACCTCTGCCGGCTTTGAGTGCTATATTGTCGGCGGCGCCGTACGGGATATTATTCGTGGTGTTCAGCCTACAGATATTGATATTGTCACCAGCGCTACGCCGGATGAAATTGTTTTACTTGCCTCGCAGCAGGGGTGGTCGACTGCTGCGGTGGGGGCTGCTTTTGGTGTCATGTTAGTAGTAGCCGGTGGACGCAGCTATGAGTTGGCGACGTTTCGCAGTGAACGGTATGGCAGTGACAGTCACCGGCCGGAATCTGTCACTCTTGGGGTCAGCCTCGCTGAGGATCTTGGCAGGCGCGACTTTACGATCAATGCCATGGCAATAGGGATCGATGGTTGGCTTGTCGATTTGTTCGGAGGTCGGCATGATTTGGATGCCGGCGTTATTCGTACTGTCGGCAACGCCCATCAACGGTTTGCCGAGGATGGTCTCCGGATGTTTCGAGCCGCCCGCTT
>Ga0153996_1001049_pt1 | contig 11579 bp, 12 predicted proteins | sample TSNC080MetaG_FD_104728 | JGI IMG/M metagenome (GOLD analysis project Ga0153996, IMG submission 104728) | Attine ant fungus gardens microbial communities from North Carolina, USA - TSNC080 MetaG | ecosystem: Host-associated > Fungi > Mycelium > Unclassified | place: USA: North Carolina, Lumber... | reverse complement strand
GTTGGCATGTCGCTCATGCCGCGACGGGCAGTTACTTTTGGAGGAACAAAAGTAACCAAAATTCCCACGGGGGAGGGCCCCCGTGACCCCCCTGCACTTTGGGCAGCTGTCTTTGGTAATCTTATAGATGTTTAAAGGTATCTACGATATTTAAATAGGGGCACCGGCCCCTAAAACCCCCGCTTAAGGACTGCTAGTCCTTAAGAATCCAGTGTTCCTTGGCAAACGCTGTGGTGCGGTGCAGCGCGCCGTCGGTGGGCTGCCGCCCAGCGCGGCGCTGCTTTTGCAAGACTAACGCCTAACCAGAGCGCAAAGTTAGGCAGGGGCTGGCGCGGTGGTCGCCGGGGGCATTATGAGCAAACACGGTAGTCAGAAAATTCTATTAGAGGAGGAATGGTTTATGCGTATTGTCGGCGGCCAGGCCCGGGCGCAGGCCGGGGCTACGGTGGCCCAGGTGAGCTTTTCCGACAGCGGCGGCTTCGGCGCGGTGGGAGCAAGCGAATACCGGGGGATTCCGGTGTTTGCCCCCCGGGGGATCTCCTACCGTCCCTGTGAGGGCGACAACCTGCTGGTGCTGCCGGTGGACGGCACCGATACCTGCGCGGGGGTGCTTTCCGCTCCGGTTGCTTTGGCCAGCGGCGAGCTGCGGCTAAGCAGCTCCGGCGGGGCGGAGATTTTGCTGACCCAGAGCGGCGATGTCCGCATCAACGGCGTCACCATCACAAAGGACGGGGAGATTTTGTCCCCGGAGGGGAGGTAGCGGATATGGATACCCTGCTGGTAAAGGGCGACCATTATACCGACGCCCGGGGGCTGCCTGTGGCGCTGGACGGGGAAAGCGAGCTTATCCAGCGCATACTCATCCGGCTGCAAATCCGGAAGGGCGCATTTGTACTGGATCCGGAGCTGGGCAGCGAGCTGTACAAGCTCCGCCACAGCGGCAGCGAGCAGAATAACCGCCTGGCCATGGGGTATGTCCAGGAGGCCCTGGCGGATATACCCCAGGTGTCGGTGGAGTCGGTAGCCTGCGCCCCGTTGGGGGACGGCGTCCTCCAGGTAACGGTGGGGGTGTCGCTGTCCGGGCGGGCGGCGGTGCTGGAGGTAACCGTCTAGCGCCCTTGGCTGCTATCCCGTCAAAAAAAATAGGAAAGGAAATCCGGTATGCAAACTTATGAAGAAATTTTAGCGTCCATGCAGGAGCGGTATAAAACCCTGTCCGGCTTTGACGCCGACAGCGCCTCCGACATCGGCATCCGGCTGAAGGTGCTGGCCCAGATGGTTTACCAGGCGTCCCGGAGCACGGAGGAGCTCCGCCGTCAGGTGTTTGTCCAGACCAGCACCGGGGATTACCTGGAGATGCACGCCGAAACCCGGGGACTGGCCCGGAAGAACGCGCTGCCCGCCCAGGGGGTGCTGCGCTTCTGGCGGGAAACCCCCGCCCCGGGCGATATTATTATAGCCAAGGGGGTGCTTTGCGCCACCCGGCCCGATCCCCAGGTTCAGTTTGAAACCGCCGAGGCGGCTGTCCTGCCGGCGGGGGCGCAGGGAATTGAGGTTGCCGCCCATGCGGCGGAGGCCGGAGCCCTGGGGAATGTGGCCCCCGGAGCCGTCTGCCTGATGGTTACCCCCGCCCCGGGCATTTCCGGGGTGAGCAACACCGCCGGATTTGCGGGCGGCGTGGACGCGGAAAGCGACGACGCCCTCCGGAACCGGCTGCTGCAAAGCTTTTCCAACATATCCAACGGCACCAACTGCGCCTTCTATTACGATCTGGCCATGCAGGATGAGGGGGTGGCCTCCGCCAATGTGCTGCCCCGCCAGCGGGGGCGGGGCACGGTGGATGTGGTCGTTTCCTGCCACAACCGGGGGGATGAGGCGGAAATTGTTGCCGGGCTCCAGGAGGCCATGCAGGCCCGGAAGGAAATTAACGTGGACGTGCTGGTTCAGGGCGCGCAGCGGGATGTGATTAACATCGAGGCGGAAATTTCCGTATCCGACGGCTACGACGCACAGGTGGTGCTGGCAGCCTGCGAGGAGCGGATCAGCGGCTATATTTCCGCCCTGGGGGTGGGCGGCGCGCTTCTGCTGGCCCAGCTGGGCAGCGCCCTTCTGGGGGTGGACGGGGTGTATAACTACCGCCTGAACGCGCCGGACGACGATGTCATCCCTCTTAGCAGCCATGTGGTGGAGGCGGGCGCGGTGCAGGTGAAAAGAATGGCGGTGGGTTAAATGGCGCACACCCTCTACACACTGCTGGAGCCTCTGGGGCTTTACAAGCTGCGGCAGAACAGCCTCATCGACGCGGAGCTGGCGGCCTATGCCGCGGCGCTGTCCATCCTGGAGGAGAGTCTGGAGGAGATACGCTCCCAGACCTTTGTCCAGACCGCCCACGGGGAGGGGCTGCTCCGGCATGAAAAGCTGGTGGGGCTACAGGAGCGGGCGGGCGTCAGCCTTGCGGCCCGCCGCCAGCTGGTGATTTACCGCTTGAGCACCTCCCCCTTCGACTTTCACTTGCAGGGGATGATTAATTCGGTGAGGGCGGCGGGGATGGACGCGGAGATCGTGGAGAATTACGGGGAGGAAAGCCTTACCGTCATCTCCAAGAGGCTTATCGACGAATTCACCGATCTGGACGCGGTTAAGGCCAGTCTGGACACCATGCTGCCCGCCCATCTCAAGGCGGAATACGATATCGGCGTCATGACCTGGGACATGTTCGACGCGCTTGACCCCGACTGGGATTTGTGGGACAGTGAGGACTTTACCTGGTCCTATTTCGATATGGATGGACACAATTTATTTGCGGGAGGTGACGGCGGCAATGCCAAGCAGTAAGAAAACGCCCAACGTGCTGCTGAACAGGTGGCTGGGCAGCGACAAGCCAAAAAAAGACGATTTTAACGAGGACAACGAAATCCTTGACTACCAGCTGGGGGATCTGCGGGGACAGGTGGAACAGGCAAACGCCGCAGCCCAGTCCATGGTGGGGACGGCAAAGACTGAACTGACGGATAAAATTACCCAGATAGAGCTGGACTGGAGCGGCATGCTCACCGGCGCCAGAACCGCGCTGGAGGGGCAAATATCCGACACCCAAGCCACGCTGGAGGGAAAAATATCCACCGCCCAAACCACCTGGGAGGGGAAGCTTTCCACCGCCCAAACCACGCTGAGCGGGCAGACCACCGGCGTGCAAACCAATCTGAATACCCATATTAATACCGCGGCTATCCACGTCACCCAGGCCCAGAAGGACGCCTGGGGCAGCAGCGCTCCGGTGATAGGGGCCTATTCCGGGGACGGGTCGGCCAGCCGCAAAATCACATTGAGCTTTACCCCCAGATTCGGTATCGTCTTTACCGCAGGACAGCCCGCGGTCAAGGCGATGTGGAGCACCCAGTCTGGGAATGTCTACGCGGCCTTCTTTACCAATACCGTTCTGGCGGGGGGCATTTCGGCGGTAAGCGGAGGCTTTACCGTGCTGAACACCGCCATCGGCAGTGACGGCTTTGCCTACAGGCTCAACGAGTCGGGCTATTCTTATGCTTATGTCGTCTGGCAATAATACTATTTTGCCCCATCAATAGACTTAAAAATTCGTTCGTGATTTTTTCGCCGCCACGGTAAGCGGCGGCGGCCACCGCCGGCTTGCCCTGACTGCGTTTCACAATTTTGATGCTGCAATAATAAATCGCCAACGAATCCACGTCCTTTTACGATAGCACGCCGTCCTAAAAGCCCGCAGCAGCGCGCACGATACCACGAAGTGGTATCGTGCGCGCTGCTGCGGGTATTTTTGTCTCCTTAACAATAATGCGTATGAATATTAAGCCTTTGCGTCAATGAGCCGTTTAGCGGCTGTCACGATATCCGCGACCGTCATACTGTGCTCCGCATAAAGCAGCTCCGGATCGCCTGATGACGCAAACATATCCCGGATGCCAACGCGCTTCATAAGGGTGGGGCATTTTTCGCCTAGCACCTCCGCCACAGCGGAACCAAGGCCTCCAATTACATTGTGATCCTCGATGGTGACTACCGCGCGGGTCTGGTGAGCGGCCTTCAGGACAGCCTCCTCATCAAAGGGCTTTATGGTGTTTATCTCAATGACCTTTACACCCACCCCCTCCGCTTGCAAGCGACCGGCTGCCTCCAAGGCCTTGGAGAGCAGTATGCCGGAGGCAAACAGCGCGGCATCGTTGCCGTTATCCAAAATAGTCTGCGCTTTTCCGATATCGAATTTATAGCCGGGCCGGTGAATATCGTCCGCCGGATTGCGGTGCAGCCGCACATACAGCGGCCCGTCAAAATCTGCGGCCGCATGGGCCAGCGCTCTTGCCGATACCTCGTCGGAGGGTTGGACAATTGTCATGTTCGGCATTGCGCGGAAGATGGCAACATCCTCAATGGCCGCGTGGGTAGCGCCGTCGCCGCCTACCTGCAAGCCGACATGCGTGCCGACTACCGTTACATTCAGCTTGGGGTAGCAGATAAACTGCCGCACCTGTTCGCAAGCGCGCATGCTTGTAAACACAGCGAAGGTGGCGGCAAACACCTTGTGGCCGCAGCTTGCAAGACCTGCCGCCGTACCCATTAAGTTCTGCTCCGCGATACCGATTGAAAACGCCCTGCCCGGATATACCTTGCCAAAATCCTCAAGGGCACAGGCTTTTGTATCGGCGCTGCAAACAACAAAGTCCTTTGTCGCGGCAATTTCCGTAAGCTCCTTGCCAAAGGCAATTCTCGTCGCAATGCCCATTAGTTGGCACCCCCTCTTGTCAATTCGGCAAGAGCCTGCTCCGTCTGCTCATTTGTCGGCGCCTGCCCATGCCACGCGGCTTTATTTTCCATAAAGGACACGCCCTTGCCCTTAACCGTTTTCGCCAGAATCACGACAGGGCCTTCCATTGCGCGGGCTTTATCCAGCCCCTCCAATACCTGCTTCATGTCGTTGCCGTCGTCAACCTGCAATACCCTCCAGCCAAAGGCCCGCCATTTATCCGGCAGCGGTTCAATACCCATAACCTCATCAATGGTGCCGTTAATCTGCAAATTGTTGCAGTCCACAATGGCAATAAGATTTTTGGCCTTGTGGTGGGCGGCGCACATAGCGGCTTCCCAAACCATGCCCTCCTGCACCTCGCCGTCGCCCATCATCACATAGACCTTGTAATCCAGTCCCTTAATCCGGGCGGACAGCGCCATGCCGAGGCCGACGGAGAGGCCGTTGCCCAATGAGCCCGCGGAGATATCCACGCCCGGCGTTTTGTTCATATCGGGGTGGCCCTGCAAGATGGAGCCGTATTCCCGCAGCTTACCGAGGTTGGACGCGTCAAAGTAGCCGCGGCGCGCCAAGGCGGAATACAGAATGGGACAGCAATGCCCTTTGGAGAGAACAAACCGGTCACGATCCGGCTTGCGGGGATTTTCCGGGTCGATGTTTTCCAGCACGTCAAAGTACAACGCCGTTACCATTTCCGCCGCGGAGAGGGAGCCGCCCGGATGCCCCGAGCCCGCCTTGTTTACCATTTTTACAACATCCTGCCGCAGCCGGTTGCACATGGCCTCCAACGCGGCAATGTCTCTCGTTTTTTCGCTCATAACCTACAACCTCCTTACTTTCTCGGCCACCATATCCAGTCCGGAATAGAAGCTGCACAAAAGCGGCGTTTTCACATCCTTTAAATCGGGGAGGAGGGCGCGCATGCTCACCTGCGCCATAACGATGGCGTCGAACCCTTTGGCATCCAGCTCACGGATGCTTGCCATCAGGATTTCATTGTGCTTTTTATTGTCGCCGGACGCAAGCGCCTCCCATGCCTCCTGCCGGACGCAGGATTCAATTGCCATATCCCTGCCGGCCTCTTTTCCCAGCCGCTCTATCAGCCTGCGGCTGGGAGCCTGTGTCGTCATCAGCGTTGAAATCAGCGCCACGCGGTTGCCTAACCCCACAGCCTCCCTTGCCATGGGCTCGTCGATGCGAACCACCGGCACACTGGAGAATTTCTGGCAAATCTCCGCCACATCTCCCATTGTGGAACAGGAAAACAGGATGAGATCCGCCCCCGCCTTTGCGGCGGCCATAGTGTATAGAATTGTGCGCTCAATGACTGCCGGGGTTGGAGCTCCCGCCTCGCGGACGTCGGTCAGCACCGTATCGTCGGTAATGTAGGTTACGCGTACGCCGGGAAGCTTTTCCTGCAAATATGCCACGGTATCGTCGCGCTTCGCGAAGCTGGTCTGCAAAATAGTAATTTGTTTTGTTTTGAACATAAAACCGCTCCTTTTGATTGCCGTGCTTTGCTGTCGTTATTATTTTCATCCACAGCACAAGTATAACTGACAATTTTTCTTTTGTACAATACAAATATTTGAGGGAAGCATAAAATTTTTCTATTGCGGTTCCCGCGCAAAAAAACAACCAGCCGTCCGCCGGTTGTTTTTTGTGCGCTCTAATTCCCAAATTCGTCTATGATAAAATCCCGGAAAGCCCTGGCAGGCGGCGGCAGGTATTTGTTTTTCCCCCACTGCAAGTAGATTTCTCTCCCGAGAAGCTGCCGGTCCTCCTCGGTAAAAGGAATAACGCGGACGCTGTTGCTGCTCAAGGATGGGACGATGGGCGCTATGGCTGTCGCCATGTTGGAGCTGATAAAGGCGCCCATAGCGGAACACTCCGCCACATGGAGCACAAAGTTGGGCTGAAGGCCCCGCGCTTTAAAGCACCGCTCTATGTGACCGGTTATGTTGCTGCCTTCGCCAAGGGAAATAAGCCCCTCGCTTCCAACCTCCGCAAGGGAAACCTCCTCCCGCCCGGCCAGTGGATGGTCGGCCGGCACCACATACTTCAGCTCCTGCGTAAAAAGATAGCGGCTGTGCACCTCGCTGCTTTGGCTTTTCCCTGAAATAACCAGATCCAGGCTGCCGTCCATCAGCTTATCCATCAACACGCGGTTTACTCCCTGAAAAATGCTTACCGTGACCTGCCCGTTTTCCTTGTCCGCATAAAACAGCTCCAATATCCGCGGGACAAAATCAAAGCTGATGCTGTACATATTTCCCAGATTTACCGTTCCGGTAGCAGGATCCAAAAGCTCATACGCTTTAACGGTTATGGCTTCAATATTGTCCAGCGCCACCTTTACATATGGGAGCAGGGCTTCGCCGTATTGGGTTATGCGTATCACATTGTTCACGCGCTTAAACAACGGTATGCCCAATTCCTTTTCCAGCTCCGAGATGGAATAGCTCAGGCTGGGCTGGGATATATGAAGCCGCTCCGCCGCAGTGGTAAACTTTAAGGTCTCCGCTACCACAATGAAACACCTTAGCTGCTGTATCGTCATATTGCGCCCCCTTGTCCACTCATAATCATACCTTAACCATATCACGTTTGACTTTGGAGGGCAAGAAAAATGCGCATAGAATTTTTTTAATGCCCCATAGAAAAAATTGATTGGACTTTCTCGTGAAAAATGGAGTAATATATGAGGTGTATCCTATATATTTTTCACATGTGTGCGCTTTGCCGTTTCTATTTACATCCACAAATGCAATTGTTTCGGACAACTCTCACACAAGGAAAGGAATATATCCAATGAAAAAACTATTATCCTATCAGCTTGTAGACTATCTTGAGCGCCGCGGCGTCGAGCATGTATTCGGCCTGTGCGGCCATACGGTTATCGCGATGCTGGACGCCATGAAGGATGCCAAGAAGCTGAAATTCATCTCGGTGCGCCACGAGCAAATCGCGTCCACAGCCGCCGACGGCTACGCCCGCATCACAAAAAAAGCCAGCGTTGTGATGTGCCATCTCGGGCCCGGCCTTAGCAACGCGACAACCGGCGTTCTCAACGCCTCCCTCGACTCCATTCCGATGGTCGTCATTGCGGGCGATGTTCCCAGCTACTACTACGGCAAGCATCCGCATCAGGAAGTAAACATGCACTGCGACGGCAGCCAATATGACATTTTCAAACCTTTTGTAAAGCGCGCGTGGCGCATTGATACCCCTGAAATGATGCCCGAAATCCTCGATAAGGCTTTCCGCCTTGCGGAAAGCGGACGTCCCGGCCCGGTGCTGATCTCAGTACCCATGGATATGTTCTCCCGCGAGATCGACACCGTGCATTTTGAACGCACTTACTGTGACAGTCCGGTTACGGTACGCCCCGCCCTTGATCCCGATACCGCCAAGCAAATCGCGCAGAAGCTGGTGGATGCAAAACAGCCGGTCATCCATGCGGGAGGCGGCATCCTGCTGTCCGGCGCTTCCGCGGAATTGGCGGCTCTTGCCGAATTCCTCGATATTCCCATATCCCGTACCTTGATGGGGCAAGGCTGTGTACCCGACACCCATCCGCTGATGCTTGGACAAACCGGCTTCTGGGGGTTTGAATTGACACACAAAATGACAACCGGCGCGGACATTATTCTTGCGCTTGGCACCCGTCTTGCCGAAGCCGACAGCTCCAGCTGGTATTCGGGTGTCACCTTCGATCAGAGTAAGACGAAATTCCTGCAAATAGACATTGACCCCATGGAAATCGGACGCAATTACCCTGTGGAAATTGGCGCCATCGCGGATCTTAAGCCCGCCCTCAAGCAGATTCTTGCCGCCGCGAAGGAACTGTGCCCCTCTGGCAAGCAGAACCCCGGCCTGCTTAAAATGATCGCGGAAGATAAGTCCCGTTTTAAAGCGGAAAATAAATCTGTTTGCGATGACAGCCGTTTCCCCATGACACCCCAGCGCATCCTGCGGGACGTGAAGGCGATTCTGCCCAAGGACGCCATTATTGTGACAGATGTGGGCTGGAACAAAAACGGTATGGCACAGCAGTATGATATTGAAATTCCAGGCACCATTCACCACTGCTCCGGCCTTGCCACCATGGGCTTCGGTTCCGCGGCACTGTTGGGTGTAAAGCTGGCCGCTCCTGACAAGAAGGTGGTTACCTTAATTGGCGATGGCGGCTTCGGCACCAACCCCTCAGTCATCGCGGCTGCCGTTGAACACGGCATAAACGTGGTGTGGGTAGTGATGAACAACGCCGCCTTCGGCACCATCGCGGGATTGGAAAACGCTAACTACAACACAAAATTCGGCACAGTGTTTCATACTCCTGACGGCGAAAGCTATACGCCCGACTGGGCTACCGTTGCCCGCGGCTATCGGATCAAGGCAAGAACCGTCACCTCAGCCGATGACTTTGCCGCCGCTTTCAAGGAGGCTCTCGACGCGGACGAGCCGTATCTGCTGGATGTTCCTATGGAGAACATCGTTGTCCCGACGCCCGGCTGCTGGAATATCAATGATATTTACTCCCCCAGCGATCTGGTTGTTGACGGCAAGCTGGTAAAACAAGAAAACGGAGAGTATGTTGCCCCCAACCATGGAAAGTCCCATAAATAATGCTGGAGCTTTTTGAGGCGTTTATAAAAACAGCGGGGTGCCCTTCCCGTTAAACCAGGACGGGATATGTCATTCCGTGCTCCTGCCCTTCTTTAAACGAAAAGCGGCACCCCCAAAAAACAAGGAGGCATTTATATGAGGAAGTTACCAACATGCGCATGGGCTTTTATGCTTACTGCCACAATCATTCTCTCCGGCTGCACCGGCGGGAGCGGTTCCCAGGCTCCCGCCTCTGCCCCGCAATCCGCGGCGGCCCCGTCGGTCAGCGCCCCGGCTGGGGACAGCTCTGCGGAAGGCTTCACTTTTGAAAAATCCATTGAAATTATTTGTCCATGGTCAGCCGGCGGCGGCTCCGACACAAATGCCCGCACGATTGCGCAGGCTGTCAGCCAGATCACCGGACAGACCGTTACAGTTTCCAACCAGACCGGTGGCAGTGGCTCTATCGGGTTTGCCGCTCAGATTTCCGCCGAGCCATCCGGCTACACGCTGGGGATTGTGACAGCGGAGCTGAATACACTGCCGCCACAGGGACTCGTAACTTACACCTACGATGATTTGCATCCTGTCATCCGCATGAATGTTGTGCCCGCCTGCATCGCGGTGCGTGCCGACGCCCCCTACGACACACTGGACGAATTTATTGCTTATGCCAAAGAGCATCCCGGCGAGCTTAAGTGCGGTAATGTCGGCATCGGCAGCATCTGGCACATATCCGCCGCAAAGTTAGAAGCCGCTGCTGGTATGGAGTTTGTCCATGTACCCTATGATGGCGCCGCAGCCGCTGCCCCTGCGCTGCTTGGCGGCGAAATCGATTTGATTACCGTCGAAACAGCCGTGTGCCACCAGTACGCCGCTACCGGCGATATGAAGATCCTCGGCATCATGGCGGAAGAACGGCTTTTCTCCTTCCCGGATTACCCCACCTGCAAGGAGCTGGGCTATGACATTGTATCCGGTTCTTGGCACGGTATGGTCGCTCCCAAGGGTGTTTCCGACGAAGTAAAGGCGGAACTGGAGCGTGTATTTACGGAAGCGTATGACTCCGAGCTGTACCAGAGTTTCTGTGAGAGTTATGGATTAGAAAAGAGCTATCTCAACTCTGCGGACTGGCACCAGTTCCTGAAGAATGATTTGGAGAGCACCACGGAGTTGATGAAATCGCTTGGGCTTGCGGATTAAAACAATCGTAAAATAGCGACTATGGGCCGGTCTTGCAAGGTCGGCCCAGCCTCATTTTAAAAGAGGAGGAATTAGCTTGAAAAGTGAAGAAATAACCATCGGCGGTATCGGGATAGCGATTGCGGCTTATGTCTTGTATACGGTATCGTCTTACCCTCAGGTGAAGGGCAACGACGTGGGCGTAGGATTCTTCCCTAAGATGCTGGCGATCCTGCTCATTATTTTGTGCGCCTGCATGATCTTCCATGCCGTGCGAGGTACATCCCCGCACAAGGATGTACAGGTAAATCTCATTACGCCCGGTACTAAACGTGCCGCGGTTGCGTTGCTCATTTGCGCACTGTATTGCATATTCTTTAAGCTGCTGGGTTTTGTTATTGATACCGCGCTGTTTATGTTCTCCATGATGTTTCTTCTCAAAAGCCGGAATTGGATGCAGATGACGCTTGTCAGCCTCGGGGTATCCATTGGCGTTTATGTCCTGTTTGGGTATGTACTAAACACGAATTTGCCGGCAGGTCTGCTCGCAGGCTTATTGTAGAGTGAGGGAGGTAAAAATATGGATTTCGGATTGTTCCTGAATGCACTTGGCGGTATTCTTACCGACCCGATTGTTCTGCTTCTAATCTTTATCGGCGTGGCAGGCGGCATTGTAGTTGGGGCGCTGCCCGGTTTGACTGCTACTATGGGTGTTGCGTTAATGATTCCCTTTACCTTTGGCATGGAGGTTCGGTACGCACTTCCCATGCTATTGGGAATTTTCTGCTCAGCCGTATTTGGAGGTTCTATCTCGGCCATTTTGCTGAACACCCCCGGTACGCCTTCGGCAGCCGCCACCGTTTTGGATGGCTATCCCATGGCCAAAAAAGGGGAGGCCGCCCGGGCGCTGAACATGGCGGTGTTTGCATCTACTGTGGGTGGTCTGGTAGGTGTCATCTTTATGATATTTCTATCCCCGCAAATATCAAAAATGGCCATTAATTTT
>Ga0153996_1001048_pt1 | contig 11581 bp, 9 predicted proteins | sample TSNC080MetaG_FD_104728 | JGI IMG/M metagenome (GOLD analysis project Ga0153996, IMG submission 104728) | Attine ant fungus gardens microbial communities from North Carolina, USA - TSNC080 MetaG | ecosystem: Host-associated > Fungi > Mycelium > Unclassified | place: USA: North Carolina, Lumber... | reverse complement strand
TGCTGATTCGCTCCATCATTTCAAAATACGCACTGTCCATTTCTTTTGAAGGCATTTCCATTTCCATCACCCGGAAACTATTCTACACTATTTCTTGCTGTTCTACAACTGTAATACTAGGATGGCGGAAGCGATGGTAACATCAGCGAAAACCTCATTCCATTGGGAGAAGGTCTTGTTTGAGGTGAAAATGGTCTATGTGTTTTACCGACACCGGGAGGACCGAGGAGCACAATGTTCTCAGCGTTCTCGACGAACCGCATAGTAGCAAGCTCGTCGATTTGGCATTTGTCGATGGATGGCTGAAAGGAGAAGTCAAACTCATCCAACCCTTTTTTGATGGGGAATCCCGACATCTGAATTTGTTTTTCGTATGCCCTCTGGCGCTTGCACCGGGCTTCCTGGTCAAAGATATGGTCGAGGACATCCACGATGTTCAGCTCGTCTTTGATGGCGCGCTCCAGATAGTTGTCGATGATCTCAAGGGTGTTGCGCATTTTGAGGTTTTCCAGGTTTTCTTTGAGCCGGTCATACAAAATCTCACTCATATGTCGCTACCTCTGCCGCTTCATCGTAGGCAGACAAGCTGGGTGGCCGGATGGGGAAATCAATGACATTGTCGCCATCAAGCAGGGTGTTTTCGATATCAAAGGATTGTTTCACAGTTAATCTTCGGTAATGCTGCGCATTGACGACCATGTCTTTCTTCTGGTACGATATTCGATGCAGAGCAATCTGCTTTCCCTCATGATATGCGGCCAGCATGTTGTCGAGGGCCACGACTGCCACATCCTTGCCGACGTATTCTGCTGGTACAGAATACTGATTTCCGGCATAGCTGATGAGGCAGTCTTTTTGTACCCTGCGAAGATTGATTTTGTCGATGATATACTCACGGGAAAGAGGGTTAAAGGCCCTCTTTTTTAAGTCTCTCAAAAGGAATTTCATTGGTTGTTCCATGTGCCTTGGCATTCACCTTGTTGCACCAGGCAGATGCTTGCCCATTTAGATCATCCAGTGAATTGTACCGTATGCCATCCGCTCGTACGCCCAGCGTTGCGGCGGGCAAGACCCCCGCCATCAATACCAGCGATACCAAAAACACAGTGAGCCTGTACCATGCTTTTTCCCTCATTTTACTTATTCCTCCTCAAGAATTTAGCTGTGATATTGATTATTCAGCATTAATCCTTTATTATTATACAACAGGAGACTTGTTGCGGGTTGAAATATTCTGCGCAAATTGTACCTATTTTTGGTAGTGATGAATTTGGAGGGTGACGTCTTGGTTCGGATTGCGGTTTGTGATGATTGCCGACAACAGGCACAGGATATTTTGACGCTTCTGGCCAGGTATCAAACCGAACGCCCTAGAGTTGAGATGCATACAGATAATTTCTCTACGGGGGACGAGGTGCTGGACAACATAAGCACCAGGCAGTTGGCTGATCTATTCCTGCTGGATATTATAATGCCCGGTCTGAGTGGCATTGAACTTGCCCGTGAGATTCGGGATTTGAGCGACAAGGCATATATCGTTTTTTTGACTAATTCGGAGGATTACGCGCTTGAGGCTTTTAACGTACAGGCAACACAATACATTCTGAACCCGGTAAAGGAGGATAATCTTTTTCCGGCGCTGGATAAAATTATCTCCCTGCTGGAACGGGAAAATGATGACTTTCTCCTGGTTTCAACGCCGGAACGCAATATTAAAATACCGTTTTCCTCAGTTATATGTGTGGAATCCATACAACGAAAATTACGGATTTATCTCACAGACGGCGGTAGTATATTTTTATATCCATTTTTACTGCGAAAAGAGGGTGCCTGCCATGAAGATTAAATCCATAGCGAACAGAATATTTGCCATGGTCATTCCAACCGTTATTGTAACTATGATATCGTTTTCCGTGTTTAGCTATTATGCGAGCAATTCCCGAATTAACGAAACAATCAATGAAAAAATGAACGAGTCTCTGCAGGCAGCCGTTTTGGAGATAGAGCTGGAGCTGAACAAAAACGAAGCCGTGGCCACGCATTTTGCCAGCTACGGCAAAAGAATGCGCTTTGAAACGTTTGACCACGATATACATAGGGATTTTCTGGCTGAGGTCATAGGCTCCAATGAAAATACTTATGGCGGCGGCATATGGTTCGAGCCATATGCATTTGACGCCGGTTCCTATTATTTCAGCCCCTTTTTATATGTTGAAAACGGCGAAGTGTTTTACACCCGCCAGTATGCAGACTATACCGATTACTTTCAGGAGGATTGGTACTTAAAAGGAAAAAGCTCAGACGGAAAAACTGTATGGTCATCAGTGTACTACGACCCGTTCTCCACCATAACCATGGTAACCGCGTCAAAGGCGTTTTATGATGCGGACGGGCGGTTTATCGGCATGGGAACGGCCGATATGAATATTGAGAATATACAAAGAATTGTTGGCGGCATATCGGTTGGAGAAACCGGGAAGGCGTTTATTCTGGGCGCGGGTGGAGAGTACATATCGTTTATTGAGGAAGGTAAAAACGTAGGCGATAAGATGCAGGCGGATGCGGCACGGGCGGAATTAGGGCGTGAATTGCTCGAAAACGACTCCGGCGCAACAACTGCATTGATTGGCGACAAAAAGGTCAGGGTCTATTACACGACCATGCCAAATGTCAACTGGACGCTTGCGATAACAATTGAGGAGAGCGAGATTAATTCGTCTGCGCTCAGCTCCTTTTTGATCATGACCGTTATTCCCGTTATAGGGCTGATACTTATTATAATGGGCATTCTGTTTGTAATTCAATATCTTCGCAGGATCATAAGCAAAGTAAATCACTTTGCCGATTTGGCCGCCTCGGGAAATTTGACGGAAAGGATAGAGGTCACGGAAACAGACGAATTTGGGTTTATGGAACAGCGCCTCAATATGATGATTTCGAATATGAACGACATGGCAAACCGTTCAATGGAGCTGCTCGAAATAGCGGAAGACGCGGGGCGGCTGCTTAAAGCGGTGAACAGCGCCGCCACAGTTCTGCTATCGGCGGATGAGAATGAATTTGAAAAATCCCTGCGGGAAGGCATGGAACTGATGGCCCGCTGTATGGACGTTGACCGTATTTATATCTGGCAAAACGAGATGAAGGACAGCGTACTGCATTACGTCCAGAAATTTGAGTGGTTGAACAATACCGGGCTGCGGGGAAACACCGTCCGTTCCCTGACAGGCTTTCTATATTCTGAAAGCATTCCCGAATGGGAGCCAAAATTTATAAGAGGTGAATGCGTTAACGGCCCGCTTGCCGATCTTTCGCAAACCGAACGAGAGCGTCTGGAATCATACAACATTCAGTCCATTCTCGTTATCCCTGTTCATTTGCAGAACCGTTTTATAGGTTTTATCAGCTTTGACGATTGTCATCGGGAGCGCCGCTTCACCGAGGACGAGGTAAGTATCCTGCGCTCCGCCAGCCTGATGATGGTCAGCGCCCTGATCCGCAACGAAACGGCGGCCAAGATGCGCGAGGCGGATGAGCGGACACGGCTTATGCTGGACGCAACGCCGCTTTGCTGCAACTTGTGGGACAAGGATTTTAATAATATAGACTGCAATGAGGAAGCCGTTAAACTCTTCGAGCTGAGGGATAAGCAGGAGTATTTGGACAGGTTTTTCGAGATTTCTCCAAAATATCAGCCGGACGGGCGGCTTTCATCGGAAAAAGCTCTGGACAATATTACGGCCGCGTTCCGTGACGGCAGAACCGCCTTTGAATGGATGCACCAAAAGCTGGACGGCACTCCGGTACCGTCGGAAATTACGCTTGTCCGCATCCGCCGCGGGGATGAATATATTGTCGCCGGGTATACCCGCGACCTGCGCGAATCGCAAAAGATGATGAAGAAAATCGAGCATAAGGACGTCCTGCTTCGTACGGTAAACGAGGCGGCCACTATCCTGCTTCAGTCTGAAATCGACGAGTTTGAAAGCGAGTTGTGGCGTTGTATGGGCATGATGTCGGAGTCCGTGGGTGCCGACCGGATATACATATGGAAGAACCACGATGTGAATGGAGAACTGTACTGCACGCAATTGTACGAATGGTCGGAGGGTGCCGAGCCTCAACAGGGCAGTGAGATTGCAATTGATATACCCTACAGCGAAAACGCGCCCGGCTGGGAGGAAAAGCTGTCGGGCGGACAGTGCATTAACGGGATGGTACGGAACATGTCCTTGGAGGAACAGGCGCAGCTTTCCCCGCAAGGCATCCTGTCTATCTTGGTGGTGCCTGTATTTTTACGGGATGACTTTTGGGGCTTCGTCGGGTTTGACGATTGCCACCTTGAAAGGGTGTTCACGGCGGATGAGGAAGCAATCCTCCGTTCCGGCAGCCTGTTGATTGCAAACGCGCTGCTGCGCAACGAAATGACGCTGGACATACGCGCCGCAGTCGAGGCGGCCCGGGCGGCAAGCCGCGCCAAGAGTGATTTCCTGTCGAACATGAGCCACGAAATACGCACGCCCCTAAACGCCATTACCGGCATGACTACAATCGGCAAATCGGCGACTAATCCCGAAAGGAAAGATTACGCTTTCGGTAAGATAGAAGACGCCTCCAATCACCTGCTTGGCGTCATCAACGATATTCTCGACATGTCAAAAATTGAGGTCGGCAAGCTTGCGCTCTCGGAGGTGGAATTCAATTTTGAAAAGATGCTGCAAAAGGTGGTAACCGTCAACATCTTTCGTATAGATGAAAAGCAGCAGCATTTTACAGTCTTTCTTGACAAGGATATCCCGGATACATTGATCGGCGATGACCAGCGGGTTGCTCAGGTTATCACCAACTTGCTTTCAAACGCGGTGAAATTCACGCCGGAAAAGGGATCCATACGGCTTGACACGCATTTTGCCGGGGAGGTAAATGGCATATGCACGATACAAATTGAGGTAACGGATACGGGAATCGGGATCAGCGAGGAACAGCAGTCCCGTCTGTTCCGTTCATTTGAGCAAGCCGAGAGCGATACCACACGGCATTTTGGCGGAACCGGGCTTGGTCTCGCAATATCAAAGAGTATTGTTGAACTCATGGGCGGCCGCATATGGATTGAGTCGGAGCCGGGCAAGGGATCAAAATTCGCATTTACCATTTTGGCGCGCCGCGGTGTGGAGAAAAGCCAAAGCTCCCTCTCCCCCGATGTAAACTGGAGTAATGTCCGTTTGCTCACTGTGGACGATGAGCCTGAAATAAGAGAATATTTTACTGTAATAGCCGATAAACTGGGTATCGCCTGCGACACCGCCTCTGGTGGCGAGGAAGCTTTAGGGCTAATCGACGCAAAAGATCCCTATAATATTTATTTTATAGACTGGAGAATGCCCGGTATGAACGGCATTGAGCTGTCACGCAAAATTAAAGAGCGATGCTCCGACAGATCGGTGATCATTATGATCTCGGCTATCGAGTGGAATGAGATTGAGAAGGACGCAAAGGATGCCGGGGTTGACAAATTTCTGCCCAAGCCGCTGTTTCCATCTTCCATAGCAGACTGTATCAACGAGTATCTTGGACGGAAAAGCATATCAAGGCCGACAGTGAAACCTGATGAGATCATAACCTTTGAAGGACATCGCATATTATTGGCGGAGGATGTGGAGATAAACCGGGAAATCGTGCTGGCTCTTTTGGAGCCGACGAAGCTGGAAATTGACTGTGCTGTAAACGGCATTGAGGCCGTGCGAATGTTCGGTGACGAGCCGGAGCGCTACGACATGATATTTATGGATGTGCAGATGCCGGAGATGGACGGGATGGAAGCGACGCGGCGCATCCGTGAGCTTAACGTCGGGAACGCCCGGGAGATACCTATCGTCGCCATGACTGCCAACGTTTTTCGAGAGGACGTTGAAAAATGCATGGAAGCAGGCATGAACGACCATGTAGGCAAACCGCTGGACTTTAACGAGGTGTTGAACAAAATAAAGCATTATTTGCAGCCTCCAAATTGCCGTTGAGCAACCTTATGTATGCTTCGCGCATTTGATAATAGTAGTTAAAAGCGTATATGAATTACGGAAACACGAAAAAAGCCTATTAAATTAACACTTGCGGGCAAACGGGATATAGTATAATAGCTGAATATCACAAGCAACAGGGTACTGTTTATAAAACGGTGTCCTGTTTTTTTATTACAAAATAGACGTGAAAAAAATGTCCGGCCCCATTAACATAAATTCCAGAGGCTACGGCAAAATCTACAAGGCCGTCATAACACGCATCGCCTCAATGTAGTCCATCCGATAACCACTGTCATCGTACAAATCCCACGGGTTATCGTAGACGCTATTTCTGTCTTTGATCCAGTCGAGGAGCTCTTGACGTTCCAGCGGCGTCATTTCCATCTTCATCATATATTTGGCAGCTTCTCGTCTTAAAAACGATTTAAGGAATTAAGCGGCCTAATTCTGATAAGTTAAGGCGGGATTTTCTCCCGCCTTGTTGTGTAGCTATTTCCGACCCAGCGGGCCCTCGCTGATGATAATATCCCCCGCAAGTTCCGTCGTGAAGTGCAGATATCTGCACTTTACCACCGAGTACGGCGGGGAGATTATCATTAGCGAAGGGCTGCTGGAGCGAAAGTAGCCCAATTTAACAATACATGTAAAACGGAGCAGGGGGCAAAACCCTTGCTCCGTTTTTAGCTGTAAACACTTCTGATATATGCCGAATGAAGCCGGAAAGCAAGAAAAATTCCAACCGCGTGTAAAGTTCAACCCCGTTGGTTGTTCAGCCGACGGGGTTGTTCTTGGTATTTCATTGTTTCTAAAGTTGTCACAATGAAGTGCAAGAATCAATACTACGCAGTTCATTTCATTTACATAAGGAATTAAGCGGCCTAATTCTGATAGGTTAAAGGCGGGATTTTTGGTGTGCCCCCCGTCAATAGGACAATGAAAAAATAGAAAGATTTTGTATTGCTGCCTTTCAGGAATGAGGGGCAGCAATCATGTTATGCGGCTAACGCAAAATGCTGGTGAAACTCCATCGGTGCCATGACAGACAGGCGGCGCTGGATGCGGCGGTTGTTGTAGAAATCAATGTAATCCGTAATCATCTGCACGAGCTGCGCCCTGTCAGTGAACCTGTGACCGTAGTAGCGTTCCCGTTTGAGAATACCCCAGAAGCCTTCCATCGGGCCGTTATCAAGGCAATGCGCCACACGGGACATACTCTGCTTCATGCCTGCTGCCCGCAGCTTCTGATGAAAGACGGCGCTCGTATACTGGTAGCCCCGGTCGCTATGGAACAGAGGGTGAGCATTTGGCTCAGCGGCAATGGCAGCGTCGAATGTGTCAAAGACAAGTTTGTTGTCGTTGCGGTCGCTAATGGCAAAGGCGACAATTCTCCTGTCACAGAGATCCAGGATGGCGCTTAGGTATATCTTGCGCACTTCGGGACCCACATAGTATTTGAACTCGGTCACATCGGTCAACCATTTCAGGTTAGGCGCATCGGCATGGAAGCGACGGCCAAGATAATTCTTTGCCACATACTGCGGTGATGCTGCGCTCCGGGTACAGCCATGCCGCCGGAATTTAATGGTGGATTGGATATCGAGCGCACGGCAGATGCGCAGGACACGTTTGTCGTTGACATGGATGTCATGATACCTGAAAAGCTCGTCCCGTATCCTGCGGTAGCCCATATCGGGGTGAAGCTTGTGAATTTCCTTCACCTTTTCCGCGATGCGCTCGTTTTCCTGTTCATGCGGACTTTTTGACTGTTTAATCCATCGGTAATACGCCGACCGCGTGAGGTGCAAAAGGCCGCAGAGCTTCCACACCGGAAGCGAACGTTCCTCAGATAATGTTTTTACTGCTTCGTAGGCAGAACCGTTCCGGACGAAGCTCAGCGTCGCCTCCTCTCCAATTCCTTCACTTTTTTTAATAGGGCGTTCTCCATCTCCAAATCAAATTTTTCGCGTTCCAGTTGGGCAATCCTGTCACGCAGTTCCTCCTCCTGCGTCCGGCTGGGAAGTGTTCCGGCGCGATACCCGCGCCGGTCTTCCAATCCAGCTTCGCCCATCTCCCGGTACTTTTTCACCCAAGTGTAGACCTGCTGATAAGAAACCTTGTATTTGAGCGCCATTGCGCCGTAGTTGTTCCCGCCAGCAATACACTCCCTTACGATTTCAAGACGCTCCTCTTGGGTCGTTTTTCTACTCTTCATCATGCGGCTCCCTCCACTTAATTCTTTGAAGTCCTCATGACGATTATATACCTTTATCCAATTCTCAAGCTGACAGATGGAACGGATTTGATACTGCTCGCAGATTTGCCGCTGGCTTCCTTTCCCCGCGAGGTAATCCAGCACAGCCCCCAGCTTCGTTTCTTTGCTGTAACTGCGGTTCCGTTCCTGTGGTAAAAATCCGCTCGGCCCCTCTGTTCTGTACCGGCTAACCCATCTCCGTAGCGTTTCGCCATCTACACCCACCTTCTCGTGAGATTCGGTGTAACCTACCTTCCCGGATAGGTACGCCTCTACAATTCGTATCTTTTCTTCTGCGGTCGCTTTCCCTCGCTTCGGCATAAAGTCACCCCCAGATACTACAGTGTTTTTTATTTCACTGTCCTATCTGGGGGTAGCATACCATTTCTCCCGCCTTGTTGTGTAGCTATTTCCGTTCCAACGGCTCCTCGCTGATGATAATGTCCCCGGCCATCTCGGTTGTGAAGTGCAGATACCCGTTCTTGTCGATCCAATACGCGGGTTTCTTAATGCGACGGTAGGTGTTGGTCTTTTTGTCGTAGGAGTAGAAATACAGCTTTTGTATTGTGGCGTTTTCTTTGATTATGATATATAATTAGAGCAGTAATCGCGGGAGAGGGAGGCGACCGAAGCATGACAAACAGAACCTATGCAGCCATCGATCTCAAGTCTTTTTATGCCTCGGTCGAGTGTATGGAACGAGGCCTGGATCCGATGACCACGAACCTTGTTGTAGCGGATGCAAGCCGAACAGAGAAAACGATTTGTCTGGCAGTTACCTCTTCTTTGAAGTCCTATGGTATTCCGGGGAGAGCGCGGTTGTTTGAGGTCGTCCAAAAGGTTGCGGAGGTAAATGCCAAAAGACAAAGGGATGCTCCGGGCAGAAAGTTCACTGGATCGTCCAGCAACAGCATCAAGTTGAAATCATCTCCAGAGTTGTCCTTGGATTATATTGTTGCTCCTCCGCAGATGGCGCGTTATATAGAGTGCAGCACCAGGATATACAAAGTTTACTTGAAATATATCGCTCCGGAGGATATACATGTCTACTCTATTGACGAGGTATTCATGGATGTGACAGATTATCTTCGGACGTATGAGTTCACCGCGAGAGAGCTGGTCATGAAGATGATACTTGATGTTTTGAAAACAACCGGAATTACGGCAACCGCCGGGATAGGTACGAATCTTTATCTTTGCAAGGTTGCAATGGATATTGAAGCGAAGAATATTCCTGCCGACAAAAACGGCGTCCGGATAGCTGAGCTGGATGAGGCAAAGTATCGGCGTTCCCTGTGGACGCACCGACCACTCACGGATTTTTGGCGTGTTGGCCGCGGCTACTCAAAGAAACTCGAAGAACATGGACTTTATACGATGGGCGATATGGCGCGTTGTTCAATTGGCAAACCAACAGACTATCACAACGAAGCTCTTTTGTATAAACTGTTTGGCGTGAATGCCGAGCTGTTGATAGATCATGCCTGGGGCTGGGAACCATGCAAGATAGCTGATATCAAGTCGTACAAGCCGAGCTCGAATAGTATCAGCTCCGGACAGGTATTGCACAGCCCATATACTTTTGACAAGACGAAGCTGATCGTCATGGAGATGACCGATCTGCTGGTGCTTGATTTGGTAGACAAGGGGCTTGTGACAGATCAGATAGTGCTGACTATCGGTTATGATATAGAAAACCTCAAGGATCCGGAGCGCAAGAGAAACTATCATGGGTCAGTTACAACAGATCTATACGGGAGAGATATCCCGAAGCATGCTCACGGGACGACAAATCTTGGTAAGCATACATCCTCGACAAAGCATGTTTTAGAGGCTGCCTCGGAGTTGTTCGACAGGATAGTCGATAAGAATCTTTTGGCAAGGCGAGTTTATGTTACTGCGAACCATGTTGTTGATGAAGCTTCTGTAGCGAATGAAGTAGACTATGAACAGCTTGATTTGTTCACAGATTATGCAGCAGTGCAGGCAAAGCAGGCCGAGGAAGCCGCCGAACTGGCTAGGGAAAAGAAACGCCAGCAGGCGATATTGACGATAACCAAAAAGTATGGCAGAAATGCTATTCTGAAAGGCATGAACTTTGAAGAAGGGGCAACGACGAAAGACAGGAACAGCCAGATAGGGGGACATAAAGCGTGACAGGTCCATACGATGATATAATTGATTTGCCTCACCCTGTCTCTGCGACTCGCCCTCGTATGTCTATTGCAAACAGGGCAGCACAGTTTTCTCCTTTTGCTGCCCTGACCGGTTATGATGCGGCAATCAGCGAGACGGCCAGGCTTACATCTGAACGGATAGAGCTTGATGAGGGTGACATAGCCATACTGGACGGCAAACTGAGTATACTGAAAGATATGATCGCCGACCATCCAGATATTGCGGTGACGTATTTTCAGGCTGATAAGAAAAAGGCCGGCGGCTCTTATGTTACAGTTTCCGGAGCGGTAAAGAAGATTGACGATTACGAGGGTGCAATAGTGCTGATGAATTGCAAAAAGATAGCGATTGAGGATATCATAGGTATTGAGTGTGAGCTGTTCAATGCCTTGATGTAGGGAGATTCTATGACAGAGGTAATCGAAATAGGGGACTTTTTATCTCCGGAGTTGGATGTTTTTGCCCGATTAACAGAAGCAGAGCTGCGCAGTAAGGTGGAGCCTGAGAAAGGTGTCTTTATTGCGGAGAGCCCGAAGGTAATAGGGCTGGCTCTCGACGCCGGATACGAGCCATTATCGATTCTCGTGGAGCGCAGGCATATAGACGGGCAGGCCCGCGGGATTATCGATCGCTGCGATGGGATTCCTGTTTATACCGCCGGCGATGATGTGCTGGCAGGGCTGACCGGCTATCGGTTGTCTCGCGGTGTTTTGTGCGCCATGCGACGGCCTGCTCTGAGGAAGGCAGAGGAACTGTGCGGCGAAGCGCGCCGGGTGGTTGTACTGGATGGTATCATGGACTCCACAAATGTTGGGGCTATTATCCGCTCGGCCGCCGCGCTTAGTGTGGATGCTGTGCTGGTAACTCCATCATGCAATGACCCACTCTGCCGGCGATCGGTCAGGGTGAGCATGGGTACTGTATTTCAGGTGCCATGGACTTGGATCGGGAAGGACAGTTCAGAGTGGCCACAGCGCGGAATCGAGAGGCTGCGGAGGATGGGGTTCAAGACCGTTGCCATGGCCTTGAGCGATACCGCTATGAGGATCGATGATCCGCGGCTTGTGTCAGAGGACAAGCTTGCTATTGTGATGGGCACAGAGGGAAGCGGGTTGGCGCCGGATACGATTGC
>Ga0153996_1001047_pt1 | contig 11583 bp, 12 predicted proteins | sample TSNC080MetaG_FD_104728 | JGI IMG/M metagenome (GOLD analysis project Ga0153996, IMG submission 104728) | Attine ant fungus gardens microbial communities from North Carolina, USA - TSNC080 MetaG | ecosystem: Host-associated > Fungi > Mycelium > Unclassified | place: USA: North Carolina, Lumber... | reverse complement strand
TGATCGCCTCGAGACGTGACTGGCATCGATCGAAAGGTCTTCTTAAGGGCTTTAAGCTGGCTTTGAGACCGTGGGAATCGTCGAAGAAATGGTGGAGATATGACCGAATGAAGTTTGTGACACTGATATATGTGTCCAAGATTTTTCTGGAATTGAGTTAGGCATTAATTTGCCAGCTAGTTGCTCTGTGCGATTTTTATTTTGCTGGCAGACATCATATCCTTCTACATACCACTTTACTTCTTTCATAACCCCTGGCCACCAAAAATTTCTAGTGACCAATTCCACTGTTTTCTATTGCTTCCCATGTCCTTCTATCAGTGTGTCATGATATAGCCTAATTATCTCTGCTCTAAGCTTGTCATCTTTTAGTATATAAACTTTTTCTTCTTTGTATATTACACTATCAACTTCTCTCCACTCCTTGTCTCTTAACATCTTGACCCCTGTTCATTTCATTTCTTCCACAGCTTTTACCACTTCATCATCCTTTACTTTCAACTTTCTAACCTCCTCTAGTAGATCTATCCTATCTACTATTATTTTTACTGCCTCTGTTCTTCTTACTTCTATTTATTCTGGTTTTACCAATGTCTCATCCTCATTATCTTTTTCTACCCCTATCTCCTAGTCTGGTCTTCTGCTTAGACTATCTGCCTTCCCCATCTTGCTTCCAGGGACATGTTTTAGCATAAAGTCGAATCTCAACAAATATAAAGCCCATCTTGTTTGTCTCTGATTTAACTTTTGTGCTTTCATGAAGTATTTGAGGTTTTTGTGGTCTGTCCAAATCTTGAATTTAATTACTGCCCCTTCTAGGAAGTGTCTCTACTCTTCTAGGCATCTGATTATAACTAACATCTTTTTGTCATGTATCTCATAGTTGTGTTTTGTATCACTTAGAGATTTTGAAATAAAAGCCACTGGTCTCCACATGTTGTCAGAGCACTTCATAGATAGTACTTCTCCAGTTGCGTAGTTCGAGACATTAGCCTCCACTCTAAACTTTTTATCTAGATCTGGGGCTGCTAGTACTGGTTTTATTGTGAAAACTCCTTTCAACCCATCAAATGCTTTCTGCTACTCTTGCCCCCACTGCCACTTCATATCTTTTCTAGTAAGCATATTCATTGGCCTGGCCACTCAAGCAAAGTCTTTGATAAATCTCCTGTAATAGTTTGCAAGACCTAAAAATTTCCTAATGTCTTTTATATTTTTTGGCTCTGGCCAACTCAATACTCTATCCACCTTCTCCTTTTCCATTTCTATTCCATTAGGTCCTATAACTACTCCTAAGAACCTTATCTTCCTCACTTTCCATACACATTTCTCTGGTTTGACATACAAGTTATTTTCCTTTAACTTCTTCAATACTTCTTTTACTATTTCATCGTGTCCCTCCTCAGTTTCTGTTCCTACTAACACATCATTTACAAATGCAGCGACCTTTTTTTCATTGATTAGATCCCTCAGAATTTTATTCATTATTGCCTGGAATGTGGCTGGTGAGTTTGTCATTCCAAAGAACATTACTGTTGGCTTGAAGGAACCCATATGTGTTGTAAATACTCCCTTCCACTCATCTCCTTCTTTGATCCTTACATTATTGAACCCCCATCTTAGATCTATTTTTGTGAATACTTTCTTGCTACCCATATTGTCTATCAAGTCTGTAATTAATGGTAGTGGATAGTTGTTCTTCACTGTCTAGTCATTCAGATTGCAGTAGTCCATAACCATTCTCTTACTTCTATCCTTTTTTCCTACAAAGAATACTGGCAATGTTTGAGGGGATTTTGACAGTCTAATATATCCCTTCCTCAGTTAGTCTTCCACAAAATTCTGAACTTCCTTCCTCTTGTTTTTGGATAGAGGGTAAATTCTTCCTTTTTGTAGTTTAAACATCTCTTTGAGATCTATAGTGTGATCCCAAACTTTCCTTGTTGGTGTTCTTTCTGACTCTACTTTCCTGAATACCTTTCTCTACTTTAGAAACTTTCTTGGGATCATTTTCTCAATTTTCCTGTGGTCCTTCTCAATTTTCTCTTCTCTTCCCCAATTCTCTTTATTATTTATTATCCATCTGACGATTTTCTCTTCTTCTAGGATTACTACTCTTTTTTCTCTTTTCTTCTTGTCTTCCTCTTTTACTTTTACTCTGCCACACAGGAGTAAACATCTTGTTATTTTGACCTCTCTTGTCTCCTAATTTATCTTTGGGTTGTGTGCTACCAACCATGATATTCCCAAGATTATTTCTGTCTTTCCCAGGTCACATACATCCATCCTTATTCTTTCTACATGGCCTTTGTAATAGATGTTTACTTTTATCTGGTGGATGATTGCTCCTCCACTATTGTTTGTTCCATTCACATTTCTGACTATTATTGGTCTTTCTAATTTCTGTAGCTTGAACCCATGTCTAGCTGCCATTCTTTTGTCTATAAACATCCTGGTGATACTGCTGTCCAAGAATACCTTTACAGTTATACCTTTATGTGTATTCAACTTTTCTACTCTAATACTTATCCACACTTCTCTTAGCATTTTGAAGGTTCTCTTGACCTCCCTTTGACTACCTCCCTCTTTGGCTATGCTTTCCAACTCTCTTGGTCGTGCACCACTTTGTTGTGCTTTTCCCTCTGTGGGGCATGCCACTTTCTTTTTCTCCTTCTTTTGATATCCATACCATTTCTGCCTATCCTTAATTACCCCTTGCCTCCTGTTTTCTTCCACATGATATCCCTTCTCTCCACACCTTTCACACTGTGCATACATCACTATTACTTCCTCCATGTACTATCCTAACTCTAGTAGGTGTACTTCCTCTAGTACTCCTTCGCCACAATGTTCCTCTGCTCTCTTCCTCAACTCCACTACTGAACTCCTTCTCTACCCTCCTTGCTGTGCTTCTCATGGCTAAGCCACACGCACTGCCTCTCTTTCTTCTGCTCTCCTCAACCTCCTTTCCTGCACTTCTCCCTTTGTAGGGTATGCTGGCTCCTTTTGTTGGTGTGCCTTTTGTGACCTTGCTGCATATACCACCTTTTCTTTCCTCTCTCTCTATGGATACCCTATACTTATGCCCTATTTCTCCATACTTATAACATTTCACCTCTACTACTCCCAATCTCCTTTCTCTCCTCTAGTCCACACTACATTACCTTACTTTTCAATATCTCAAACTTGTTTTGGGGAATGACTGTCCCCTTTTCTTTTTCTCTCTTACTCCTGTAATTTCAGGCCAGGTGCCTGAACCCTTTGTAGCATCTACACAACTTTCCTCTTCTTCCTTCCAGTTCTGTCCTTAATCTAGTACAGGTGTGCTTTTTGCTGAGCAGGTTGCTCATAAGGGAATTGTATTGAGTTTGAGATATCATATAGATGTCTCAAGGGTACAGAATGAATGGTTGATCTTACTTAATGCTATGTCTGTTGGGGCACAAGATCTTTACCCAACCAGACATCTACTTCCTTACTGACTACTGCCTTAATACTATGGTTAGACTATCATCCAATGGATGGGATCCCTAATCTAGACAGCTCCTTAAGAGATGACCATCACTTCTCTGCATGTACCTAGTCACAATGGACTGCAGCACAAGGTTTATACCAAGAAAAAAGGACAAGTATTCTACTAGACACTACCTGATTATAAGATCAGGTCTCAGTAATAACACCCAGGCTTGGTGCTACACTTCCACCTGCAGTCCCTAACTGACTGCAAAGTCCCCTTAAGCCAAGGGCCTAGCTATGTATGGAGGTGGCTATTGATTGTGATGATCAGCAACCAAGGGTTAAATTTTAGATGAGATAAGAGTTTGAGCAAGGTTCAAGATGAATAGTGCTCAGATGTGAATCGAGTTCTAGTATAAAAAAGCTAAACTCCAAGCCAGAATTAAGCCAACTGCTCTTTGCTTAGCAATTGACAAAGAGAACTCAATAGAGTTTCCATTAGATTTTCTACACTACTTATACAACTACTACATGGTCTGTGCACTACTTTCCCATGCCTATCATGTGACCCATCATATGATGTCATGTGATGTGACATTGTGACTTTCTATTTCATGTGACTGTGACACTTGTGATGTAACACTTTCCTGTACTCTCTTCTGTATAGTAAGTCTAAGATAAAATAAAAAGAAAAAAAATATAAATAATGATTTAGCTATTTTGCCAAGTTATGACACTACTTATACAACTACTACATGGTCTATGCACTATTTTCCCACACTATCATGTGACTGTGACTGAGTAGTACTTGTGATGTGACACTTTCTTGTACTCCTTCCTGTATAGTAAAGAAAAAAGAAAAGAAATATAAATAATAACTTAGTTATTTTGCCAAGTCATAACAGAGAGTATGGGAAAGTATCACATGACCAAGGTTATGGGTCACAAGTCATAGTCACAAATTATATGATGTCACATGAGGTAGTCATATGATAACTGTGGGAAAGTAGTATACAGACTATGTAGTAGTTGTATAAGTATAAGACTCTAGCTGCAATGACTTAAGTCTACTCCAAGTCAGAGTTGACAAGGAGAACTTGATAGTTCCCATTTGATTTTGTATACTACTTATACATTTTACTACTGTGGCTGTGCAACATCCTCCCATGGTCCTTATATTATTTCTATCATGTATTTACCTCCTCACATATTGTGACTATGACTATGACTATGTGATATGACCAAATGTGTGACTATGTGACTGTCATGTGATGCTTTCCCATGTTCCACCTTAGTAATAATCTAACTAAATAAAACAAAAGAAAAATAGAAAATGACTTAGCTATTTTGCTAAGTCATGACAATAAGTAGTATACAGAAAATAATAGGAACTCTATCAAGTTCTTCTTGTTAACTCAGACTTGGAGGATAATTAAGTCATCTGGACTAAGTCACTACAAGACCCTCTAATAAGAAGTGTTATCACACTGAACAGTTGTTTAGGTGATATTGTCACAAACTTCATTTAGTCATATCTCCATCAATTCTTCAACAATTCTCACAGTCTCAAGGACTACGGAAAGACCTTTCAATTAATGCTAGTCACGTCTTGAGGCAATCAATATTGGCTGAGATATTAAGCAGATCAACTGGTAACTACCATGCTACTGTTTATTAAATCACTAATATCTCAGAAACCACCATGATCAATGCTTCAGTTCTAGGCTCAGCAGAAGCCTTCTTCATAATGCTCAAAATAAGCCTAGAACAACCTCAAGGCAATTAATATTAGTAGAGATATGAAGGCCTCAATGTTTGTACATAGACTTTATTAATTATCCATAGATAGTCATCTGTCCTTTTCTTAGAACAAAGGACAGCCTCCATATGGTTAGGTTATCACTATTTTAAGTACAAAGGCACTACCATATGTAGAATAATAGGTAGTAATATGTGATGATCTGTCCTAGTGCACAGACCATCACAATTATATATATAAGGACTTAACAACATCTCTTGTCACTGTCTAACTTTGCTTATTAAGCACTTTTGAATATCAACTCATCAATCACAAATCAAGTAAGTGACTATCTGTGATAGATATAAGTGGTATTTTTTATTATACAAGGTTTTTATTTAGGCCTCTGGCCTGGTCCCTCTACTAATTTTGCATTTTGAACTTTGTGTTGAAGTCAGTCTACTATGCTCCCTTCCTACAACAGTCTGTAAGGTTCTTCTATTTCTTTATCTCTTAAATTATTAAAAATCAATCTCAAGTCCATTGTTAGATACATATATAATCTATAATCTAATACTATTGAATACCTCTTTATATACTATATTAAGTGTCCTTCTACTTTCTTGGCTCTGCTCTGGAAGAAGTACTGAGATGTTAAGAGGTGAAGTACATCTTGAAAATGCCACATAGAGCTATCTATGGGAGAATACTAATATCTGTAAATTAATCCCCATATGCTCCACTGACTGTCCTTGAGACTTGTTAATGGCCATAGCAAAGGCTAGCCTGACTAGGAATTGAAGTCTCTTGAGTGGCATAGGCAATGTCTCTGTATTAGGTAATAACCTGATCCTTGGAATCAACACCACCTTGCCTCTAAATCTCCCGTCCTTGCTGATAATCCTGTACTGGAGTACCTTTTTTCTCACATTCAATACTATCATTCTTGTCCTATTACAAAGTCCTTCTCTTGGATCTAAGTTTCTCAATAAGATAACTGGAGAGCCAACCTTGAGACAAAGTAAAGCAGGAGATAATCTACCAGCATTGAGTTGCTGAAGAAACTCTGCAGGATAGGTATAGTACATTTCATCTTCTTCAGACATAGAGTCTACACTTCTCAGTATATGGACCTCTGCATTTGGATTGAACTGTTGAAGAATAGTCTCATTGATATCATGCACTTCATCATTTCTAGGACAGAGAATAATGTAATCCAAGAAGTACTAGTCATCTTGAGCCCTTGGGTTACTAATTCCTGAATAGATCCTATTGATAAAAGTATTAAGATTAGTGCAAACCATGGACTGAGGAACTTGAATCATCTTATTGTTATCTATAGTTGACCCAGCACCAATCTCCAGCAACTACTGAGTATGTTGATTATTAGCTTTTGAGTAACCTAAGCACATATTCTGTTTGAGATGCAAGAACTTAATATATCTCCATAAGTTTCCTCTGCAAAGAGATGCTACTACTACTTGTTAATGTGTTCCTTTGGGCACCACAGGTAAAGTCTGACAAAAATCTCCTCTAAATACTACTGTAATACCACCAAATGGATGATCATTCTAAATAATATATCAATTCAAGAGCTATCAAGTACAAGTGATTACTTATTTCAAGCAAGTCTCTAAGACATTGATCAATAGCATCAATATCATACTTGTGCTGTATAGGAACTTTATTCTAAATAATAACCCTGGTTTGTTAGAGGACTGGAAACATGTAACTATCGCATTTAAAACTAGCCACAGAGTCTTCATGAATGGAAAGAAGAATCTTGAAGTATGAGTGAGATATTCTTCCTCCATCCAACAAAAGAGCAGCAATTCCAGATGATGCCATATACAGTGCTATCTGACCTCTTCTTCTAACCTCAGCAGCAATAGTGTTACACAAAAATATCTTCCTATAACCACCAGCAGCATGAATAAAGAAAAAATGACCTTGATTATTGGTAATAGACTCTAGGATAGCATTAAAAGCAGCAGCTTGGTCAGGATTGAAGATTGCCCTTTGCTCATTCACCAAAGTAGCCATTTCATCCATATTATACTGCTCAGCCTACAAAAGAGGATTAGGTATTCTGTGAGCTTACTGTTGCTATGAAAAAGGCATTGATAGAAAATCAGCAAGACTTTTTTTTATTCCCACTAATATTCTATTAAGATCCCAAAGGTCATAATCATAAACATCATCCTCTGGTGTTTCCTGGTCAGATTGGTAGTAGTTCATATGATGTAGTTTGTACTTGACATCATCACATAGTCCAGTCTTGAATTGATCCCAGAGAAGATGAGGCTTAGCCACTTCATTAGTTAACAAGATAACTGCTAACAACTAATGACATGCTATTCTAGGCTATATTGTAATTGCTTTCTCCAAGCAGATCCTCCACTCATGATCATCCTCCAGTAATCCCCTTGCCATACATGTCTTCTTGAATGTAGCAAATACTTGGCTATTCCAGGTTCTCAAATGCTCCTAACTCTTTTTACCTTCAAATATAGTCAAAAGAAGTCATAAAAAGAACTGCTCTTCCTTTGATAGTGACATAAAGTATATTCTCCCAATTACCTTGGCCTATTGTCTTGAATGCCATGACCTGTCTTTGGCATTCCAGGTAGAGTTGTCATGACTTGGCAAAATAGCTAAGTCATTATTTATATTTATATTTATATTTCTTTTCTTTTTCTTTTATCTTGGACTTATTACATAGAAGGGAGTGTAGGAAAGTGTCATGTCACAAGTGTCACATAGTCACAATCACATGACAGGAAGTCACAGCATCACATCACATGACATCACATGATGGGTCACATGATAGACATAGGAAAGTAGTACATAGACTATGTAGTAGTTGTATAAGTAGTATAGAAAATCTAATAAAAACTCTATTGAGTTCTCTTTGTCAATTGCTGAGCAAAGAGCAATTGGCTTTATTTCGGCTTGGAGTTTAGCTTTCTTACAATAGTGCTAAGAGAACTGCCAGTAGGTAAGGTCCAAACCATTATCATATACAGAGTTGTAGTCAAACTAAGCAATCAGCTGAGTTTTCTTCATATTTTGCCTAGCTAACACTTTATTGACTGTCTGGTATGCATAGAAGTTGACATAGTGTTTATTAGGAAGATGGATAGAAAGACGTTGGACTACTGGTGATTCTCTATGCATGTTGAATTCAAAGATCCTCTAGTATGCTTCTGTTGGACCAATAAACTAACTATCTAGATGAGCCTTGATTTTATCCTGTATTCTACCACTAATCTCCATGTATAACTGTCCTCAGCCCAATCTGTTCTCTTTCTATACTTCTTGGAAAAGCATTTATTATATTTTTCATTGACCATATACTTGGCTTAGGAATTGTTAACACCACATGGACTATGTAGCATATATTTTGTGACTTTTGCATAGAGAGGTATCTGTAGTTAAAGATCAGGAAGTTAAGCTGAGATCATGAAGTTTATATGATGAGAGTCTCAAATACAATATTGAGGATAAAGAAAGATGAGCAAGTGAATGTAGGAAAGACCTCTCTTCTAGAACTCAATGGTGTGAATATGAGCTACAATAGTGCCAAAGAAGCCATTATCAATAAGCTTGAGAAGTGCTTTCTTCTTTTACTCAAAGACCCATGATACAATATCAGGATAATCAGTAGTTGTTTGGCCAAGAAAGAGACTATAGAGAATTTCAGGCCACTATAGTAAGGAAAAGATCTGGTTTGTAAAAGTGTCTACAAATGGCCATAGCATCCTGGAACAACTGGGTCATAAATCTAGGACTTTTTATATGAGAAAAAAAGAATGAGTTTGTATCCCAAAGGCCTAACATCTTCTCTATCATGCCTATCATGTACAGTAGCATTTTATAGTCCTTGGTAGAGCTCAGATCTAAGGGTATATTGATGGATCCTAGCCCAGTTGAGTTTTCTTTGCTCATAATTTGCTAATGCATCAACAATAAATTGCTAAAATAGCTTTCTACCATAAAAGAGAGATAACTGAGGACTATCTCTGACATGAGGACAATAGACATAGTAGCATGTATCAAATACTACCTATGAGTAAGCCCATTCCTCCTCATCTCTTTGTTTTTCATTCTACTCTTGTTCTTTAAGTTGAGCACTACAGATTGGAATTTTTGAATGTTATCTATTTTCTCCCTTTGGAAATAACAAAATATAATAGAGAGCAGCATATAAAGGACTGTTCTGGTTGATCTGTTCAAGTCGATCCCCTCTTGCCCATAATACCATATTTCTATTATCTAATACATAATGGATATCTTTCTCAGGAATAATAACTACAATTCCTTCAGTAGTAGACAGATTATGAGTTCTTTGATCCTGTTGTAAATTGACATTTAATCTAATTGTGACCTCTTGTTGTTTATCTACTGGTTTCTCCTTAATAAGCTCATAGGTATGATGATATCGACCAATATATAGATGATTGTCTAGGAGCATTGTTTGAAGATTATCTATTATCACAAGATCTAGGTTATTGTTGTTGGTCCTCCTAATATTGAGCTGCTCTTATCACAAATAGTCATTTACTTATTTGTGATTATGGATTCTAGAGCTCAAAGGGTCCTAGAAGCAAAGTTTAGATGGTGACAAAAGATATTGTTAAGTCTGAGGTCTAATTCTCAGATAAGAAGTCTGTAAGAAAGCTAAACTCCAAGCTGGAATTAAGCCAACTACTCTTTGTTCAGTGATTGACAAAGAGAACTCGATAGAGTCCCCATTAGATTTGCTACACTATATATACAATTACTATTGTGGCTATGCACCTTGTCTCCCACAGGTGATAACAGTCATACCTTTTGTGACTCTGTGACTTGTCACATGATATTTTCCCATGCTCTACCTTAGTAATAAAAGAAAAGAAAAGAAAAGGAAAAGAAATATTAAATAATGACTTAGCTGTTTTGCCAAGTTATGACAGAGTTCTTATATATAAAATTATGATAGTCTGTATACTAGGACAGATTATCACATGCTACTACCTATTGTTCTACATATGGTAGTATCTTTGTGCTTAATATAGTGATAATTTAACCTTATGGGGGCTGTCCTTTGTTCTAAGAAAAGGACAGATAACTATCTATAAGTAATTAATAAAGTCTATGTACAAACATTGAGGCCTTCATATCTTCACTAATATTAATTTCCTTGAGGTTGTTCTAGGCTCATTCTGAGCATTATGAAGAAGGCTTTTGCTGAGCCTAGAACCAAAGCATTAATCGTGGCAGTTTTTGAGATATTAGTGATTTAATATATAGTAACATAGTAGTTACCTGTTAATCTGCTTAATATCTCAGCCAATACTGATTGCCTCAAGACATGACTGGCATTGATCAAAAGGTCTTTTTAAGGGCTTTCTGTAACCATTGAGACTGTGAGAATTGTTGAAGAATTGATAGAGATATAGCCAAATGAAGTTTGTGATAGCTCTACTGTATTAAGAATATAGATTTGTGCATACATTGGAGTTTAATTGCCATAAGAAAGGAGAGCACCAGTGAGATGATGAAGCTCTTCCTGGATCTTGAAACAGTAGGGACCAGACTGTCTAGTGACTAAGTTGTCAATTTTGACTCCTACTAAAGTTATAGCAAATGCCATATTATACTGTTGTATATTGTTGCAAAATTCTCTTGAGGAATAATCATTTCCAGTCAAGTAGTTGTGAAGAATTCTAGTGAGTGGTTGAAGAGAAGGTAGTTGAATCTGTCCTTGCAAACAGCACATGCCAAACTTTGGATAATTAATCCTTGAGGAAGTGAGCTTTTCATAGTCAAAGTGAAGAGCATGACAGTGAGGACAGATAACAGTCAACATGCCCAAGTTAAGATAGTGAATAATGTTCTCTAAGAATGGCTGTCCAGCTGGTGGATAAGGTATAGGCTAAAGAACAAGTAGTAGGATATCATTCAGAACAGTGGCATCTTGAGTTTAGTTCAATTGTTAATATTATAGAATTTTGGTATACAAAAATTATCATACCTAAATCACATTATCTTGCACATCTAACTCTTGAACATTGTCTTCCTCAATATTCTGTTAAACTTGATCAATATTCATTTACTAACAGTAAGTGAAATATATTACTCATAACTCTCAGAATGTTTTCCTGCATATTTCTATTCACATTTAGGTCTCCATTATCTTCTCTATTCTGCTGTCCTTCATAATCAAGAGTATTTGTATTCTCATTTCTCTATTTCTCCATTATTTGATTGATTTCCACTTGTCTCTATCTTTCTACTTCTTGTCACAAACTTCATTCAGTCATATCTCCACCAATTCTTCGATGATTCCCACAGTCTCAAAGCCAGCTTAAAGCCCTTAAGAAGACCTTTCGATCAATACCAGTCAC
>Ga0153996_1001044_pt1 | contig 11617 bp, 10 predicted proteins | sample TSNC080MetaG_FD_104728 | JGI IMG/M metagenome (GOLD analysis project Ga0153996, IMG submission 104728) | Attine ant fungus gardens microbial communities from North Carolina, USA - TSNC080 MetaG | ecosystem: Host-associated > Fungi > Mycelium > Unclassified | place: USA: North Carolina, Lumber... | reverse complement strand
GCAGCTCCTCATCCCTTACTTTGAACACAAGTACCACAAGATAATCAAACCAATTGCACGCCGCAAAGAATGCGATATCCCGGAGGACTGCAGGTGCCCTTCCTGTAATGCGCCACAGCCTTACCTATACCGGAATAACGGTAAGAAAGGACAGGCCAAGTGCAAGGTATGCGATGCCAACTTCTCCCCCGGCGAGGACCGTTTCTCAAAACAATACACCCTGCGCTGCCCACACTGCGACAATGCGCTGGTGCATAAGAAAGACCGCAGGCATTTTATTATCCTAAGTGTGTAAATCCCAAATGCCCTTATTACCTGCATAACCTTAAGAAGGTGGATAAAGAACATTTGGAAAAAGAGTATGGCAAAAACGAATACAAACTCCATTACATCTACCGTGAGTTCACGATAGATTTCTTTAAGATGGACTTGGATTCCCTTCCGAAGAACGCTTCTTCCCTGAAATTCAGCAAGTTTGACTCCCATGTCATGTCGCTGTGCCTGACCATGCATGTGAACCTTGGCCTCTCACTCAGAAAGACTTCCCAGGCACTGAAAGACCTGTATAACATCCAGATCTCACACCAGCAGATTGCAAACTACTGCAAAACTGCTGCTGCCTGCATAAAGCCCTTCGTAGACAATTACGGCTACGGTGCCGGCAATACCTTTGCTGCCGATGAGACGTATATCAAAATCCGCGGCATCAAAACCTACATCTGGTTCATCATGGACGCTGCCAAACGTTCCATCATCGGCTATCAGGTCTCAGATAACCGTGGTGTTGGCCCCTGTATCATGGCGATGCGCATGGCCTTCAGGCATTTTAAGGAACTCCCGGAAAACTTCCGCTTCATTGCTGACGGCTACAGTGCCTACCCACTGGCCGCACAGCAATTCTTCCGTGAGTCCAAGGATGCCTTTAAGTTCAACATTACCCAGGTAATTGGGCTTACCAACGACGATGCTGTATCCAAAGAGTTCCGGCCTTTCAAACAGGTGATCGAGCGGCTGAACCGCACATACAAAGCATCCTATCGGAAAACGAATGGATTTGACAACATCGACGGTGCCAACTATGACCTGGCCCTGTGGGTTGCCTACTACAATTTCCTCCGCCCCCACAAGCATACCAATTACCATGTACTAAACGAAGTAGATCTGCTTAAGGGTGCAGACAATATGCCTGGTAAATGGCAACTCCTAATCTTCCTTGGGCAGCAAACAATCCTGAATCTCCAAAAAACTGCAACTGAATAAAAGGAGCGGAACCGTTGTCAGGAGGACCGTGGAATACCGGAGCACGAAGTGCGAGGATATGCCGCGAAAGCCTCTTGGCATAAGGTTCACGGATTATCCTTGTTGCAGGGAAAAGGGGCAACTGCGCCCTTTTCCTGCCTTCCGGCGAGGATGGGTTCGGGCAAAGCCCGATAATGGGTCAAGGGACTGGTCCCTTGCGGGTTCTTAGGGCAGCGCCCTGAGCCCCCAGAGGGCTTACCGTGTGATATATTTGCAATTTTTAAGGTTCATTTGAGCCTATATTTTTTCGGCTCAGTTTTCATAGATTACTTGACACTACCGTTCAGCCCATGATGCGAACGAGTCAGCAAGCAATATATATATAATGCCTGCCGGAGCAGATATAAACCAAAACATCCATACCAACAAGAATAGCACAAATTTAAGTAAAAGCATCACAATATTTATGATTGACAGTTCAACGAAAGAAACCATGAATAATCCACTAAATGGCATGACCGCCAATAAATCATTGACCGCCAAATAGCCAAATGGAAAAACTGCCGAAGCAATTATATAATAAATAATCCATCCAAACGTTATCCGGACCGAAAAGCACATAAATACTGTAAATACAACCGCATATATATATGCCTTTATAATAAAGCCCAATTCCATATGCAAATACAGGTAACTAATAAAACGTCCTATTTTTTTCATTTAAAGCACCTCCCCACTTCAACAACGAAATTTATTAGCAGTTTTTATAATATTACAACATATCGGGCTAACTGTCAATTTTTGGATGCTTATTCTGGTTGTTTGAACACTCAGATATGCCAGCCCTATTCGTACCTCAATCTTTCGCTGCAGCATTCCTGATCTGGACTTTCCGGCAGCTCGGTTTGAGATACATTAGACTATTTTATTATTCCGCCAACCACATAGTCAAAAAAAATTTACCATCTCAACCAACTATTTATGGCATAGCTTTGACAATCGCCCAATTATCAACTTTCTCTAGCGTCAACTTAAATTGCGAAATCTGCACAGCGTTGGTTTCTGCATCCAGATATGCTACCGACACGACTGCGGTGACCTGATTATCGTCCCGGGAATAGACAGGATTGATAAGCTCCGAAAAAACATATTCCCTTTCAACAGGCTCTAAGGCATTATTCTTGACATAATATTCTAGCTCTTTTTCGCTTGCTTTCGGATACAAAGTAAAGAAAGTGTTCAAAAATCCCGTAATCTCTTCACTCGTAGAAGCATCAACCGTTCCATCTGACTGTATCGCCACAGGCTCATAATCAGATTTTTCCGGCAATCGGCTGATAGTCGGGTTATTTGTAATGACCAAATCCCCATAATCGTCCACATATACAACTACTGTATAAGCAGACTTCACATTACTTTCCTTTGTTTCTTTTTCCTCTTTATCGACTTTCGTCTCTACAGGGACTTCCGTATTGGTTTCTTCATCTAATATATATTCCGTTACGGTTTCCTGGACAGTTTTTGTAGTGACCTCCGTAATTATTTGCTTCACGGAAAATAATACCCTGAACTGATTATCATCCACCTGCTCAATATTCCACACGGAAAAAGATTTCACTGCGGAACTATTCGGGACATCTGTCCGCACAGTCTCGGCATTTAAAACCCGTAATTCTTCCGTCATATACGACTTTAAACTTTCTAGCCGCTTATCAATAGATTCCTGCGTGTTTTCCCATGTATAATAAGCATTTACAAAATTTTGGACAAAGTTTTCTATCTTATTTGTATCCACAATTCTCTTTTCTATCACTTCCTTCTCCGTAATTGTATGTGTATCAATAGCCGTGAAGTTTTTATAAATACCAAAAGCCAGGCTGAAAACAAGCAGCATCCACAAAAAAAACGTTGTTTTCCGTCTAGTTCCAACTTTCAACGTTTTTCTTTTCTGTTCTTTCGGCAATGTCTCTTTTTTTTCTGCTTTTTTAAAATTCATTATCTATCATTCCTTTCCTCATCAATTAATCATCCTTCCTGCACAGACAATATGCTGTTGCCAATAAGTGCTTGTTAAATCCGTATATCCTATTGGATTCCCAGCGTGATACATTTTCATGTTACCCACATAAATACCAACATGGGTAATGTAGTCCGATGTGCTATATGTACCCTGGAAAAATATTAAATCACCAGCTTTAGCTTCTGTAATCGGTATATGCTGCATCGCATTATATTGCATCTGTGCTGTCCGGGGAATACTGATACCCGCTTGACTAAAACACCATTGTGTTAATCCACTGCAATCAAATGATGTATTAGGATTCGAGCCGCCAAACACATATGGCCAGCCCTCATATTTCAATGCTTCATCCATGATGGCCTGAACAGTTGCGTCATCAAAAGATACAGTTGATACGCTTAAATATTCAGATACCAGCAACACATAAAACATATTACCATACTTATATTTCCAACCGCCATTTTTAGCTATGGCAACAGGATTTAAGTAAGTCACCTTAACACCACCTAACCTACCCGCCGCAAAACTTTCTGCTAATTCAAACATATATTTCTTACCATTGCCTGACACGTAAGGAATAAAACCTCCTCCATAGTTATAAGACTGTATAACTGTGTCAATATCACATTCAGCTTTTTCGGCTATTTTTAATAATTCCGAAAAATATGAGCAGCCCTGTTTAATGGATTCTTCAGTGCTGAGACTATTCGGTGGCAGCCCTAATGATTCACTTGACTGCATCACATCAACCGCATTACCACCGGATTCTACCTGTATAATCGCCAACAGATAGCCGACATACTCTGATATGCCATACTCTGAGGCATACTTCTCTACGGCAGGGCGGTGTGCCAAGACCTCCGCAGACAAATTGGAACCTGCCACAATGTTTGAACCCGTACCTTCATCTTCACCAGAACTAAAGACAACCACTATGACAAGCAAACTAAATATCAAGAAAAAAATAATAGGTAGGAAAATGAAGTATTTCTTCATGCGCCACGCCCTTTCTTCCTGTCATTAACAGTTCTTTTTCTTTCTAAATCTGATTTTTCCTTTCTGCTTTTGTTAGATCTCTTCTCATGGTCACCATTTTTTATCTGTTCATCTGTATAGGGAATACCATTAATTTTAGTTACATTCCCTCGCTCTTTTGGTACATGATATTCTTCTTTAACATTTCCCCTTGAACTATTTGATTTTTCTACAAGCACACGCTCTTTATTTTCCTGTCTCGAACTAACGCCAGGGCGTTCATGGATGCTACTATTCTTCCTACCAGAAACAGGTTTCCTGTTTTTCGAATCAGGCTTCTTATCATAAGAATTAGCACTGCTTTTTTCATCCGACTTTTTCTTATCAGTCGAAGAATCACTTTGATTTAATCTTGGTGGGCGTATAGGTTTATTAGTATTTACACTTTCAGGAGATAAATGCTCCTTCCCTGTTTCATAACTACCCGAAACGTTAGGAAGTACAACATCACTGCTTTTTCCTTTTTGGACACTTCCATTGCGATTTTTGCCAGAAGTCTGCTGAGCTGCTTTCTTCTCGCTTGAAGTTCTGGAAGATGATATATTGCTGCCGGAATCACCTGACATGTTCGAACGATTTCTATCCCTGACACTATTGACACCATTTTTTACACTATTGACACCTTTTTTTACACCATTAACACCTGAACTTACATGGTCAATACCATTTTTCGCAAGCCTTGTAACGTTTCCCGGCATATGCATCATATCCCTAACATGACGTTTGATGCCTCTTACCTCACGCCCGGCACCACGGATAAACCGCCTTGAAAATCCTTGGTTTTCACTGCTATTTAAAGATAACATACTTAATAATTCATTTTGCTTAATAAAAATGCCTGCAAAAGTCAATATCTGTAAAAAGATAACAAAGATAAACGGCTTCCCGGAAGAAAGTGCGTACAGCATACTTGAAATACTGAACGCAATTGTAATAATAAGCGTATAACCCGTACGAAGCATAATCACATTAAACACCCGTTCAACCGCTCTCTTGGCTAACCCATTATAAGTAGGAAGCATGGCAAGGAGTAAGCTAAATGGTAATATCATTGCGTATATAATGAATAGCATCTGGGAAAACAACATCATCCCGGCTAATAAAATAACAAAAACGGAAATTACCAAATTGCTGATGAGAAACAGTAATACCATGCCTAAACGAGTACTTGTCTTATTCGGTGTCAAATACATATTTTCATTGTCATTAATTTCATTTTCGACTGCTTCGCTTCTATCTTTGCCCTTATTATCATCGGGACTGACAGATAATATTTTTTCAACTCTTTCATCACCTATGGATTCTATATCCGAACTTCCAAACTGCAAAAGAAGCCAAGGCTGTTTTACCTGTATGGCAAAAAGACTGTCACGTATTAACGCAACGCTGTCACTTCCTTTAGTATCCGAATTTGGTAACAAGATTTTTGTACCTAAAGACAAGGCTGACGTACTCACATCGGAAGAAAATTCATTGATTTTGTTAATATAGGTAGGTGCAAAAGCGATAAATGACGCAGACAGCAAGAATATAACCACAAAATTGATTATGGCGTTGAAAGCCTTTGTCGTCTCCCTTTTCAGTAGTCCGGTATAAGCAACATAAACACCAAGTATTAAAACAAACAACAGTAAAAAACCGACATAGAACCCTTCACTGGAAAAGCCGCTGCTCGTCACACCAGCCAATGTCTGAATGTTTTTCCCAACCGCATCAGCCGTCTCCGATATGAAGTCCAGGGAATAAGCCTCCTGCACAATATAGCCCGTTGCATTGGAAAAGACACGGGATACCCACCAGACGCCATCAGCAAGCGTATACACGGCGATATCAATCTGCTTTCCAATTCCGTCTTTCCAATTCCACGGAAGCCAGTCCCATGAAGTATCCACATAGAAATCAAGCTGATAATTTTCATCTGGATATTTGGAATATTCGTTATTGTCATTCACCGTGTCCTCTACCAATGTACCTGCCTTAACCTCCATGACAGGAGCCACCTGCATAACCATGCAAATAGTTAACAGGATAAATAGGCACTTCCTTATTCTTCGTCTCATTATGCAGACACATCCTCTCTTGTTGGTCGTGTATCAAAGGCATTCAGCAGACGCTCAAATACAGGGTGAAATTGTACGATACCCACACGCCCATATAAATCCTGCATAAGGCACTGTCCAATCTCCAAGTCACGTATCCGTTTCTGATTTGATTCATCATCTTTATCAATACCAAAAAATTCTAACGTGTTCCTTATCTCATTGATATCAGTGGAGCGGAAAGCAAACTTTAGGCCGATGTTATTCTTCATTTTTTCATCTAATAAATCTGCCGTTTGTTGAGTTACAAACCATGAGCCTGCATTCATCGCACGGCCTGCACGTACCAGCTTCATTGACAGAGCCTTTCCCTGTGCTACTTGTAAGAAACTCCATGCTTCGTCAAGGTCAACGATTTTAAATATAGTGCGGTCAGTATGGATAAAGTCAAGGGCAAATGTACTAATTACGATCAACATGGCTACACTTAATGTTTCCATTGTTGTATATTCCTCAAAATTGCTTTCAGAATCAGGCAGTACCAAATCCGCTACCTGAATAATATTTATCTGTTTATCGACACTGATAGTTTTTTCAGTATGCCCATCACTGAACAGCAAGTGTGCAAAGTCATAATCAGTAAAACTCTCAATATGCCCTGCTATGTTATTGCTTACAATATCGTTCTCTTTCTTTAGTTCTTCAATAACCTTTAAAAGCCCTCGCTCCTTACTATTTGTAACATTCCTGATTGCTTTTCTTAACACCGGAAACTTTTCACTATCACGCGAAGAAATTCCGGTTAAAAATGTCAGGATATCAATCGCAAGGCTTTCCGCATCTTTATCATTCCGCATGATTGCATAAGGGTCAAGCAACCCTTTATTGCTTTCTTCACTGGTAAGGTTAATGATATTGATTTCATCTGCAATCTCTGGTAGTGTTTCACTCCAGCCACCACGCTCTTCTTTTGGGTCAACTATAAGCTCCTGTGCACCAAAAAGGGCAGCATAATAAATAAGCAGGTTATCAGCAAGGGATTTGCCACCGCCCAATGAGCCGGTAAAAGCCATAGCCAGAGCATTCGTTATAGAGCCTTTCACACCTTGCGCCGCAAGCCATGGCTTCAGGTATACGTTATGACCCGTAAATATGTTATAACCAATATAGATGCCCTCTCTTTCCCCTAACATCTGTGCTGCGCCAAAGCCAAGGGAAGCAAGAAAATCACTTGTGACGTACTGGATATAATCATTCATATATCTTTTACTTGCAGGTATAAACTCACCATGCAGGCCGAGCATATCTCCAAACGGACGCACCAATTTGACATTCAAATCATCATAAAAATCCCTGACCGCATCACAACGTTTCCTAAGCTCTTCTAAATCAGGCGCCGGAACACGGATGACATAGCTAAGTTTGTACATGGAATCCTTACTTTCATCTAGGAAGCTTTCCAGTTCATCTACAGATTCCAAGGCATCTGTGACATTCTTTCCCGTTTCGTTGTCACTTTCATAAGCGTGATTATCAGCATCTTTCAACTCTTTCTTCTTATTACGAACCGTGATAAGTGCTTTCCTGTTCGTCACAATTTCAACATTCATGCTGGTGTCAATCGGAAAATCAAACTGCTGTTGCTGATAATAGAAAATCTCGGAAGATGGAAATTCCATCTCTCCAATGATGGAATTAATCGTAAAGTATGCTGCATAGGCAGTCAGATTTTCATTCCGGATTTTGATATATCTTTGCTTTTCCTCCAACAAGCAACGGGTTGGCTTTATTAAATCATACCGCTTGACCAAGGTTTTACCTTTAAGCTTATCAAGAGGGATGTGATATTCATATTCTTCAAAAGGAATACCTGTCTGACCGTGCAGATGTTCCAATATATAACCGAAGTCATTCTTCGTGCATTTGCGTATTTTGAAGCGTCTGGATATCTTACTTTCCAGAAGCTGTTCCATTTTTGTAAACCGCTCAATCTCTTCATTACTCATGCTCACAAAATCGCCCATCAGGTTATGATTTACGCTATTAAAAAAATCCTGAAAGGCAATCACAAGATCATTTCCTATTCTCTTGGCATTAACCTCCTGCTCTGTCAATAATAGCTTGATTCCCAGATAGTAACGGTAATCTATCTGATTTTCCCCTACCATCGAAACCAAGGCTTCCGTTTGCGCATCTATTGTCTCATAAGCTATTTCTTTTAATTTGCCTACAACTTCCTGTTTTGACCGTTCCTGCACTTCGCGTATACTTGTTTCCGTGCTTAATTGCAGGGCATGTATCTTCCCATTACGGTTTTGTGCTACTAATTGCTGGAAATTCTCCTGCACCTGTAGCTTTTCATCAGGACTCAAAAAAGAATAATTATACGGTATTAATTCATAGTAAGCAAAGCATTCCCCGTCATGATTAAAGACAAGGTTATTCTCAATATATTTAATCGGATACGCCATATTCTTCACTCCTCACTGCTGTGATTGATTCATTCACTTGTTTTTTTCGTAGCTTAACTGCCTTTCCTGCATAAGTCAATTTTGAGCGAAACAGGTAGAAGAGCACAGACCGTAGGAAGCTATACGGCTTCTTGCCATCAAAAGTCTTCTTGCTCATGAACAATGTCACCCCGACAGGTATCCCAAGATATTTTAAAAATGCGCCCCCAATCAATGAAAGGGGTGGGACATCTGCAAAAGCCACAACAAGTAACAGGGAAACAACAAACCATCCCATCTGAATCAATGTTATAGGGAATGGGAGCGATACATCATTAATGGCATAAATTACTTTCTCAACAGACCATATACTCGTGTAACTCCGTATTTTTTTCAACTTAAATTCTCCCTTCAAAAAAGATAACCTGTAAACTTATCATTAAAATAAGTTACAGGTTATCTTTTAAATAATTTATTTTACATATTCAAGATTTTTACGAACCTATGGCTTTATTAAACAGGCTCAATAATAAATCTTTTGCTCCGCCTGTGTTAAATACAAGACCGACCGCAATCACAGCAATAACCAAAAAACCAATCAGTTTTGAAAATTCACGCTTAAAGCCAAGCCATACACCAAATAGCACAACTCCAAGCATCACAAGTGACTGCGCATTGGTTAAAAACCAATTGTACAAATTAACTCCAAAATTCACAATATCAACCTCTTTCTTTCATAGAATAACTTCCTCAACCGCCATCAGCTGCTGGTCGATTACTTTTTCCTGGCGGCTATTCAAACGGGTTTTTTCAATCATTTCATTAATGACATGCGTCCCGTTCATCCCGTCTAATGTAAGCGCTATCTTTAATGTTGGGGCTACCTGATGGCGCAGCCATTTCATCGACCTTTCAAAAGAATACGGTTCAGGCTTCGTCGTCAGTCTCAATTCACCACGGCCGTCGCCTATGAACCAGTGCCACCGCTCATTGATTTCACCTTCTGACGCTTCATCATCTGCTTTATCCACAAATCGGACATAACGGTTAATGATTTCAAATGCCGTTTTTTCTATGTCACGATATTCTGATAAGTCAATGACAGCATTCTTCGCACGGTCATTTTTTAGCCGGAGTTCAAAACGGTTTTTTACCTTGGAATCCTCAATTTCGATACCTTTTTTCTTATACTGTTCATAATCCTTTTCATACACACAAAAGTATATATCACTCTTTTTAGACCCAATATAAAGCGTGTTTCCCATTCCTATCTTTTCATTCCTGATAAATTCACCGGACTGATGCCCCTCAAATGTCCTGAAAATTGTTTCACATTCATCCTGCTGGCATTTGTTTGTCAATTCTGGAATAGATAAAATACCAACCTTATCATTGACCGCTATGTCGACACGTTTAAAAACTGCATTCTCTCTTTCACACGCATTCAAAAAATCATACCAACAACGTTTCTGTGCATCCAGAACATGCTCATACTGACGGCAGCCTTGACCTTTTAATTCAAGCAGCACTCCTTTCTTTTCATCAACCGCCAGCATTACTATGATATCTCCATAATAATAATGCTCATTATAACCATAGAACCCATAATCCTCGTGAATCATACGGCTCATTTTGATTTTTAGTACGGATTCTATAACATATTTAATATCACGGGTCGGAAAACGCACCCTCATATAATCAAATAATATTTCTAGTACATCCGGATTGAACTTTTCAAGCCCGAATTCAATGGCAGCCCTTAAATTCTCCGATGGGATACGTTTTCCCAGTTCAATTTTACTGTAATAGTCATTCGTGATGCCTACCGCAGTTGCAAGCTCCTTTTGAGTGACCCCATATGCAAGCCGCTGTTCTTTTAACTCTTCATGCCACGGTTTTTCATCACTCATTTATCTGTCCCCCCTTATCTGACCTTTTCTTCTTTATTTGGCTGGCTCACTTTTGTATCTCAATTTTTTGATGGCAGCATCCGGAGATGCGCCGATCGGCAGCTGCATATGAGATACAACGATATCCTTGCAAACTTCTAAAAACACATCATCAATGGATTCTTCACAAGGGTAGCCAAAATCATTTTTCCAATCCCAACATAAATTTTTACTACATAAAAATTCTTCTTTCAGTTTATTAGGTAAATCCGGATAATTTGAAAGAAGGGATTCATGACCCTTTTTCAGTAAATAATCCCGGATATACTCCTCCATCTCCCCAAAATAAAACCAGCCTACGCTTTTACCTGTTATTTTCGCAAGTTGTTCAATTACTTCCAATGGTGCTAACGTATACCCCTGCACGTAAGAATTAATAGTAGACTTAAGTAATCCAAGCCTATCACCAAGCTCTGTAAAAGACACTCCCAATTCTTCTTTAATAGTCCGTATCCTTTTTCCTACCATTTCTTTTTTAGGACGCATTAATTCAAACATAATATTCATACACTTAACCTCACAAGTCATTTCATTTTTACAGGGTACGCAAATATCTACATACCCTGTTTTATTACTTACTTATCTATTAACTTTTTTTCGTTTGTAAACAACTATACCAACAGCACAAGCGGATACAGCCATCAGAATCAAAATAGTAAGCAAATTACTACTGTCACCTGTTTTTGTTGCATTAGTTTTTTGTTCTGTCTTAGCCTGTTCTGCCTTAACTTTTACGGTCTGTCCCTCGTCGTCAATATCCTTATGAGCAGCAACCACTTCCTCTTCATAAAGGACTTTCTCAAATACAACGATTTCCTTGCCACCCAACGTAGAAGCATCAAAGGTGAACTCTAATTCCACGCTGCCGTTGGCTTTCTCCGGCGT
>Ga0153996_1001043_pt1 | contig 11618 bp, 11 predicted proteins | sample TSNC080MetaG_FD_104728 | JGI IMG/M metagenome (GOLD analysis project Ga0153996, IMG submission 104728) | Attine ant fungus gardens microbial communities from North Carolina, USA - TSNC080 MetaG | ecosystem: Host-associated > Fungi > Mycelium > Unclassified | place: USA: North Carolina, Lumber... | reverse complement strand
GGGGGAGGGCCCCCGTGACCCCCCTGCACTATGGGTAGCTGTCTCTCGTAATCTGGTTAGTCGTTTATAGGTATCTACGATATTTAAATAGGGGCACCGGCCCCTAAAACCCCCGCTTAAGGATCTCGATCCTTAAGAATCCAGTGTTCTTTGGCAAACACTGTTGGCGCTGTGCCACGGGGTGCGCCGTCGGCGGACTGCCGTCCGGCGCGGCGCTGCTTTTTGCAAGGCCAACGCCTACTTGAAAGGCCAGCTCCCGGAATGGGGTTTTTGGGCCCCATGGAGGGAGCGGACGGTTTGATTGGGTTTTTGGCTGTGCAGAGCTTTCCAAACTGCTTAATTACGGGTTCTTAGGGCAATTATTGCCCTAAGCGGGTTCGGGCGGAGCCCGGCCGCCGGAGGCAGGGCTCCGGCTTGGCACAAGGTCAAGCCAGAGGCAGTAGCCCGGCTAACCGAGGCAGGGCTAACGCCCATAAAGACTAAAAACCGGGAGATGGGAGAGTCAGGAAACAAAAATTGAATAATCACTTGTATTTGTGGGGAAATCTGATATAATCAGAGTACTATTTTAACTAAGAAAGGGCCGTGATGTTAGGGTTGAAAGAAAAGCTTACTCTCTACGGATTCAACAATCTTACAAAGACACTCAGCTTCAATATCTACGATGTATGCTACGCCAAAAGCGAGCGGGAAAAACGGGATTATATCGCGTACATTGACGAGGAATACAACTCGGAACGGCTGACGGGTATTCTTTGTGAGGTGGCGGATATGATCGGCGCCCATGTGCTCAACATATCCAAGCAGGATTATGATCCGCAAGGCGCCAGCGTAACCATATTAATTGCCGAGGAGTCCCTGGCGGACGCTGTGAACCAAAAGAAGGACAGCGTGGTGGGACATCTGGACAAGAGTCACCTGACGGTTCACACCTACCCGGAATTTCATCCGGACAACGATGTGTCCTCCTTCCGGGTGGATATTGAGGTATCCACCTGCGGGCAGATTACGCCGCTTAAGGCGCTGGATTATTTAATCGGCTGTTTTGACTCGGACATTATAAATGTTGATTACCGTATCAGAGGCTTCACCCGGGACGTAAGCGGCAAAAAGTTTTATAAGGATCACGACATCAATTCCATCCAAAACTTTGTGGACAAGGATACCCTGGATAAATATGACGCCATTGATGTGAATGTCTACCAGTCCAATATTTTTCATACAAAAATGCTTATTAAGGAAATCGACCTGCAAAATTACCTCTTTCATACCGATCCCTACGAGCTGCCCCCCCAAACCCGTATGGAGATTAAGAACAAGCTGTACCGGGAGATGACGGAGATCTACTACGGTACAAACCTCTATTGAACGGGATGACGGACAGGCAGCAGAGCGCTCCGGTCTATGAGGCTCTGCGGGAATACAGGGAGAAGCGCATTGTCCCCTTTGACGTGCCAGGGCACAAGCAGGGCAGGGGCAATGCGCTTTTGCGCGATTTTTTAGGCGCCCAGGCGCTGGCGGTGGATGTGAACTCCATGAAGCCGCTGGACAATCTGGCCCACCCCACCGGGGTGATTAAAGAAGCGGAGGAGCTGGCGGCCGAAGCCTTTGGCGCGGCAAGCGCCTTCTTTATGGTGGGGGGAACCACCGCCTCGGTTCAGGCGATGATTATGGCCACCTGCCGCAGCGGCGACAAGCTCATCCTCCCCCGGAATATCCACCGGTCGGTGACCGGCGCGTTGATTTTAGCGGGGGTTCAGCCTGTTTATATCAGTCCCGGCATCCATCCCCGGCTGGGCATCCCCCTGGGAATGGACACGGCCGAGGTGGTGGCCGCCATGGACGCCCATCCCGACGCGGCGGCGGTTTTTGTAAACAATCCCACCTATTACGGGGTTTGCTCCGATATTAAGGCTATTACGGAGGCCGCCCACGCCCGGGGGATGCTGGTGCTGGCAGACGAGGCCCACGGCACCCACCTGTATTTTGGGGAGGGGCTGCCCCTGTCCGCAATGGCCGCCGGGGCGGATCTGGCGGCGGTGAGCGTCCACAAAACCGGCGGCTCCCTGACCCAAAGCTCCCTGCTGCTGGCGGCGGAGACGGTTTCCTCCGATTACCTCCGGGTGGTCATCAACCTCACCCAGACCACCAGCGCCTCCTACCTGCTCCTGTCCTCCCTGGACATTGCCCGGCGGAATCTGGCGGTTAACGGAAAAGAGCATTTCGCCTATGTGATGGAGCTGGCGGATTACGCCAGGAGGGAAATCCATGCCCTGGGCGGATATTACGCCTTTTCCACCGAAATCGCGGGGGGGAAGGATGTGTTCGACTTCGACCCCACAAAGCTGAGCATCCACACGCTGGACATCGGCCTTGCGGGGGTGGAGGTTTACGATATCCTCCGGGATGAATACGGCATACAGATTGAGTTTGGAGATATCGGCAACATTCTGGCAATCCTTTCCCTCGGGGACAACCACTACTCCATAGAGCGGCTGGTGTCCGCCCTCAGTGAGATCAAGCGCCGTTACCAAAAGGACAAGGCCGGGATGCTGGATCATGAATACATCCCCCCGGTGGTGGATTTGTCCCCCCGGGAGGCTTTCTACGCTCCCGCCCGGCAGGTGAGGCTGGCGGAGGGGGAGGGCCTTATCTCCGCCGAGTTTATTATGTGCTATCCCCCGGGCATCCCCATTCTGGCTCCGGGCGAGCGCATCACCGGCGAGGTGCTGGAGTATATCGCTTACGCCAAAGGAAAGGGAAGCCTGCTCACCGGGCCCCGGGATCTGACCCTGGACACCATTCAGGTGGTGGAGGCTTAGCGGGGGGGCTTTGCCCGGTCACGCCTTGTGCCGATAAGGCGAATGTAGAGTATGAATATACTGTGCTTTAGTATACGATTATAGGGAGGGAGTTATCTTAATTGAAACAGAAAGAAGCGAAAGGTATATATTTGTGGTATGCGTTATTAACTTTTCTTGCATTTGCAGGCGAAGTAGTAGTGGTAGTAGTAGAACATGCTATCTATGGCATTGATATGAATGATTGGGGTATTGCTCAAACTATAATTCATTGGGCGGCAACTTGTATCATATGGGGATTCTCCGCATACTTGCTAACGCATTTTTCTAAGAAGAAACTTGGGTTTAATCCTTTTGATTTTAACGAAAAGCCAAACACAAAACAAATGCTAATAGCGTTGTTAGTAAGTATTCTATTTGTCGTTTATATGACATTCCTTTGGGACTGGCAGCTTAAACCTATTGCAGAATTTTTTAATAAAATGGACAGATTTAGTACCTTTGGAATCGTTGCCTTTATTTTTCAAAATGTATACTATGTTTTTGAAAGCATTTTGATGTTTCTCCTAATTGCATTTGGGCAAGCGTTTGGAGAGAAGGCTTTTGGTTCTTCTAAAATACCTTGGGGTGGAATTTTGCTTTCGCTGACATGGGGGCTTGGGCATATTTTTACCAAAGATTTAGCCACAGGGTTATTCAGCTTGTTTTGGGGTACATCCTTTGGAATTGTGTATTTATTGATGAATAAAAATCCCCGATATGCTTATCCAATTATTGCTTTACTGTTTATACTTTAAATTTAGATTAATCTACATTCCCCTTTGTTTCCTATAACGCCCTTGGGCGATAAAGCAAAACTATCAACATTAATGCAGCCGAAATGGATAGAAATCATTAAGCAAAGTACGGCCAAACAGTTAAGGAATATGAGGATGTGTTATGCATAATGCAAGAATATTTACATACACATCACAAAACAAAGTTAATCCGCGCTTGGCATATATAAAGGAGAAAAAAATGGAATTATGGTATACGGAAAATCACACGGACAACATTAAATTTTCGGTGCGGGTGAACCGCCAAATCTACCACGGGGTCAGCCCCTTTCAGCGGCTGGACATTTTTGATTCCCCGGATTTGGGGCGGTTTTTCACCCTGGACGGCCTGATGATGGTGGCGGAGAAGGATGAATTCATCTACCACGATATGATCGTTCACATCCCCATGGCCACCAATCCGGGCATCCGCAAGGTGCTGGTCATCGGCGGGGGGGACGGGGGCACCGTCCGGGAGCTTTGCCGCTATAAAACGGTGGAGGCCATCGACCTGGTGGAAATCGACAGGATGGTGGTGGAGGCCAGCATAGAGCATCTGCCCTTTACGGCGTGCAGCCTGGGGGACAGCCGTGTTTCCCTCCACTATGAGGACGGCCTCAAATACATCCGCTCCCATAAGGATGCCTACGACCTGATTATTGTGGATTCCACCGATCCCTTCGGCCCGGGGGAGGGGTTATTCACCAAGGAGTTTTACGGCAACTGCTGGAGCGCCCTGCGGGCGGACGGCATCCTGGTGAACCAGCATGAAAGCCCCTACTACGAATATTTCGCCAATTCCATGAAGCGGGCCCACAACCGGATCCGGGAATTTTTCCCCGTCTGCCGGGTATATCAGGCCCACATCCCCACCTATCCCTCCGGCCACTGGCTGTTTGGGTTCGCGTCCAAGCGCTTCGACCCGGTGAGTGATCTGGACGCCGGGAGGTGGAACGCGCTGGGGCTGGAGACAAAATACTACAACACCGAGCTCCACACCGCCTGCTTCATGCTGCCCAACTATGTGCGCCGGATGCTGGAGGACTGTGCCAATGCGTAATCAGCCCTATGCCTTTATCGGCTGCGAGGGGAGCTTTGAGGACGCCGGGCTGGTGATTTTTGGCGCGCCCTTTGATTCCACCACCTCCTTCCGCCCCGGGGCCCGGTTCGGCCCCGCCGCCATGCGGGCGGAATCCTTTGGCCTGGAGACCTACAGCCCCTACCAGGACAGGGATCTTGTGGATCTGACCATATTTGACGCCGGGGATTTGGAGCTTCCCTTCGGGGATCCCTCTCCGGCGCTGTACGCCATCCGTGCGGCTGCCGGAAAGATTTTGCAGGCCGGGAAGCGGCCTGTCCTGCTGGGGGGGGAGCATTTGGTCACCCTGGGGGCGGTACAGGCCCTTGCGGCTGTATACCCCGACCTCCACATTCTTCATCTGGACGCCCACGCCGACCTTCGCGCCGATTATCTGGGCCAAACCCTGTCCCACGCCTGTGTCATCCGCCGATGCTGGGATATCCTGGGAGATGGCCGGATCCATCAGTTTGGCATCCGCTCGGGCAGCCGGGAGGAATTTGAATTCGCGGCGGCGGGACGGGTCTTTCAGGAGAAATTCACCTGCCGGGGCTTTGCCGGGGCGGCGGAGGCCCTGCGGGGCAAGCCTGTCTATGTAACCATTGACCTGGATGTGCTGGATCCCTCCCTTTTTCCCGGCACCGGCACCCCCGAGGCGGGGGGGATTCTGTTCCCCCAGCTGATGGAATGCATCCGGTTGCTGGGTTCCCTGGAAATTTGCGGGTTTGACCTCTGCGAGCTGGCCCCCCAGCACGATACCTCCGGGGCGTCCACCGCCACCGCCTGCAAGGTGCTCCGGGAGATGCTGCTGGCGGTGTCGTCGTACTAATTCAGTTTCTATTTAAAAATAATATCAAGGTAGAAATCGCACAAGCTTTTGCGAATAATTTGGGCAAGATGATTGTCAAAAACAGGAATAAAATTGGTTGTCCACATGCCAAAAATGCGTTTCAACATTGGTGGAAAACCAGTAAAAATTCGGTAACAATCGTCTAAAATTACCCTAAAATCCGGCCGGTTATAAACATTCTCCACCGAGTTATCCACAAAACCCGGAGAAACGGAGAAATTGGCTGGAAGTTTTCAACCATTTAGTGTGGAAAAGTGGAAAAGTCAGGCGGCTATTTTATCCTCCAAAAACAGGCGTATAGTTGCTGTTTCATTTGTGCAAACTGGACGCAGGCGCCTGTGTGGAACGGAGGAACAGGCGGGGAATATTACAAATCCGTTATTTTCATTGACAGCCAGCCCGATTACCGCTAATATTAAGGTTGGCTTGATATCTGAAAATTTGTTTGGACGCTTTCGGGTTGGCCGTGGCGCGGCAAGTAACGATGGGGAGACAGAGTATGCGGAAGACAAAAATAGTTTGTACGTTAGGGCTTGTGTCCCAGTCGGCTGAAATTATTCAGGGACTTTTGCTGGCGGGAATGAATGTAGCCCGGTTTAATTTCTCCCATGGAACCCACGAAAGCCACAAGGCCACCTTTGAGCGTGTCCGCCGGTGCAGCGGTGAGTTGGGCATTCCCGTAGCCACCCTTCTGGACACAAAGGGCCCCGAGGTGCGCCTGGGGGAATTTGAGGGAGGGGGAACCGAGCTGAAGGCCGGTCAGGCGTTTGTGCTCACCACCCGGCCCGTTATGGGGAACGGGGAGATGGTTTCCGTTACCCACGGGGCGCTGCCCCAGGATGTGCGTGCGGGAACCACGATATTGCTGGATGACGGCCTTATAGAAATGCGGGTAAACGCCACCACCGGGGATGAAGTCCAGTGCACCGTCATCAACGGCGGCCCCATCTCCAACCGGAAGGGGGTCAATGTGCCGGGGGTACGCATGTCCATGCCCTATATCAGCGACAAGGACAGGGAGGATATCCTGTTTGGCCTCCGCACCGGCTTTGACTTTATCGCCGCCTCCTTTGTGCGCACCGCCCAGGATATTCTGGATATCCGGGCCATTCTCCATGAGCAGGACTGCAATGACGTGCGCATCATCGCAAAGATTGAAAACGCCGACGGCGTGGAGAATATAGACGAGATCCTGCGGGTATCCGACGGCGTCATGGTGGCCCGGGGGGACATGGGGGTGGAGATACCCCTGGAGCGCCTGCCCGAGATCCAGAAGATGATGATCCGCAAGGCGTACATTGCCGGGAAGATCGCCATAACCGCCACCCAGATGCTGGAAAGCATGATAAAACAGCCCCGCCCCACCCGCGCCGAGGTGTCCGACGTGGCCAACGCCATTTATGACGGCACCAGCGCCATTATGCTGTCCGGGGAGACGGCGGCGGGCAAATACCCCATAAAAGCGGTGGAGACCATGGCGCGCATCGCCGCCCAGACCGAGAAGGACATCGACTACAAGAAACGCTTCCGCTCCCGGAACACCTCCCTGGAGGGGCATAACGTAACCAACGCCATCAGCCACGCCACCTGTACCACCGCCTATGACCTGGGCGCGGCCGCCGTGATCGCGGTGACCATCTCGGGACAGACGGCGCGGATGATAAGCAAGTTCCGCCCGGATATCCCCATCGTCGGCTGCACCAGCTCGCCCCGAACCTGGCGGCAGCTCAGCCTGTCCTGGGGGGTGGTGCCGGTGATGGTGGAGGAGCAGCAGGATCTGGACGGCCTCATCCGCCAATCCGCCGAAGCCGCCCAGCGGCGGGGCATTGTCCGCTCCGGCGAGGTGGTGGTGGTCACCACCGGCGTGCCGGTGGGCATTTCGGGAACCACCAACCTGATTAAGGTTCATGTGGTGGGGGATGTACTGGTCTCCGGCAGGGGCGTCAACCGCAAAATTGTCTGCGGGAGCCTGTGCGTCGCCCCCACCGATGAGGATGTGGTGCAAAGGTTTCAGCCGGGGGATATCCTGGTTGTCAAGGAGACGAACAATGCCATTCTGGGGCTGCTGAAGCAGGCGTCGGGCATTGTCACCGAGGAGGATGGAATGAATTCTCATGCCGCGATCGTGGGCCTTGCCCTGGACATTCCTGTAATTGTTGGCGCCAAGGGTGCAACAAATCTCCTGAAAAGCGGCACTATAATTACGTTGGACGCGGAAACCGGCGTCGTCACCGGTTCCGGCCCTGCTATTAAATAGGCTGTATATGCCGGATTCTGCCGGATCTATTTTTTGGAGGTTGTTATGAAGAAGATAAACAAAACGTCGATTTTATCACTGTTATTGGCTTTAGTTCTTGCCGTCGGCTTAGCGGGCTGCGGCGGCAAGGCGGAGGTGGATGAATCCTCCCTGCCCCCGGAACCCGAGCTGGATATCAGCCAGCTGGTTTTCATGAATCCCTTAATTCCGCCGGAGGGCAGCATCCTGCGGGACGATATGCCCAACCTGCTTCCCAAAATCAAGGAAGCCTATGAGCAGAACAACCACACGGTGGGCTGGCTCCAGCTGCCCAACACCACAATGGATGAGCCGGTGGTGAAGCATCCTGACGACACCAACAACCACAGCGCCTATTACCTCCGCCGGGGATTCGACAGGCGCAAAAACGACTATGGTACCTACTACGTGGATTATAGGGACAATATCACCGGCACCCGGGAGGGGCTTTCCAAGAATACCATCATCTATGGGCACAGCTTTACCGATAACATCGAGGGCCTGAAGATGGATCAGATGAAAAAGCTGCGGGCGTCGGCGGAGTTTGCCGCCGAGAATCCCTATGTGTATTTCTCCCTGGGAGAGGAGAACCTGCTCTGGGAGATTTTCGCGGTGTTCGACGCCACCGTTGCCCTGCATTACAATAACCCCAGTCCCACCGACCAGGAGTTTTTAGAGCTTATCAGCGAGGCCACCAAGCGCTCCTATTACACCTATGACGTTCAGGTGAGCGCCACCGACAAAATCCTGACCCTGTCCACCTGCACCTACAATTACGCCGCCTACCCCAACGATTACCGCTATGTGGTAATGGCGCGGCTGGTGGGCCCTGACGAAAAGGTAAAGGAGACGGCCAGCCTGGAGGAGAACAGCGACCGGAAGCTGCCTGCTTAAGCCTCCCTCCAATACTTGTGATTTCCCAGGGAGCCCGGCGCGAACCGGGCTTCCTTTGCGCGTCCGGCGCGGGTGAAAATCCGGGGAGGGACGCCCAACCTATGAAAAAAGATTGGAAAAAACCTCTCTTTTGATGTATACTATATTTCAGCGGCAACAGAGAAAATAACCCCAGGCGGCCTTGTCCGGGTGATTTATTTAGAGGGATACAAAGGATATGCAAATAAAAAGAAACAGGCAAAGCAGGAGCCCGGGCATTGTCAAGGCAGTCGTGTTTCTGCTGGTTATCAGCGGAGTTTCGTTCTGCCTGGCATTTGTGTGGCAGAATGTCTCCCAGGCAACCACACAGGTGTCGGGAGACAACCAGAGGGAGGACACGGATGCCGCCGTGTTATCCCGGGAGCATGTTGACGCGGCCTCCCCGGCGGCGGAGCAACCACCGGACAGCGGGGAGGAGAGCGCCGCCGGGGATTCCGAGAGTCGGCAGGAGGAATCCGGCGAAGGCGATAGCGGGGCGGCGGAGAACCCGGACGCCGGAGAGGAGAGCGAGGCTGTCCCCGATGGAACGAACCGCCCCGCCCCGGCCTCCGAAGCGGTACCCCTTTCCCCCCGTGTATCCAACAGCTACTTTGAGGACGCCATTTTTTTCGGTGATTCTTTAAGCGTGGGCATCCCCCTCTATCAGGTGGCGGGCAATCCGGATACCGTTGCCTTTACCGGGATCAACCCGTTATCCATTAACACCAGCCAGGTGATTAATTCCCCCCAGGGCAAGCTGACCCTGCTGGAGGCGGCAAAACAGTACGGCGAGAAAAAGAAGGTTTATATCATGCTGGGGGGAAACGGCCTTTGGATGGACGAAAAATCCTTTACCGAGGGCTACCAGACCTTCCTGGACAGCGTGAAGGCCCAGTATCCCGGTGCGCAGATTTTCCTCCAGTCCATTCTGCCGGTGACCGAGGACGCCCATCTGACCTATGAAACCGCCGACAACGATGTAATCCGGAGCTTCAATAAGCTGATAATCGGTTTGGCCAAGAAAAACGGCGTTTATTATCTGGATGTGGCCCAGGCGCTGATGGACAATAACGGCGTGCTCCCCAAGGAGGCAAGCCCCCTGGACGGAATGCACCTCACCCCCGAGTATTATGAAAAATGGTTTGATTACCTGAAAACACATACAGTGGAGGAGAAATAATGAAGCGACTGAATAAAATGCTGCTGCTGGCGCTGTCCGCCATGCTGGTAATGGCCGGATGCGGCGGCAAGACGGAGGCGGTTGATATCCTTCCCAAAGACGCGGCCGCCGCCCTTGTGGAGCAGGTGGATTTCCAGGACTCCCTCCAGGAGGCGGCGGGGGATGTTGCCGCCCAGTTCTACAACCTGGATGACACCATTACCGATTTCGCCATTTACATCAGCGGGTCGGGAGCAACCGCCGAGGAGGTGGCCGTCCTCAAGGTGGAGAAGGAAGCCGACGCTGCCCATGCCGAGGGGATTATAAAAGAACGGCTGGGCACCCTGAAGGATATGTTTGAAAATTACCGCCCCGATGAAATGGTGAAGATCGGTGACCCGGTGATTGAAACCCGGGGCAATGTGGTATACTTTGTATGCACAAGCGATACCCGCGGCGCAAAGGACGCCATTGCCGCGCTTTATAGCTGATTAAAAAGATAGCTCCATGGCTTCGGGCTGCCGGAAAGGATCCGGCGGAAAAGAGGTGGCTTATTTGGTAAGTGAAAGCCTGGCGATTTCGCTGGTTATTCTGGTGATGGCGGTGATGTACCGCCGCGCAGGAAAAAAGGATATCTCTATACTGGCGCTTCCCCTGATCTGTGTGCCCTGCGCCCGGCTGGTCAGCGCGGGACTCTTTGGCGCGAACAGGGGGGACACTCCTCTCTATAGCTATATGGTCGAGGCGGCGGGGCTTGTGGCCGCGATTTTCCTTTGTACCCTCTTGTCCCGGAACCTGGAAAGCCGCAGCGTCCGCGTGGTTTACCTGGCCTTCAGCTTTGTGTTCTCCGCGGCCTTAAATGTCGCCTATTTGATATAGTATGCTTCTATTTCTGTCCAAGCTCTCATATACTGTAACCAGTGTATACCGATTTGCTTTTAGGAGCTGAGGACAGATGAATATGGCCGGATGGTTTTATATCGGCTTGTTTGTAATAGGCGTTATTTTATTTTGCTGCTATTCCCGAACCGGGCGGCTGCTGAAATGCATGTTTTTCACCGCCTTTACCGGGCTGCCCACCCTGTTTCTGCTGTGGGGCCTGGGCAAGCTGGTGGCCATCCCCCTGGCCGTTACCCCCCTAAGCCTGCTGGTGTCGGTGCTGCTGGGAATTCCAGGGCTTCTCACCATGCTGATTCTCAATCTTTTGGGATGATTACATAATGCTACGGTCTCTCGAACTCTGTCACGGTTGGGCTGGGGCCGTTGCCTCTGGCTTGGTCTTGTGTGAGCGTTAGCTCTGCCTCCGGCGGCCGGGCTCCGCCCGAACCCGCTTAGGGCCATAATGGCCCTAAGAACCCATAATTCAGCAAGGTTGTAACACCCTGCAAAGCCGAAACCTAAATCAAACCGTCCGCTCCCTACATGGGGCCCAAAAACCCCATTCCGGTCGCTGGTTTTGTGTGTGGGCTTAGGCGTTAGCCCTACAAAAGCAGCGCCGCGCCACAGCGTTTGCCAAGGAACACTGGATTCTTAAGGACTAGCAGTCCTTAAGCGGGGGTTTTAGGGGCCGGAGCCCCTATTTAAATATCGTAGATACCTATAAACTACTAAAAGATTACCAAAGACAGCTACCCAAAGTGCAGGGGGGTCACGGGGGCCCTCCCCCGTGGGAATTTTGGTTACTTTTGTTCCTCCAAAAGTAACTGCCCGTCGCGGCATGAGCGACAT
>Ga0153996_1001042_pt1 | contig 11620 bp, 9 predicted proteins | sample TSNC080MetaG_FD_104728 | JGI IMG/M metagenome (GOLD analysis project Ga0153996, IMG submission 104728) | Attine ant fungus gardens microbial communities from North Carolina, USA - TSNC080 MetaG | ecosystem: Host-associated > Fungi > Mycelium > Unclassified | place: USA: North Carolina, Lumber... | reverse complement strand
TCCATCGCCGTTTTTATTTTGAAAAAGCTATTTAAAAGCACGGAAGCCGAGTTGATAAAAAAAGATCAGCTGCTGATTGCGGCAAAGGAAGACGCACTGAAAAACAGCAGGGCGAAAAGCGATTTTCTTTCTCGTATGAGTCATGAAATCCGCACCCCGATGAATGCCATTATCGGAATGACCAAAATAGCGGACAATACAAATGATATTGGCAAACTCCGATATTGCCTGGCTACAATAGGCGTATCCTCCACACAATTGCTCGGCCTGATTAATGACATCCTGGATGTGTCAAAAATAGAGGCGGGTAAATTTGAACTTGATTTCGCTCCCTTTAATATTGAAAAATCGCTTATGAAGGTATGTAATTTAATTATTGACAGCGCCGAGCGAAAGGGGCAAAAATTTGATGTGATTTTAGGCAAGAACATGAGAGTCCATTACCTTGGGGATGAACTCAGACTCTCCCAGGTAATCACAAATCTGTTGTCAAACGCAGTCAAGTTTACACCCGAAAATGGAACCATTACCTTGACGGTAGAAGAAAAGCAACGAAAAGAGGATGGCAGCGTACTGCGGTTTACGGTTGCCGATACAGGTATTGGTATGACCCAAGAACAGATCGGCAGATTATTTACATCGTTTGAACAGGCTGATGAAAGCATTACCCGCAAATTTGGCGGAACCGGGCTGGGGCTGTCCATTTCTAAAAGTATTATCGATAAAATGAACGGTACTATATGGGTCGATTCAGAAATAAACAAAGGCACTACCTTTACTTTTGATATTGAACTCAAGTGGGCCGCGCAGCAAAGCGGAGGAGTTATTGTTAATGGCATAACCCCATCTGATTTAAAACTGCTGATTGTTGAGGGCAAAGAAACGGAAGATGTTCCGGATTTTTCGGATGTTACATTGCTTCTTGCCGAAGATGTTGATATTAACAGAGAAATATTCATAACTTTACTTGAAAATACAAATGTTAAGATCGATATCGCGGAAAACGGACTGATCGCCGTTCAAAAATTTACGGCCAATCCGGAACAATACAATATGATCATCATGGATGTTCAAATGCCTGAAATGGACGGTTATGAAGCTACAAAAACGATTCGTGCACTTGATCTTCCCAAGGCAAAATCAATCCCGATTATTGCAATGACCGCCAATGCGTTCAAAGAAGATGTTGACAAATGTATTGCCTGCGGCATGAACGATCACCTTGCAAAACCGGTTGATATAAAAGTAGTTATTGGGAAAATCTTATCTTATTTGTAGATGTAGAGTCTGATTCCATTGTTCAGCCGGCATTTGCGTAAATCCTGATTGGCCGCACTTTTGATTTTTCCGTTATTGACCAGCACCGAATACTCCTTTTGTGATAAATGTAATTTCTCTCTGATCAGCGAAGACACTTTGACCGGTAATGAATATTCACATTTGATTTCCAGCTCTACCTCTTCCTCCGGGGAAAAGCATGCCCCGCTAATGGAATAGACCGGCAATCCGGCTTCTGCTCCGTTTCTGCACAAAAAATCTGCGTTCATGGCATATTGTCGGGCAAGCATCTTGTCATTGCCATGAAAGCAGTCCAACTGCCCGGCGGGCAGTGCGTCAGGGGAAACACGGGAATAAATGGCTGCATTCCAGGTAGCATTTCTTAGACAAACATAGGAAATGGGTTGGTACCCATTTCCTATTCCTTATGTTCTGTTTTTAACTGCCTGGTAATTCTCTGGATACTTTTTAACGACAGAAAATACTTCTCCGCCAGCACTTCCATCTCACATCCGGCCAGGTAATCCGCATAGATACGCGCATTCCGTTCCCGTAGTTCCTGGCGGGTGGTGGTAGCCGCACCCCAATCCTTTTTGTTATCGGAAATCCGGGGAATATAGAGAAACTCTCCGTCAATGTACTCCTGAACCCGTTCCAGCAACTCTTTTGGCAGAATATTCGTTGCTTTCTTATAGCTCATCTTGCGCTCCTTATATCATCATTTCACCTTGGAACAGCAAGGGCTATCTGTATATTCAATATTGATTGACCGTTGCGATAGCCTTGCCTACGCAGCCACAAAAATAGGATCAAACATAATTTTCCCGACCTCCTTATCTTTTCTCTAAATCGGATGAGGATAAACAACATAATTTTAGCATCATGAGACTCAAAAGAAAACCTTATCTCTATTTATGAAAAGAATATGAGAAAAAAAAGCCCCACTACTGCCAAACATGCATATAGTAACAGTAACGTCTTGCCTGGAGATATTTCATGGTTATCCCCTTAAGTCAAATCAAACCTGGCGAAAAAGTCAAAGTCATCTGGCTGGCCAGTGAAAATCATATGAAACAACGCCTCCTGGATCTGGGATTTACGCCGGAGGAATCCCTGTCCTGTGTCTTAAAAGCCCCGCATCACGGCATGAGTGCCTATCTGGTTCGCAACGCAGTGATTGCCCTGCGGGAGGAAAATGCCACAGAAATCTTTGTCGAGTTAAATTAATGTGCTGTTAATACGGAAAAACGGGCCCCACGCCATCATAGAGCGTGTGGCCCGAACCCTGCCTGTGCATTCTCATCTTGCTTAGTATTCGTCTTCTTCCTCAAAGATAATTCCCGAAGCCGCACAACTTGCTACTGTCGCCACCGAAACCACAACAGCAAATAAAATAATCAAAGCAAGACCGCCAACAAACATATACTCCATTCTACCGCCTCCTGTCATTCCTTCCGGAATGGTTTTAAAATCAACTGTCTTTCAGTATAGCATAAACTTTCCGGCTTTTCAAGCGTGACAAAATCTTGCTTTTCCATTACCGCAATCTATCCCTTCCGGCTATGCGTCCGCCAATACTGCAGCGTTTCATAAACCTCTTCCACCTGAATCGGCTTCGTCAAATGCGCATCCATACCACTCTCTTTACTCTCCCTGCGATGTTCCTCCGAGGAATGTGCCGTCATCGCAAGAATCGGCATCTGGTCAAATTTACTGTTTTCTCTGATCTTCACTGTCGCTGTCAGTCCATCCATCTCCGGCATCTGAATATCCATCAGTACCAGGTCAAACATCTCTTTTTCCAGTACCTCCAGGGCCTCAAGTCCGTTGTCTTTCGTGGTTACATTTATCCCTGTCTTCGTCAGGATTTCGGTAATAATAATCTGGTTGATCAGGTTATCTTCCACAACCAATACATGCATCCCCTCTAAGTCTTTATATTGTTCACTCGCCGGCAGGCTCTTCTCTGCCGTCTCTTTTTGGGGCAAATCAAACATAAAGGTCATGATAAAAATACTGCCCCGGTCTGCGGCTGCTTGATATTCTATCGTCCCGCCCATCAACTGAACAAGACCTTTGCTGACGGCCAGCCCCATCCCCAGCCCTTTCTGCTTTCGGCTGTAAGAAGTATCCATCGGGGTAAGAGGTCTGAACAAATCGCCCTGACGCTCTTCACTGATACCGATTCCCGTATCACGCACCTCGACCACAAGCCTCACCTTTCCGGCGGTGTGTTCCACGCTGCTGTTGGTATGGATGGATACCGCACCCTCCTCTGTAAATTTTATGGCATTGGACGTGATATTGAACAGTATCTGCTCAAACCGTACTACATCTCCAATCACCTCTTCCGGCATATCTGCATCCATCTCCACAGTCAGAGACAGATTTTTTTCTTCCGCCTTTCCCGCCAGCAGGCCGGTAACACTCGAAAATACTTTTTTAACTGAAAATGGTCTGGCTTCAAGCTCAATATCACCGGATTCAATCCTGGAAAAATCAAGGATACTATCAATCTGGGCATTTAACAGCTGGACTGAAAGAACGCCCTTTTCCACCAGTTGTTTTGCCTCATCCTTTACCTCCATCTCTGAAGCAGCTCTCGCCATCGCCATAATGGCATTGAGCGGAGTACGTATCTCATGGCTGACAGAAGCCAGAAACTCATTTTTGCTCCGTACATTCTCTTCCGCCATGTCTCGTGCTCTCTGAAGCTCCACCATTGCCGCCTTCTGTTCTCTCAAGTCATGGACATAGCCTGCCATACTATAATCCTCGCCTGTAGGCACACGAACCAGCGTGACCTCGGTGGGAATTACTTCTCCCTTTTTATTTACATACTCCCACTCAAGCTTCTTGGTTCCCTTTACAAAAGCATCCAAAAGAATGGGACGAAACACATCCGGTGCCATCTGATCAAATGATTCCAGAAATTCCTCTTTATTTTCAAAGCCAAACATTCTTATCGCTTCTTCATTACAATCAATCAAATCCCCATTTTCATTCCAGAAAATGCAGGACAGCGGCATCGCATCCACAATGATACGTGTCCGTTCTTCCGCCGCCTCCAGCCGCTGATGCGTGATAATAGATGCCAGCAGGGAACTGATCGCCTGCACGGTCTCCTGATCACTGATTCCAAGGCGGGACAGAAACGGTGTCTGCTCTGTCACACGGCCGGTGATCAGAAGCGCAACTACATTATTTTGGATGATAACCGGTGCCGAAATAAAGTATGGCAGCTTTAAGGTCTTTCGAATACCGGCCAAACGCTCCTCACTGTCCGCTGCTGTCACGATAACCGGAATTTTGCTGTTTTGCAGCTCTGCCGCCAAATAAATCGGCTGGCTTAAAATCTCTATTTTATCATCAATGGAATACCCCTGAAGAACACTGGCGCGAAAGCTGCCGTCCTCTTTTGGTATCAGGACAACGGTTCTCTGCATATTCAAAGCAGCATTAATACGTTTAGCCGCCTGCGTAAATGCATTTTCATTGCTTCCTGATTGATTAAGGGAAACCGACAGCTCCGCCAACAGACTAAATCCACGTCGCTTTTGTTCCAGCTCATGCCGGATGGCGATGGACTGCACATCCAATTTCAAAATTTTAGCTGCATTTTGTTCACACAACCGTACCAATGCTTCTGCCGGAACATCATCCGTATCTTCTTTTGTTATTTTATCTTCCCAGACCGTCTTTGGCACAGTGGTTTTTGTCTCTTTTTTCGTCTCGCTGCCGGCCTGTGAAAACAGGCAGAATACACCGGTCCAGTCCAATCCCCTTGGCTGCCCGCCGATCGGCGCTATTTCAACTCCGGTATACAGACCGAGTACCGGAACCCGTCCGTTCACTGTTTCCTGAATCACCAGAGCATCTTCAATATCAACACCCCCATATCCGGCGCAACGTCCGGCACAGTCAATATACAGCGCAAATATGGGTTCACGTCCGTCCAACTGTTCAAACAGAGACTCTACCTTTGGCTTCATATAATCCAAATCCAGAGAACGGAACATCAGCTGGAATTTTGTTCCTTCCACCATGTCCGGTTCAAACATGACAATACCGTCCCGCTCCTTATCGATTGCCAGACACAACCGGCTTGCATAATTGTTTTCATCATACTCATCCCATGTTCCTCCGTGATTAATCCCGAACAAAAGAAAAAACGGATATTCTTCCGGCTTGATTGCTGATTGAAGTACTTCATCAATAAACGGAATCGCCGGTTTATTGTTGATCTCCAGGATGACCGGCCCCTCCGATTTAGTAACCGTGTAGTAGGTGGAGGCAGGGCGGCATCCATGCATAATCACACTGTCTATGCGGATATCATCAGAAAACGCCAGTGCCAATGCCTGATGCTGGGTGATTTTGTCGCCCATGTACTGTCCGATAGGAGTACATATATGATCTCCCTGCACACCGGCACCTGTAAGCGCCGGCAGGAAACCAAGACCGTTCTTCATACCTTCCAGCAGCCAGGTTGCCATTAAAAGCCGAACACCTTCTTTTGTCCGGTCAATCGCATCGTAAAATAACACCACTGAGGAATCCGGGGTAACCTGGTGAGCGTTTAACTGTTCGCCAAGTCTTTTGCCGGTTTCAAATTCACTCTCCAGCAGACCGCCTTCAATAAACGCACTGCATTCCGCCCCTTCGAGCCATATACAGGCAATACCTGCCTGATTTCCGCCATAGCCAAAGGCTTCGTTCGTAATAATGCCAACCGCTCCGCCGCCATAGACCGGTGCATTGCCCACAACCGAAATAACCGCCTCCCGCAGCTGCTCCTGGTTGTGCGTTGCCGTACAAAACAACAATACCAGATCACAGACATCAGACCGCCCTGCATCTGCAAGAGCATGTTCGGCTGCCTGTCTGCCCGCAACGGCGCTGTCCGGGTTATCACAATATCCTACTCCTACTTTCATTGCACTCTCCTTTTATGTCTCATACTATTCCCGACTGCCAATTCTCCATCTGCGCATTTACCACATCTTCACAGGCACGCATGGCAAGGATGGTTTTATCCATCAGCTCATCCAGACTCCAGCCAAGCTCATCCGCTCCCTGTCTGATAATATCACGGGAACAACCGGCGGCAAACCTTTTATCTTTGAATTTTTTCTTCAAACTGGACAACTCCAAATCCTGCGTGCTCTTAGACGGACGCATTCTGACCGCCGCGCCAATCAATCCGGTCAATTCGTCAGCCGCAAACAAGACCTTTTCCATCTGATGCTCCGGCTTCTGTTCTGCCACGATTCCATAACCGTGAGAACAAATAGAGTAAATCATATCTTCCCCGACACCGCCGGCACGCAAAAGCTCCGGTGCCTTGACGCAATGCTCCTCCGGATATAACTCAAAGTCAATATCATGCAGCAAGCCGGTAATACCCCAGTACTCCTCGTCTTCTCCATACCCCAGCTCATTGGCATACCAACGCATAATGCCTTCTACGGTCAAGGCATGCAGAATGTGAAATGGCTCCTTGTTATATTCCTTCAGCAATTCCAATGCCTGCGCTCTGCTAATCTGACTCTTCATCTTTCTATATCCTCCTGCTTTTTCTTTAAAATATATTTCACTTTTCCACTTATTCGTTCTTCCTGTGCTCCCAATCATATGATACTCTGCTTGCAAGATAAATCGGAACTGTAACCGTCCGTTCTGCAATCCCGCCATAAGTATCACCTTTCAAGAAATAGACAGCTTCAACCTTTCCATCTTTTGTTAATTGCTGAGCTGTCCGCCCTGCTGCTCTTCCCGCCTTGACCTCAACTCCATAATTTTTATAATTTTCGCGGTTGTTCACTAAGAAATCAATTTCACCTTCTTTATATGTCCCAAACATCGGAGCTATTCCTGCAATTTCCATAGCCTTTGTCCGTTTCAGCAAATCAATATAAACAAAGTTCTCACTCACGAGCCCCCTGATCGCAGCCAGATCCGCTCCCGCTTTATCAAGGAAATATTGACATACCCCCAGGTCTAAAAAATAAAATCTGCTATTCATAGATACGGTAATTGGATTACAATCATTGGCCTGTCCACAAAAACCAATGATATGTGACCGGTAAAGCCATGCAATCACACTGGACAATTCTGTTATCAAATCAGAAGAACCCTTTTTCTCCTTCAACATACTTTGGGCAATTGCCGGGAGTATCTGCTCAAACAGGTTTACCTCAAGAATATCTTTAAAATACCGCTGTGACTCTTCAATGAAAATTTGAATAATATGCAGCACTTCCTCTTTGCACGCCCGGATATCCTGTGTTTCCAGATATGTCTTCACTGCCGCCGGATATCCACCTGTCCGGCAATAAATTTCATAGTAGGATTTTAGTTCATCGTACTTTTCGTGTTGGCTCTCTCCGTATAATCCCACCTCATCAAATAAGGTTCGTTTATCAAAGGCATCCAGAAATTCCTCAAAAGACAATGTATATAAAGTAAGTCCATTGGTATCGCCCGCCGGAAGAAAATATTCCTTCTCCAGAGTTTTCCCCAGATAACTTCCCGTCACAACAAAATGACATTCAAACTCCCTTGCAAACTGACGGATCAGAGAGTATACCTGTGCTGATTCCTGAATTTCATCAATCACGATAACGGTATCTTTATCATCAACAAAAGAGGAATCAAACAAAACAAAGGCATCATGTAACGGTCTTTCTTTTCTTGGCTGCCCCGGCTCCCACTCTGTTGCCTTTTCCAAACAGGCAAGATATTCTTTTCCTGATGTCTGCATCATGTTGATATAAAAATATCTTTTGTAATTTTCTTTGGCAAATTTATCAAGAATAAAGGTCTTGCCAGTTTGACGGGCCCCTTCCAGTTCCAACACTTTTCCGCTGTCATTTTTCTTCCAATTGATCAATTTCTGGTAAATATCTCTTTTTAGTTCCATCCAGATCACCATCCCTCACTGACAATATCCCTATTATATCATTGCCCAGCGCAAAACAAAAGCTTTTCAGGCTTTGATTTTCGTTGACTTTTTCGTTGACAGCACTAAAAAGCTTCTCCCCTCGGCTCGAATGGTCGGGGGAAGAAGCTTTCTAACTGCAATTTCTGAAGCAGTTGGTATTAACTGCCGACTTCCTTCTCTTCCTGTGCGACAATCTCCATAACCCGCTCCATGCGCTCCTGCATAAGCTCATGCCAGATTGATGGATCGAGGTATGGGTTGAAATTCTCGGTGACCTGGTCAGCCAGAAGTAAAATCCCAACCTGATTGGTATGCGAAGGCAGACAGATGTCCACATGCATCTTATCCAGCTCACGCAAGCCCTTTATGTATTCGTCTCGCAGAGAAATCGGCAAGCCCGCTTTCTTGAAGTCATTTTTTGTTATGGTGTTCAGCCCTATACCACCGTGAATGCCACAGCGCAGGATTTTACCACTCTTATCGGCTACGTCGAAGAACATCGAGGTACAACCAGGCGTATGACCAGGCGTTGCAACGGTATGAATTGTGATGTTTCCCTGGGTAATCGGCATATCATCCGCGTAAAAACAGTCGGGCGTAAATTCGCCGCAGGTATAGCTGTCTACGGGGTAAATAAGGTCACGGCGTTCCGTGAGGAACAGCATATCGCGCTCCCCCAAATACAACTTTGCCCCGGTCAGCTCCTTCAATGTACGCGCCGCGCCGATATGGTCGATATGGGCATGGGTCAACAATATCTTTTTGATATCTGTAAGCTCATAACCCAGCTTGCGGACATTTTCTATCATAAGGTATACCGTTTCATGCATTGCCGTATCAATCAGGATCAAGCCATCACCGGTATCAATCAAATAACAGGCCACCCAGTTATTTCCAGATATATAGTAAACGCCCGGTGCCATCTTTAAAGGTGGAAAATATGTTTCCCATGGGCGCCGGCAACAGCGTTCCATTAATTCCTGCGGCGGCGGACTGGTTTTAGAGGTACTGTTTAAAGGCATAATGTTTCCCTTCTTTGCTAAATTAATTTGCGCTTTTCGCGCTCATTTTCTTTATTCTATTCCATAAAATACGAATGGCCGGAGAAAATATGCTTAAAATACCGAGCAGACAAAGTATGCCTGAGATTGGCCTTGTGAAAAAGGTGGTAACTGTCCCGGTATATTGGAAAGCCTTGAGCATATTCAGCTCAAGAATCGGCTCCAGAATAAACGCGAGAATCAGCGGGGATGTCGGGAGCCCGCCAAAGCTCATCGCCACGCCGACCACGGCAAATAAAATCATCATACCGCACTTGTAAATGCTGTTGGAGTCTATGTAGCCGTTGAGCAGCGAAATTACAAGAAGCGCCGGATACATGTAGTGGTATGGTACTTTGAGAACGTGCGGGAAAAGGCGCATGCCGACGGTTTGCATTAATAAAACCACAATAGCGCATACGATTACCACTGCAAACATCAAGTAGACTATGTGCCCGCTGTTTCTGAATACCATCGGTCCCATTTCCAGTCCGTGAATCGTCAGTGCGCCGATTAACAGCGCGGTAGTGGCGTCGCCCGGGATTCCCAGCGCAGCCATCGGAATCATCGCGCCGCCGATAGCTGCGTTGTTCGCAACCTCGGGTGCCCAGATGCCGGCGGGATTTCCCGTACCGAAGGTTTCCGGCTCCCTGGAGACATTCCTGGCCGATGAGTACGCGACAAGGTTGGAGAGTCCCGACCCCATGCCAGGAAGAAAGCCGATTCCAAGTCCGATCGCAAACGAGCGGAGGATATTTCCGGCCTGCTCTTTCATTTCCTTTAAGCTGATCCCAAACCCGCGGATACTTTTTGTATCAACCTTTGGCAGCTGTTTAAAACCCTTGGCCTGTTCCACAATCATGTGGCTGACCGCGAATATACCGATAAGCACGACAGTCATTCCGAGACCGCCCATGATATGTATATTCCCAAATACGAAACGCGGCTCAGCATCAATTGGCGAATAACCTACGGTAGCAAGGAAAATCCCTATCGCGGCGGAAGCCAGCCCCTTGAACATATTGCCCTTTGAAATAGCGAGCACCATTGTGATGGCGATAAAGCACAGCGCGAAATATTCCCACGGGCCAAGCATAAAGGCGATGTCTGCGACCTTTTCGCTTAACAGCGCACCGAAAATGGAGCTGAAAAAGGTACCGGTGAAAGATGCGACCATGCCGATAGCAAGCGCCTTGCCAGACTGCCCTTTCTGCGCCATGGGGTGACCGTCCCAACAGGTTGCGACCGCGGAGGCTGACCCCGGGATTCCCAGCAGTACCGAGCCAATAAACGCACCGGAGCATCCACCGATCCACAGAGAGAGCAGGAAAATAATCGCGGAGCCTGCTTGCATGGTAAAGGTCATCGGCATAAACAGCATGACCGCGAGGGTTCCGGAAAGTCCGGGGATCGCGCCAAAGATGATACCGACAAGGTTTCCGACAAGCAGCAGGACAATATTATATGGCTGGGCAATCTGCCCAATGACATAAGGTAAATGTTCAAACATATCCGCGCCTCCTAAAACAGTATGCCGCCCGGCAGCCTTAGCCCGAACGCAAACTCATATATAACATAAACAAGTAATGTAAAGCCTATCGAGAAAATGATGCGGTATTTCCTCTGGGAGGTTTGCCCTTTCGCATACATGGTCGAGATCGCAAACAGCGCGAACGGAGTTGCGATTAGAAATCCGGCCACAGATAACGCGAAAACATAGACTGTCAGTATAACAAATGATATCCCGAGCCGCAGCCAGCCTTCTTTTAACAGAAAAACCTCTTCTTCCTTTTTGCCGAACGTGCTTTGCAGGAAGATGCCCGCACCACATACAATGAAACCGAATACAGATATCAGCGGGAACAGCATCGGCCCGGGATAACCTGGTTTAAAGCCGATGCGGAACTGGCTGACCAGTATGGCAATTACAATCCCCAGCAAAAACAAAGCCGCACCTGTTAGCTGATCGCGTTTAACTTTCATGGCATAACCCTCCGTTAACCTTTACTGCTTAAGACCCAGTCCCTCCACAACAGCGTTAATATTCTCCTGCTGATTTTTAACGGCCGCAATACCGTCCTCACGACTCAGGAACTCCATCGCAAAGCCGGTCGGCTCCAAAATCGCGTTAACCTCCGCGTCTTTTGAGGCATCGACGTAATAATTGTAAATCTTATTTACAAGCTCCTCGTTCATATTCTTAGGGCCAAGGAACATATTGAGGGTAGCGAAGCTGAAATCAATACCCTGCTCGATAAATGAAGGAACATCCGGCAGCACGGAGCTTCTGCCACCATCGGAATCGGAGGATACAACCGCGAACACCACAACCTTGCCGGATTCTATGTATTGTTTGACC
>Ga0153996_1001041_pt1 | contig 11623 bp, 10 predicted proteins | sample TSNC080MetaG_FD_104728 | JGI IMG/M metagenome (GOLD analysis project Ga0153996, IMG submission 104728) | Attine ant fungus gardens microbial communities from North Carolina, USA - TSNC080 MetaG | ecosystem: Host-associated > Fungi > Mycelium > Unclassified | place: USA: North Carolina, Lumber... | reverse complement strand
TCTATAGTTCCCTTCCCTCTAGTTCAGGTCTCTATCACAGTACTACATAGCTATATCTGGTAGTGTAGTTATTATTGTCCTGATGTCTGTGTCCATAGCGACCGGCACACAGACCAGGCTAGTTTAGTATAAGTAGCTAGTGATGTATGGTAGAATACCTTATCTCAACAATAGTTTGAGCTCCTGGGTTATTCATCACTTTGACTTAAGATGCCTCCTTTACTATACTGGAGTGTGTTCTGGTGCGCCTCTGAGTACACCCTTACAGGCAGTAGGCACCTGGCTAGGTGAAGATCTTGCATTCTAGTAGACATAGTTGTAATTAGCAAAAATTAACATTATTTTCATACCCTTGTAGAGATGTAGCACCATGTCTTTGCAACAATACAATTTATTAATGAGCAACTTGCTCAAAGAAAAGTGTACCCTCACTTCATTAAGGGCAAAGAAAAGAAAGAACGAGAATATTAGAGTTGCAAAGGGTTCAGGCACCTGGCCTGAAATTGCAGGAATAAGGAAGAAAAAAGGAAGAGAGGACCTACTCCTCAAAATAAATTTGAAGTATTGTCAAGTAGAGTGATGCAGTGTGATGTGAAAGAGAGGATGATAAGGAAGCAAGAGACAGTGGAAGTAGAATGTTTTAAATATAGAGAGAAGAGATACAAGTACAGAGAGTGTCCTTTTTGGAAAGAAGAAAAGAAGTTGTAAGTGTTATGAACATCAAGTGGGACTACAGTTATTATCAGCCCTGGTCTGATAATGAATGGCTTGTAAGGGTGCACTCAGAGGCGCACCAGAACACACTCCAGTATAGTAAAGGAGGTATCTTAAGTCAGAGCGATAGATAGCCTAGGAGCTCAAACTATTGTTGAGATAAGGTATTCTATCATACATCACTAGCTACTTATACTAAACTAGCCTGGTCTGTGTGTCGGTCGCTATGGACACAGACATCAGGACAATAATAACTACACTACCAGATATAGCTATATAGTACTGTGATGGAGACCTGAACTAGAGGGAAGGGAACTATAGACCACAGACTCTGAGGATCCGTGGGAACACTAGATGATGTGAACCCTACCAGGTTATCTAAGCGATCTCAGGGTTGTCCCCTTACATAGCTAGTGGACGAGATGTTGGCAATGCAAAAAGAGATGTTGACAGCACAAAATGAAGACATTACCATGCAGTAATGCATTGAATGTTTAAAGACTCTAAGAGACGATGAACTTATAGTATGGACAGGACTCTTTAGAGAAACCTTGGACTATTTCCTTTCTCTATCTTTAGACTTGTGCTAAATGGGACAATATTAGACTAACCCATTAATAGACACTAACTCAACTTGTCACCCTCATTGCTTCTGTCACTGGACTGTCACTTAACTAGTCACCTTTAGTTACAAGTAGTGTTACCACATTGTAACATAATCACAATACCTAGTTAGAATAAATACAGCCCAGAAAGAGAAGAGAATGGCAAGTTCTCTCTTTCTGTACTCCCTTTATAAAATTCTTACTCTGAGGAATCAGTACTCTTACTTGTCTTAGGACAATCTCAAGGGTGCTACTCAAAGTCTCGTTGACATCTCTCCTCTGATATAACTTCACTGAAAATCTTAACTGGATCCTTTAGCGAGGAGCATGAAGATATCAAGTGTTAGATATAAGCTTCAAGTTGAAATGCATATTCAACTGTGAGGTTTAGAGTCTTAACAATTAAGAGAGAACTTCCTTCTTTGTAAGAGGATGCTATAGAGGTAACCTGGTATAAGTGAGTATTATCTAGCTTGCCCTTGGATCCTCAGAGCCCACTATTCATAGTTCCCTTCCCTCTTGTTGTAAGGGCGACTAGGGCACAAGACTCCAGGAGAATTCTCAGTTAATATTACAGTTAGTAGTTATGATACAACTCACCTCCAGGAGAATTCTCAGAGATTAGGATGAGGCTCCTGGAGGGATCTTTTATATTATATACATCTCTTAGTGTCAGGGTTAGCAGGATTGGAGCTAAACTAGTGTGTTTAAGTATTACTAGTTAAACAGGCTAAGGTAGTTCCAGAGTATTGTCATACTGTTCAGAGGTAGAAATGGAGGTGTCCCCTTATATTTGTTCTTGTTGCCATGGTTAGTACTACATAGCCTTATTAGGTATAGTAGTTATTAGTGTCCTGATCTGTGTTCCCTTAGTGACTGGCACATAGACCAGGCTAGTCTAGTATATATAGCTAGTGATGTATAGTAGAATATCTTACCTTAACATTGATTAGAGCTTCTGGGCTATATATTGCTTTTACTTAAGATGTCTCTTCCACTAATGTCGAGTGTGTTCTGGGTTGCCTCTGAGTAGCCTCTTATATTCTTCATCACAAGTGACATCATTTACTGAAGTTGTAGTCACCGACTCTCATTGCTTCGCGCTGTATTGACGATACCCCACCAGTTCTCATTGCCTTGTGCTATACTGTATGGAACCCCTGAGCTCTTATTGCTTCGCGTTGTTATGCCACAAGTGAATTTTCTGTGGAAAATAACATTTGATACACTTTATACCAACGGATTCTCAATTAGAATTCACTCTAAAACCCTTTCTATATCCTCAGAATGTAACACTATAGGATAAATACATTGAGCAGGTGATAATCGATCTAGAGCTTGTGTTGAGATCTCAAGAAACAACTAGAATGAACTAGTATCAGGTTACTAAGAGAGTTACCGAGAGACTACACTCTAGATTCACCTTTGAATGGACCGACTTAGAAAGACAGTAAACTTGTACTCTAGAACCAATACTACTCAGATGAAGAACTTAGGCTAATAGACTTTGTGCTTGTAAATAAGTATTGATGGCATCAAATCAATTATATTTAGATAAATGACCTCTAGAACGTGACTTAGAAATACTAGACATTTATTGAGGCTTGCTAATTGCTTAACAGGTAATCAATGAAGTCTAAATTACAAAGCAGCATCAAGAGCATACTAGGGAAAGACAGAAGAATATTCTAGAAGAAAGCGGCGATGAAGACACATCATCTTTCATAAAAAGGACTTGATGAAAGAATATGTCATCATAAAGAAAGAAGGGAACCGCATCATCAGTAGAATTTTGGGAGGCCTTGGGACAGAAAGGAGATAATGGAATTCTAAAAGTAGTAATAATTTCCCTTTTATAATTTATTTCTTAAGTTTTGGGGCTTTGTAATATTTTAATATAGTATCCAGAGTGCAGTTGGATCAGGGAGAAACCTCTTGACTCCTACCTCTATCTACACTGCTTCTGGAATCGTGAATGCAAATCTATTGAGAGTAAGAAGACTAGGACTAGTGGGGTGTCTTGAGAAGAACACAGAATATACCCAGAACTCGATCTAGGGAGAAGATACAAATGCAACTCAGGCAGGCTTTGGAGAGGACAACAGGCTGGAAAAGCTTGGCTAGGTATACACTTGGATTGCATCACACCCGTAAGGTTTGGTGTTGGGGGTGCAAACAAGGGGGCATGTAAGGAGACCCCTAATCCGCGACTCCGGAGCCCGTTCTAGAGCTCTGGAGCGACCTTGTAGCCGATCCAATATTACTATGTAATATTGGGTCTTACTCCCATCATTCCGAGAGCACTCCATTGTCACCCAATACACTTTCCTTGTTCAGACCCTGGTTACCGATGCAGGGACACGAAGACACTGTAGTATATAATGTAGATTATTTCCTCCAGAAGCCTTATCTAATTCTCTGAGGAATCTCCTGGAGGTAGGTTGTAACCATATTTCATAAATTATAATTAACTGAGGAATCTTCTGGAGTCTTCCCTCTGGTCGCCCTTACAGGGCAACTGAGTATGGAGGGTCCATGAGTGATCAACTAACTGTATTTTCTAGAGGAGCTTTTGTCACAGTGTATAAAGGTTGACACCTTAGGAAGGCTATGTGACAACGATCTAGAGAGATCTTATGATCCTTTTACAACCATTAACTTATATTTTACTGGAGCTGTGTATAATTCTCATTTTTCTAATTATTTATAAACCTTCAATTTTGATAATCTCCCCTTGGACCTTTAGCATGCAATTGGGAGCTGGCACATTATTATTTTGTTTGTCCCAGTATGCAATTCTCTTTTGCACTCTTTCAGCGTTATAGCCAGGACAATGTCATAATGGTGGATAGGACATCTACAAGATCGACAATATCAGATCATATGTAGACCACTGAGGATAGTAGCCTCACAAGTCAGACAAAGCATACCACTCTCTCAGACAGAACAGTTATTGATCTTCAAGGATCAATATTCACTAGACCTATTAGTGAAGAAATAAGAAGAAATCTCATTCAGGCAATCTTGGATTGCCACCCCAGCATATATCAAAATAACCTATCTTTATCTCAAGACAACACAGCAAACAACACCCAACTATTTCCATTGAACAAAACGCCTCTCAACAATTCTTTTTCTCTCAACTCAGACCCAGAATCTCTTCCACCGACTCAGAATCAGAACAAAATATCGAGCCCCTCATCAAACAATCCGAAACACAACAACAAACCTTTGAATGACACCTCCACTCCAAAATGTCTCAACTAACAAACACCACCTCCGCAAATTCACAAGCACCTCCCTTAACTTTTATCAACCCAACAGGAATTCTTGGACACAGAACCTTTGGATCATCATCAAAGAACTCTGGCAACTTGTTTTATAACGTCTTTGGAAAACCTCTAACAGATTCACCTGATATCTTGACAACAACCTCCTCGACAACAATTCACCAAGAGCATTGACCTAAATATGCTCAACTTGACAAATTTGACAGAGACCCAAGGAATTACCAGAAATAGAAAGAAGACTGTTTGCTCTACATGCTTGTCCATAACAACAACTTCCCAGATGAACACACTGCAATCATGTTTATGCTCTACTATATGAACAAAAAAGCCCTGGTCTGGAGAACAGAATTCATGGCAGCACATACAGTCTCAGAACAAGATATTTACCTTGGAACTATGAAAAACTTCCTTGCAGCTCTCGACTCAGCTTTTCAACCATTCGATATGGAAGGAGATGCCCTGTGGCAGTTGTATGCTCTCAAACAACTATCAAGACCAGTAGACAAATACGTCTCTGAGTTCAGAGTACTTGCCATCCATACAGGACTTCCAGATGTTTCGCAACTCATCCACCTATTCAGACAAGGTTTGGATTCCGATATTGCCATATAAGCCATTTGACAAAGACCCGATAACAATCTCCAAGCATGGATTGAAGCAGCAAAACAAGAAGAAGAGATCATCTGCATGAAAAGAATCTATCTGGGTGGAAAACAAGCAAAGCGCCCCAATAGAATTCTGGCCAAAGAAAAACACTACATGAATCTGAACTGGCTTCGACTCCATGACGACTATAAAGACTTAAATGCTATAAACATCGATAATATACAAGCTATACTGGAAAACTACAAAAATACTCTTCAGGATCAAGAAGACTCTGATAACAAACAAGAAACCACTAACCAATGCATCCAGAAGCTGGTACATCAAACCCTCGACAATATTCTCACCAAAGATCAGAAGAAGTCATTCAAGAAAGAGAAATGCTTCAGTTGCGGAACACCAGAACACTTCACTGCTCGATGTTCAAACAAACCCAACTTCAAAACTCTACCCTGTAACAAGACCTACAAGACTAAGAAGAATCTCTTCATCAAAAAGACTAATAAGAAAAGAGACCTTACAGAAAATATCCCAGAAAAAGAACCCTCAACAGACTTTGACTCTGATGAAAAAGAGGAGGATTTTTCCTGAAGCGACTAGGAACCATGCCTAACTCGCTCAACTCTTCCAGCACAAAGGACAATGACAGACAAGTAAACAGACTACACATAAAAGACATTGTAGAAATACAGTTGAAACCGTGTCAATCTAACACCTTTTATTCCTCCATACAAGTGCTTTTAGGAAGGAAAACCGTGGATACTTTATCACTAATAGATTCAGGAGCAGGACTCAACCTAATCAATAGGACCCTTGTCAAGGACTGGAGCCTACCAAGAAGAAAACTAAAAAAAAACCCTTGTAATATGGAACAAAGATGGAAGTATAAACAAAAACAAAAAAATAACTGACTATGTCAAACTAGATGCAATCATTGATCAACAATGGATCAAACTCAAGCTTACTATTGCAGATCTTGGATGACCACGAATTATACTAGGAATTCTATAGCTTAAGAAACACAACCCAATTATTGATTGAAAGAAAGGTATGATGAAATGGAGAAACGCTGAACTAACAAAGAATTTTAGTAAATTACTTGACTCTCAAGGAGAAGATCCATGGTTAATGAACCATGAGATTTACGAATTGAATACTAAAATCTCTGCTTCACAGGTATTAGCACAAAAAGGTAAGTAGAAAGATAATTGAACTACTGAACAAAATATCTATCACTATTCGATGAAAAGAAAAGTGAACGATTCCCACCAGCAAGAACTTGGGACCACAAGATCAAAATGAAACTAATATTCAAACCAAAAGCTTTCAAACCCTATAAGCTTTCCTTTGCAGAAATCAAGGAATAAGAGAAATTTATTGAAGAAAATTTACAAAAAGGATACATCAAGCATTCAAAATCACTAATGGCCTTACCCTTCTTCTTTGTGGCCAAAAAGAATGGAAAAATACAACTATGTCAGAATTATCGCTATCTCAATGAATACACTATCAAGAACGCTTATCCAATACCCAATGTTCAAAGTATTTTGGACAAATTACAAGGATCAAAATACTTTACTACAATAGACGTACGACTTGGATACCACAACATTTGTATTCGAAAACAAGATTAATGGAAAGGAGCATTCATGATGAATCAAGGATTATTCAAACTAACTGTCATGTTCTTCGGAATGTGCAACAGCCTAGCATATTCCAAACAATAATGAATACAATATTTGCACCACTTATTGCCAAAAACCTCATACTGGTTTACATAGACGACATTCTCATTCATGCTCTAACAAAGAAACAATTACACAAGATGGTGAAAGAAGTACTCAAAATACTTTGGGAGCATGACTTATATCTTAAACCCGAGAAATGCCAATTTGCCAAACAACGACTCTCTTATCTTGGATACATCATCTCTTCTGATCAAGTCCAAATGGACCTGATCAAACTCAAAGGCATATCCAACTGGCCTGTACCTTCGACAATCAAGGAAACAAGAAAATTCCTTGGATTTTGCAATTTCTACAGGAAATTCATCAAAGATTATGTCAAAATTGCTTCACCAATTAATCAATTGGTAAAGAAAAATACGAAATTCATCTGGACAGAGGAAGTACAAAAAGCATTTGACAAGCTGAAGAAGAAATTTGAAAAGAAACCCATTCTTATCACTCCTGATCCAACAAAACTATTCGAAATATTTACCAATACATCGAATCACGCAACAGGAGCAGTACTCACACAAAGGGATGACAATAGAGTACAACATCCCTGCTTCTTTTATTCGAAACCACTATCGCCAGTGGAAAAATACTATCATACCTCAGAGCAAGAATTCCTTGCAATCATCCAAGCTATTCAAGAATGGAGACACTATATTGATGGAGCACTAGAAGAAACTATCATCTGGACTGACCACAACAACATTATCTATTGGACTAACCTAACCAAACTATCATGACGAATAACAAGATAGTCAACAACACTCAGTACTTATAAAATCAAAATCAAGTATATTGCTGGCAACAAAAATACTGCTACAGACACCTTATCCCAAAAATTCATTGAAGACAAGAACGAAGATGAACCAAAACAAGCTATACCTGATGAGTTCATTGATAAATCAACATTCCCAGCTGAAGAATTATCCAATGAGCTGACACTAGAAGAAAAACAAATATACTCAGGCAATATCACAACTTACTAATAGCTGGACATCCTGGTATCAAAGAAACACTATGCAAAGTATCAGAACAATACTCATGGCCAGGACTCAAACAATTCATCACCAACTACGTCAAAGGCTGTGAAAACTGCCAAAGATACAAGATCAGTCGACACCCTCTAAAACCACTATTTCAAGGAATCCCAGCATTACAATCCAATTGACTATTTGCTCAGATTGCTATGGATCTTATCACTGACTTACCCAAGTTAAAGGGCTTTGATTCTATTTTGTCTGTGGTAGACCACAGCCTAACAAAGGGAATAATATTAATACTAACAACAAAAGGAGTAATCTCAGAAGAAATTGCAACACTCCTAATGAATAACCTCTTCTGAAGATTTGGTATTCCCGACAAGGTCATCTCTGACTGTGACCCTCGATTTATTGCCAAGTCAATGAAAGCCTTCTTACAGAGACTAGGAGTCAAACAGGCTATATCCACTGCCTTTCACCCTCAGACAGATAGTACTATAGAACGGTTTAATCAAGAAATCAAACTCTATCTCGCTATCTACTGTGCTAATAACCCTGAAACATGGGCTGACAAACTATCTATGGCCAAATACTCCCATAACTCCAGACTTCACGAAGGACAATTGCACATCCTATTCAAACTCATGTTTGGACATCTTATAAAAACCCACATTGATATCCCAGAAACCTTATCCATCACTGCCGACAATAGGATCAACCATATAGAGAACATCCAAACAAACGCCAAACAAGCACATGAAGTTGCCAAGAATCTTATTAATCAGAGAATCAAAAGCAAACTTCCCGACCTCAAGTATAAGGGGTTACTTGGAGGCAACTGTAAGGGGGTACTTGGAGGCGTCCCAGAACACACTTGACTATAGTAGAGGAGGCATCTTAAGTAAGAGTTTTGAATAGCCCAGAAGCTTTAATCAATGTTGAGATAAGGTATTCTACCATATATCACTAGCTATATATACTAGACTAGCCAGTCTGTGTGCCAGTTGCTAAGGGAACACAGATCAGAACACTAATAACTACTATACCTAATAAGGCTATGTAGTACTAACCATGGTAACAAGACCAAGAGAGAAGAGAACTATGAATAATGGGCTCCAAGGATCTAAGGGCAAGTTAGATAATACTTACTCATACCAGGTTACCTAAGCTACTCTAGAGCATCCCCTTACAGGTCTCTGAGATGTGGAAGTAGAGGGGAATGCAATGGTGTGGCTAGTTGGGAGTCCATTTCTGAAGAGAACTTGTTTATTGTATTTTCGAGGAGTAGAATGACATTGATTCTCTGGGGTCTTGGTGAGAAAATGTTCCAAGAATTGTCATCTGGTTGGAGTGAGACCAATGATGAAAGTGGAAAGTGGTTCGTGTCAAAACAGGTTTGGATAGTCGATTCTGGCTCACTTGGCTTGTTTTTTTGCCACAGCAAGTCGTGGTTAGGGTCGTCGTGGTTGAAAGAGGCAGAACTTTTTGTAATGACCAGGGTTTCTTTGATTACATCTTTTGCAGAAATAATTAGCACATTGGTCAAGGAAATGGTCACATCAACCATAGACAAAGTATTGTATGCTGTTTGTAATGAAAGGGGGCACATCCCTAGGGTTTCGTAGTTCTGAATTTCCATAAGTATCATCCAGATTTTATCCAGTTCCTTTTGAGACATTGTCAGTTTCCAAGCATCTAGTAGGTTCATCATTGCTGGAGTTACTTTCTTGTGAGTCATCAGAAGTATCTCCAGAGTTAAATCTAGTTAATAAGCCAGGGTCCTAATTATTTGTGTCTAATAAGTGTTGTACTCTTCTTGCAGTGGTGTATAAGAGGTGTTGATGGATTATAGGGAGTGGAAACTCGTTGAGATTCTTGAGATTGTTTTGGAGTTGAAGGAATCACTGATCGGCTGTGTGTTGAAAATGTAGGTAAAGAGCCCAGTTCTTTCTGAAAAGGTTGAAATTGGCAATAGCCACTGAATTCCTAATGAGAGTGGTCTGCAGCTAGGCCATGAGATGGTCAAATAGCGTAAATCATTATATAAGAGAAGTTTCATCAGCGGTGATTTGTTAATAGGGGACAGAGTAGGATGGTAGGAGGTTGTTGGTTTATGCTTGGAGAAACTGTTCAATGGAGAGGAAGAAGTTGTTGACTTGTTCATGGTTGACTGGTGAAGATGTTGGTGGTGTGGTGATAAAAGTAGTTGTGTTAGAGGTGGATAAAGAGGAAGAAGACATGAACTATTGTGTTGCTTTGCTAGTTCTGTCTCTGTCTTCTTTTATAGGTTCTGAGGAGTTGCTTGGCGTTGGTGATGTTTGTTTCTGGTTCCCAAGTGCATTCTGTTTTAGGATATCCTTTCTAGTGAACTAGAAATTCCTTTATCCTGTTTTTATTTCTGGAGTTGATTATGTCTTTGACTTCCTATTCTTCTTCTCCTGTGATGATCTTCAGTAAAGGTCTTTCTGAGAATTTCCCATATTAGGTGTTCTCTTGTGTAGGCCAGAGAAGGTGGACATGGAAAATGGGGTGCATCTTCCAGTGTGGTGGTAGTTTTAGCCAGTAGTTGACAGGTCTAGTTCTTTCCAAAATTTCAAAGAGGCCTATACATTTTGGTGCGAGCTTCTTTGGAGTTCCTTCAATTTAGATATGTTGAGAATCTAACCAAACTTGTGTTCCTGCCTTGATATAAGGGGACGCTCTAGAGTAGCTTAGGTAACCTGATATAGATGAGCATTATCTAGCTTGCTCTCAGATTCTCAAAGTCCACTATTCATAGTTCTCTTCCCTCTTGTTCTTGTTGCCATGGTTAGTACTATGTAGCCTTATTAGATATGGTAGTTATTAGTGTTCTAATCTGTGTTCCCTTAGTGACTGGCGTATGGACCAGACTAGTCTAGTATATATAGCTAGTGATATATGGTAGAATACCTTACCTTAACATTGATTAGAGTTCTTGGGCTATACATTGCTCTTACTTAAGATGTCTCTTCCACTAATGTTGAGCATGTCCTGGGTTGTTGTAAGGGGATGCTCTAGAGTAGCTTAGGTAACCTGGTATGGGTGAGTATTATCTAACTTGCTCTCGGATCCTCAGAGCCTATTATTTATAGTTCTCTTCTCTCTTGTTCTTGTTGCCATGGTTAGTACTATGTAGCCTTATTAGGTATAGTAGTTATTAATGTCCTGATCTGTGTTCTCTTAGCAACCAGCACACAGACTGGCTAGTCTAGTAAATATATGTCACAAACTTCATTCGGCCATATCTCCATCAGTTCTTCATCGATTCTCACAGTCTCAATGGCTACGGAAAGCCCTTGAAAAGACCTTTCGATCGATACCAGTCACGTCTCGAGGCGATCAATAATGGCCAAGATATTAGGCAGGTCAACTGGTAACCACCATAGTACTATTTATTAAATCACCAATATCTCGGAAACTGCCACGATCTAAGCTTCGCTTTTAGGCATCAGAGAAGCCCTCTTCATACCGCTCAGAATGAGCCTAAAATAGTGCTGAGGTGATTAATATTAGTGGAGATATGAAGGCCTCAATGTTTGTATATGGACTTCATTAATTACCCATAAATACTCATCTGTCCTTTTCTTAGAACAAAGGACAGCCTCCATATGGTTAAGTTATCACTATTTTAAGTACAAAGGCACTACCATATGTAGAACAATAGGTAGTAGCAT